>Ga0116170_10001616_pt1 | contig 22623 bp, 19 predicted proteins | sample AD_JPNHW1_MetaG_FD_89797 | JGI IMG/M metagenome (GOLD analysis project Ga0116170, IMG submission 89797) | Active sludge microbial communities of municipal wastewater-treating anaerobic digesters from Japan - AD_JPNHW1_MetaG | ecosystem: Engineered > Bioreactor > Anaerobic > Digestate | place... | reverse complement strand
ATTAACTCAAGAAACTCATATCTACGAAACGGAGATCAAGTTATGACGAACGATGAAAAGTTTGTAAAAGCATTTCAGGGTTGTCAAATCGGAACTTTATTTTCACGAAGTGAGATTGTTTATCGGGTTGTGAATAAATACGGCTGCAATCCGACAAGTATCATCCCAAGCGATCATTGTTACAATCGCATCAATAAAGGTTTGGATTTCGATAAAGTTCCGCTTCTTTTTGAATATACGGATGATAAACGATATATATATCTAGGTGTCGATTATCCTTACACGGGAAAAGTCTTTCACAAGCCGAAAAGCAGCTGTTCCGAAGTCGTTGTCGGTGAATGGAAAGACGGAAAAATCGTTTGGTTGAATACCCCAAGGCGATGACAGAGCGAAACCGGAGGGCTTTTATGAACATACAGATATTCGGCACCTTGAAATGCTTCGACACCAAGAAGGCGCAGCGGTATTTCAGCGAGCGCAGAATCAAGGTGCAATTCATTGACCTGAAAGAAAAGCCGATGAGCCGCGGGGAGTTTTTGAGCGTGAAATCCGCCGTCGGCGGCTGGGACAAACTGATTGACGAGAACTGCCGGGATCAGGACTTGCTGACTCTTTTCAAATACCTGACTCCCGACGCAAAGGAAGAAAAAGTCCTTGAAAATCAAATCCTTCTCAAAACCCCGATCGTCCGAAACGGCAGGCAAGCCACGGTTGGCTACGCCCCCGAGGTTTGGAAAACATGGGCGTGAGAGCGCACGGCGCATTACATACAATGATGTTTGATTCGGATGAATAAAACGATGTTTTGAATCCGACAGCGAGAGGTGATCAAATGCCCTTTACCATCGTCCGGCAGGACATCACAAAAATGAAGGTCGACGCCATCGTTAACGCCGCGAATCCCGATCTCGCGATGGGCGGCGGCGTTTGCGGAGCGATTTTTGAGGCGGCGGGCAGTTCCGAACTGCAGGCCGCCTGTGATCAGCTTGCGCCCATCCGTATTGGCGACGCGGTCATTACGCCGGGGTTCGCGCTGCCTTCCAAGTTTATCATTCATACCGCCGGGCCGATATACCGTGACGGCAAGCACGGCGAAGAGGAATTGCTGCGCTCTTGCTACCTGAACAGTTTGAAGCGGGCGGCGGAGAACAAGTGTGAGAGCATCGCGTTTCCGCTCATTTCAAGCGGTATTTACGGGTATCCGAAAGCCGACGCGCTGCGCGTCGCCGCACAAGTGATTCGCGTTTTCCTCGAAGAACACGACATAGACGTATCCCTGGTGGTATTTGATAAGGAAGCGTACACCGTCAGCGAACGGCTGCTCGGAGATGTCAGAAGTTATATCGATGAGCATTATGTTAAGGAGCAAAGCTCCCGGGAAAACGAATTTCGCCGAACCCGGCAGCTTGACGCCGCGCGTTCTTTATTGAATGAAGCCGATCTTTCCCGCTATAACATGCCGGTAACGAAGCAGGCACCGCTTGCGCCGCATGCGGCGCAGGTCGATGCCGGCATTGATGATCTGGTCGGTAAACTGGATGAGCCGTTTTCCGAGACGCTGCTGCATCTGATCGACGCCAAAGGCCGAAAAGACGTTGAAGTCTATAAACGCGCCAATCTGGACCGGAAGCTGTTCTCGAAAATCCGGACCGGAAAAGGGTATACGCCGGGCAAGCGCACCGTTATCGCCCTCGCAATCGCGCTGGAGTTATCGCTCAGGGAGACGGACGACCTATTGGAGCGGGCGGGATTTGCCCTGTCCCACAGTCAGAAATTCGACGTGATCGTCGAATACTTCATCGTCAACAGGCATTACGACATCTTCGAGATCAACGAGGTCCTTTTCAAATACGACCAGCCGCTGCTCGGAGGGTGAAAGCAAAGAGACAATCGCCATCTAAAAATAACTTTACAATTTTGTCGCTTTCAAAGCGACCTTATTTCATCGCCGATGAGGTATCTTTAAGTCACAAAACTTGAGGAGGACACGGCAATGAAAAAAGGATTGACGGAACTGGTTTTTATTCTCGACAAGAGCGGCTCGATGGCGGGTCTTGAGCATGACACCATCGGTGGGTTCAATTCCATGCTCGAAAAGCAAAAGGCGGTTGAAGGCGAATGCCTGATTACGACAGTGCTGTTTGATCACACGTATGAACTGCTTCACGACCGCACCGACATCCGGGCGGTGAACCCCATCACCGAAAAGGAATACGCCGTCGGCGGCATGACCGCCCTGCTCGACGCCGTCGGCAGGACGATTGACAAAATCGACAAAGCGCAGGAGCACACCGCGGAGGAATACCGCGCCGAAAAGGTGATGTTCGTCATCATCACGGACGGCGCCGAAAATTCGAGCAAAGAGTATTCGGCTCCGGCGATCAAAAAGGCGATTGAGCACCGAAAGGCGAAACAGGGCTGGGAGTTCGTGTTTCTGGGCGCGAACATCGACGCGGCGGAAGCCGCAGGCAATCTGGGCATCGGCGCGGACCGCGCGCAGAATTACCACGCCGATGCCAAGGGTACGCGCCTCAATTACTGCGTGATGAGCGACGCGGTCAGCGCGTATCGGACGCATTCGGCAATGCCGGCGGATTGGAACGCCGAAATCAAAAAGGATTTCGACAAGCGTCAAAAGCCGAAAAAATAAACCGTAGTAATTTAAAGGGGCGCAAGGCGTCGTTAAAATGACGCCTTGCGCCTCTGCCTTTCAGAAAACGCGTGAGCGTCGAGATAGAGAATTTATCGGTCGTCGTAAAAACCCGAATACTTGATATCCATAACAAGCATATCGCAGACTTTTGTAAAACCTGCGGACGATAAATCAACACCGAATATTCGTTCAAGGTCAAAACCGGTCAGGTCCATGAATTTTGTGCTTGCAGCATACGCAGACAGGCATTTGTGAAATAAAATGCCCAGGTCATTCACTGTCATATCCGATAATTTTGTAGAATATCCGACGGCGCTTACATCAACGCCGAGCAGCCAGCCGAGATCTCTGCCGGTCATGTCTTTCAATCTCGTGTCGTAGATTGCCGCAGGACACGGACCGAGCCCGAATAAATCGGCGACGTCTCTTCCGGTGAGTTCAACCACTCTTTCATAACTGTCTACATATTTACCGCTGTGAAGAAATTTGCATTCTGCAGCAGTCATCAGGTGTGCATAACGGATGTTGATTCCTACCGTTAAAACAAAAATACCGATAGGAGCCAAATAACAAACGTCAAATATTGCGAATCCGACAATGGTTGAAACCGCTCCCGAAAAAACAAACAAGGAGCCAAAAATTTTTCTCATAATATCCCCATTTCATGATATGCATCAAGTTCATTGAGCTCCGATTCAAGGCGATTTCTCAAGATGAGATTCAACGCACTGACAAAATCCGATTTTCCCAAAACGGCTTTCTGCGCAATCAACAGTTCACCCTGAGGGAGCTCGTTCATATAATAAATCAATTGGCTGTACAATACGCCTGAACAGGTAAAAAGACGACCTGTAAATGGGTCTTCGCCGATGTGCTTGAAACGCATCTGCTCTTCCTGCTCCAAAAAAATCAACGGGGTTTCGGAATCTAAGTAATAACATACCAAATCCCCTTTTTTAAAAGGGCAGGGGATCTGCGGATGATAAGCATTCAGCTGCTTTTCCGGGTCATAGCCTTTTAGATGATTTTGATTAAACTCGCTGATGTGAATGATTTGCCCGTTCGGATCAAAAAATGCCGTTTTAAAATATTCCCGGTCAACAGCCGCTTTGGTAATCATGAATTTCTTATCTTCATCGTGTTCTTTGCACCGGTCAAAAACGGGCTTGAAGACACTGCTCACCCATGAATCCAAGTAACCGTGGAAAATTCCTCTCCTGTTGGAGAAAAAGACATAGCCGTCCTCCGTATTCGTAAACGATTCCAACTTGCCGTGCATCCATTCTGTTATCGGCTTAAGCGTTCTTTGATACTCATCATCCTCTTCTTTAATGGCCAAATAGGCATCGAGCCGGTCTTTCATCGGCCTGTGGCTCCGGGATACAATCGCTGCCTTTTCACGAGTGCTAAAGAATTTTCCAACTCTCCTGCACTCTTCGCGAACTTCAGGCGAGGGGATAAAGTCAATTACATCAAATGGCATATAACTAAACCTCCCTGTGTTATGGAAAGAGATTAAAAAATCCCCCCGGCGGATAGTTTAATTTTAGCCGGGAGGATGTGATGTTATTGGGGCATGTATTTGTTGGGAGGGAAAACTGAGATTTCTTATGCCTTCTCTTGTTTTTTTATCAAAGCATTAATCAATCTCTCTGAATCCGCTCTTGATAGAAACGGCGTTTTCATTGTAGAAGCGAAGAAAAATCCTTTACTCAATACTTCCTTGATCTCTTTAGCTGATATTGCGACCGGCTCTCTTGTTCCTTCTTTATATTTAGGTTTAATTTGAATATCGACATCATGGAATAATCCGCTCTCACATTCTTTAACCTCTGTTGATGTTATTCTGCCTGCAGCAATAATCCCTTTCCCTTTACTGTAGTAAAGAACATAATCGTCTTTCTTAAAGGATTTTATGTATCTCTTGGGAGAACCATAAGCACTGACCCTGTTATTATTAATCATATCGTTTTCATCGCTTCCCGAATACCTTTGATTCGTATCAAACATGATCCCTTTTACTCCTCCTCTAAGCCTTTTATTGTCTTGATCAGTGAGGAACTCGACCCATGTTTTTATACTCGAAGACAAAATGTTGGTTGATTCATCAGACATAGCAAACTCGTATAATTCTATTGGGTTGGCTTGAAAAATTCTATCTTTATAATTCTCAAGGTTTTTAACTTCCCCTTCGGTAGTAAGAAGCCAAACATCTCCTTTTAATTCTGCATAGGCATTTGCATCGAGGTTGGTTTGGCCTTTTTTTACTTGGATATAAATATGCTCACCATCTTGGGGATTTATTAAAATACATTCATATAAAGGTGTGGCGGTTTTATTCGTCGAAGGAATACATATATACCCATATTTAGAATAAAGCCATAAACACAATAAGTCTTCGCAATCTTCCGGAGTTAAAAGGGAATAGAAATTCTTTTGATTCAAGGTTACTTGTGTGTTTGAATAATAAGTGGTTTCGGCAAGTTTATCATATAGCAAACCGCTGAATTCTTGAATCCCACTCTTACGGATTTGTTGAAATGTCGAACCTTTTATAAAAGCTGTGCTTACAGCACCTGGTACTGTACTTTCATCTCCTTCGTCAAAACAGTACCAATCGATATCTGATAACTGATTTGCAGCATCTATTTTTACTGCTTCATTATTAAATTTCCATTTTGTATGTTTTCCAACTCGTCCTAAATAGTATTTACCTTCGTCTCTTACCCAAATCAGATCCCCTTCTTTTTGGTAACTATGAAATCTTGTTAAAGCCTTAAATTGTTTATAAGCCGCTTTTTTTGCACAGACAAGATAGTCATCGAAAGTTTTAATGCACTGACGTTCTTCTTCAGGAATTTCTGTTAAGCTCCATCCTAAAGCTGCGATCTTGTTATCAATGCAATACCGAGCTATACTTTTACCTGTACCGGGCTTCGTTTGTAATCTCCAGACTGCCATGATGTTTTCCTCCTTTAAAATTAGATTGATTGATATACCTTAAAAATGATTCTCCAACTACTTACAGCTAAATCATTTTAAAGTGTCGAAATGCTTCTTTTATATCATCTTGCTTTTCTTTCGGACATGGGAATTCTCTTTTGTTTATATCGTTTCTGTTATAAGCCACTTTCGGGGACAGACCACAAATTTCTTTCATGTGGGCTATCCAGCAAGTTTTTGGAGTGTAACCGAAATTCATTTTTACATATGCCTGCAATTCTTTATAAGTACCCATACAAACACTACCTTTCACTTTGATAAAGTTGGGAAAAACTAAACAACTCGAAAACAAACTTCCCATTTATAATAACGAATCTTAAATGCTTTTACATCCATATCTCTCCGCCATTTGTTCGGCGGATTTTTTGATTTGTTCGCGCAGGTCGGCGGGTTCGAGGACTTCGACGTGGCAGCCGTACTGCATCGCCCAGTAATGCATCGCCTGCCGGTTCATTTTCACGGTCACGGTCAGCATCCGGTCTCTCGGCGTGCCCTTATTTTCGCAGCTTTCCTGCTCGTGGGCGCGGCCGTCATGACCGTCTTTATGCGGAGGAATTTTGACCTGCACGTCCATCCCGAACCAGTCGATCAGGTCGTTCATCATCCACGGCGGAGCCAGGAACTTCACCCGGACGGTTTCACCCGAGAACATGTAGACGTGCTCCGCCATGTGTTTCGGCAGATCAAGCCCGCCTTTCATCCCCTCGACCTGCGCCGTCGGCTTGGCGGGCTCATCCAGGATTTCAATCCCCCGAATCCGGTCAACGCGGAGATTGCTGAGGTTGTGATGGGCATCGTGGTTGCCGATGAGATAATATCTGCCGTTGGAAGCGGCCATCTGATAGGGATTGAATATGTACCGGGCAACTTTACCCTCTTTATTCTTCCGCTCCACCAGCTGCTTGTCCGGTTTGTAGTCGACGTAATGAAACGCGACTTTTTTCTTTTCGGAGATGGCGTCGTTGAGCGTTTCGATCGTGTAAAACAATTCGGTGTCCACAGGCCTGTTGTCGGGAAGGTTGCTGATGTGGGAGACCTTGGCGTTGAAATAACAGCTGGACAGCCCTTTCAGTTTCTCGATCAGGTCTTTGCACTGATTTTGCGGAATGCGGCTTGAAAACAAGATCCCGTCGATCAGCAGCCGCAGTTCGGGTTCGGTGAAATCGCGTTCCAGATACCAGTCGGTCAGCATGGTTTCCGTTTCGCCGTCGGCGCAGGCGCGCGTGATTTCGTTATAATTGATGGGATATCCGGCATCCAGGAGATTCGTCAGATTGCGGCGCACCGCCTTGCGGTCGGCGTCCATCGAATAGTCCTTTTTCAGATACGCGACGATTTCCTTTTGCGTCAGGCGGTGGTTTTCGTCGGAGTATTTCTTTAAAATTTCAAGAATGCTGACGACCATCATGATTTTCGCGAGCGGCATTTTTTCACCTCATTCAAGATTTTTTGCTAAAGAGCAAAGCTTTCCCCGTCGTTCAGATAGATGGTTTTGGAGCGGGCGCAAACGCCTTCGAACAACTTCGAACGTTCGGTGTGAATCGGGATGACGATTTCGGGTTTCACAGTCTCGAGAACGTCTTTGATCGCGCCGCGCGAGGCGTGGCCGGAGGTGTGGAGATAGACCGATTTCGGAAAGTTTTCAACAAAGCGGGCTGTTTTTTCATTACGGAAAACGCCGTTGAGATAGCCCATCCACATTGAATAGATCAGCAGGGAGGAATCTCTGTACTTTTCAATGCTGTCATCATCAAGCCCGTTTGCCCGAACCAGCCAACAAAAGCCCCTCTCCGCGATATGCGAATCCAGATTCGTATCATAAGTAAAGATGTAATCAAAATCATAGAACCCGGCGGCGGTGACGGTTTTCAACACATTCATTTGATAGCCGTCGCAGATGAACATCCGGAAATTTTGCTTTGCCGCCCGATGCATCGCCCGGATGTGGTCAATGTTGGTCGAGGAACACAGTACAAAAGTGTATTTGGTTTCGTTCATCAATTTCGCGGCTTCGCTTTCGAGTTCCCACAGGGTCATCGGAGGCGCGGTCTGATCGATTCTCGTGCCCTCACAGATCACGGCGTCGACCTTGCTGACATAATGTTTCAGGCACTTCATCACACCGGCACCGAAAGTCCCGTGCGTGCGGAAATCCCCGGTGTGCAGAACACGTTTGCCGTCCGCTTCGATGAGCAGCATATAGGCGTCGAGAGCGGAGTGATCGGTATAATACGGAGTGACCGTGATATTGCCGAACGTCAAGCGCTCATCTGCTCGGTAAGTATGAAAACCTCCGGCACGGGAAAGAGCGGCTTGCGAAACATGACGATGATCCGCAAGCCATTTTGTGAGAACGAGGTTGATCTTCTTCGCGGTATCCCCGATATAGATGGGGATTTCGGGCAGGATCTTTTCATAAAGTCCGATATGATCGCCGTGGTAGTGGGTCAGTATAACAGCGTCGCAGTTCGGCTCTCCACGGGTCACGCCGTCGATTTCGAATTCGGAGTTGATTTTCTCGGACGCCTTATCAACCCCCGGCAGGTCGGCCCCAAAATCGATGACGATGCGCGACCCGCCCGAAGAGATTTCCGTAATGCTCCCGCCGATTTTGTTTGCGCCTTTATGGATGGTGATGGTCATTTATTTAAATCATTAGGGTTATAAATCAAATAATCATATTTTATTAAAGATTCGTTTTGGTTAAGTAATTTGAAAATTTTACATTTCTGGTCATCTAGATTTGGATGGAATTCATCAACAAGTGCAATAGCGTAAATTTGTTTTATCGAAGCGTTAGAAATTTTGTCGTAACCTCTTAGAGAATTATTGTTGGCTGTTCGACGAATAAAATGTGAATTCCCTCCTGCATACATGTCATGCATATAATTTGCATAAAAATATAGCTCTGATAATAATCCGACTTTCCTGTTGGAATATTTTAACTCAAAAATGTATATAGCATCACCATTAAACGTCCAAAGGTCTATATCTGCTCCTTTTCCGGGGAAAAAGTAACTATTACCTCTTTTTTCACCTTTGAATAACCCTACGGGCAGCTGACGATAAATTTGGTTTTTACCCAAATCAATTCCTTTTGTAGCGGCTAATTCCTTAAGTAATTTTGTTCCATATACTGTTGATAATTTAGATTCAATTCCTCTTTCACCTTTGTCTGTTAATTTAGATTCATCGCCCGGGTCGTTGTTCTCAAATTTTCCTGATGTTTCAGATGAGATAATTGCTTCAAATTCATTTACCCCTTTTCGTAATTGAGATGATATTTTAAACCAGTCAGGAAACTGCTTATTAAATTTCATTACACGGTACAGGAACCGATTATAATGATTATCATTTTTTGACGGTGCTCTATCAATATCAAGTAGGATTTTCTTTTTTTCTATCGAATGAAATAACAATGCCCAGCCCTCAAAGGCAGCATCGTCTGTTTGCATGTTTCCATTTAGCATTTCTGAAGATAAACAAATTTCGCGAACACCTGAAGAATTGAGTTTCGTTTCCATCGAACTAGGGATCTGAATTTTAGTGAGTAATTCAATAAACTTTGGCATATTATTCTCTCCTTATTTTAATTTGTAAAACCGAGTTTCTAACCCCATAATATAACATATTTCGCGGTCTGTCAATGATTGTTGTGAGATTTATGGGAAAAGGTAAGATATTTTAGGATTGGCTATCCGCAGAAGCCGAGAATGGCTTTCTGCGGACGGCAAGGCGCTTGCGGGGCGTACTCGAAATCCCCGGGGATAAGAGTGAGCAGGTCGTTGTCGGTGATTTGGCCGCAGTCCGTTTTGACGAGGCGGGAGGCCTGCCGCAGTTTCGCGGACTCCAGCAGATTGCGGACAAACCGCCCGTTGCCGAAGTCCGGCTGCCGCTGCGCCGATTCGAAAACCCGGTAAAGCTTCTCTTTCGCGCCTTCGCCGATGCGGATTTTCTGCTTTTCGCACATCAATTCGAAGATGGCATACAGCTCAAAAGGCGTATAATCCGGGAACGGCACATGAAAAGCGATGCGGCTGCGCAGGCCCGGGTTCCGGGTCAGAAACTCCGACATCTTGTCGGGATATCCCGCAAAAATCACCACCATATCCTCTCGTTGGTTTTCCATCTCCTGCACGATGGTGTTGATGGCTTCATCCCCGTACAACCCATTCTTGTCGTCTACAAGCGAATAGGCCTCGTCGATGAAGAGCACGCTGCCTTTGGCGGCTTTGAACTTCTCCCGGACGATCTTCGCCGTCCAGCCGACATATTTGCCGACAAGGTCGGCTCTGCCGACTTCCACGATCTCTCCCACCGAGAGCAGGTTGTTCTCTTTCATAATCCGGGCGAACAGGCGGGCTGCCGTCGTTTTGGCCGTCCCGGGATTGCCGGTGAACACCATATGCATGGAAGGGTGTTCGCCGCCGACAATACCCCGGGTGTTATAAAGCTTCTGGATTTTGAAATAATTCAACGCGTCGGTAATGACCTTTTTGGCTTCCGTAAGGCCGATCATCCGCTCAAGCTCGTCATAGGCAGAGCCCTTCGGAGGCGCTTTCGCGGCGATGGCCCTTGAGGCGGAGATCGAGGCATATTGGGGATAGATTTTTGTCTTGAGCGTGAGATGATACCAAGACTCATATGACTTTTTTAAATCATTGCCGTTGTAAAACGCCGAGCGGACCGAGGCAGGGTCCGCATTGCGGTCGGCGAGTTTGGCATAAAGCGCATTGTCGGGCGTCAGTTGGTTCTCCCGAGCCATTGCGGCAAGGTGCTTTCGGGCGGTTTTATAATCGACTGCTGACGTTGAAATCTCGACGAGCGGAATCTCCCCCATACAGCCGTAGATGATCGTCTTGTTCTTTTCATCGGCTTTATCCAGACAGAAGATGGTCAGCACCTTTTTATGAAATTCAAGCGCAAGTTCGCAGGTCTTTATCACAACGGATTCGGAGGGTTTCATATATTCATCCTCGTGAACCCCAATCCCGAAAAAGCGGATGACCGCTGCGCCGCCGCCCAAGGTTTCATACATAGAACGGAGAAGGTCCAAGTCGGAGGAATCGGTAAACGGTGTAACTGAGAAATCGAAATATCTTGCGCTGATGAGCCGCTTTTTTTCACGGAGCAGGGAGAGCGTTCCCTCAACGATGGGTTGAACACATTCCTCGATGTCGAAACGAAACAGATAATGGACCGGATGCTGAAGGATGTTTCTGAGCTCGGAAGCCGGCCCGCAAATTCGGTCGATTTCCGGATTGAGATCGGTGTCGCAAAGGTTTCGCCATGCCAATTGCCTGAGGGATTGCGCCGTCATTTTGCCGGTGATGATTCTGTCATTCGGTTTGTGAAAACCCCGCCTCGAGCCGATATCGATATTGCGGGTATCGAGGAATTGAGATTTGCTGTAGATAAAACTCTCCTTATCCGCCAAATCAAGCAGATCACCGAGTTCGCTGCAGCCGATTTCTTCTGTCGCTGTTATGTTCGCGGAAAATCCGCACTCCGCCAGATATCTTTCTGCCAGTTCAGTCGGGCAATGCTTCAAAACATACTCGGCTTCAATGACTGCGGCTAAAATGAACTGATCGGGTTCTGCTTCACAGATACTGATGGTTGCGTTCCGTTTGCAGGCGTCGGTGAATTTACGCGAAACGGGTCTTAATTTCATCGCCCATCTTTGTTTGTCAGACTCTTCCTCGGGAATTTCGATTTGTTTGGGTATTGCGGTTATTTTGTAAAAAATCATTCTATGCGATCACTCCTTTGTTCGGTTCGTTTGGCGGATCGGATGTGGGGATTATGTAATTCCCTTTTAGAATTGCAGAGAAAATTACTCCGTCGCGCCGAATCGTCGGAATGCTCCGGAGTGCACAAGCAATGGCCCCTGTGAGGGCTGATTGTGTAGCGCGATTCAGTTGTCAAGGTCCGGCCGGGGGTAAAACTCCGAGGATAGCATAACGAAAGGTATGCGTCAAATATGACACATACAATGACAGCCGACAAAAATCGGCTTTTGAAAAAAGTAAACGCAGTATATCACAAATGAAAAACGATTGCAACATAAACCGCGGGTTTGGCAAAAAATGAAGGATCGGCAGAATCCGTGCGGTGACCCGTGCGACGCGAGAGAGCGGGGATGGAGATTGAGACCGGATTGCCGCGCAATTTGATTGCCGCGGGGCGTATACCCCTCGCAATGACGGGATAGGCGGAATCCCCCCACCGCTGCAAAGGCGCAATCCTTTCAGAGAATTCTGTGAATTCCCTTCTCCCCGCAGCAACGGCATAGCCGTTACTGATTACATGGGAGGCAAGCTCACGAAATATATAAAATCGGCATGGTGCTGAGGTGCCGGGCCAGTTTTTCACGCAGAAAAAGCTCGGCTTCGGCGCGGGCGGGGGTGCGGTAGCAATATTTGCCGCGGCCCCGGCCGGTCATGATGCCGCGGTCGAGTAGGTTCACGGCGTTCGGGAACGCGTCGGTGTTGATGGCGTTTTGAACGTAGCTGTAAGTCATTAAAATGATCTCGATAAACGCGCTGTTTTTGACCTTTTCGCTGAGCTCATCCGCGAGCTGTTCGATCAGTTCGCCGTATAACTCTTTCCAATTCGGGAACAGAATCACGGGCGCGATCAGCAGCCCGACCGGATATCCGGCCTCGGCGACTTCATTGAGCGCCTGGATGCGCGTTTTAAGCGGCGAAGTGCCGAACTCGACGCGGCTGATGACGTCCTGCGGGTTCACGCTCATGCGAAAAATCACCTTGCCCTTATGGTCGAGGGTGAGTAACGGTTTCACCATATCAAATTTCGTCGGAAAAGTCAGCTTCCCCCGCCCTTCCCGCGCAAAACGGTTGATGACAACCGGCAGATTGTCGGTGACCGTGTTTTCGAGCACCGGATCGCTGTTGCTGCCGATTTCAAAGGTCTGCGGGCGCTCGGCGGCGGCGTCGGTTTTAAGCAGTTTATCCATCATCCGGTCGCGGTTGACAAACAAGCGCAGATAGGCGCACTTGTTGTAATTGCAGACCAGATAGCAATAAAGGCACATCGCGCGGCAGCCGGAAGAAGTGAACGGCACCAGCCAATCCGAGACCTTTTGATTCGGCACATAGTTGTGGGTTTTGCGCACGCCGATGATCAGATGGTTTTTGAGTTTGGCAAAATCCCGGTTTTCCGAGGACGATAATTCGGGAATGCGGTTGTGGCTCTCGATTTCCACCCACGGCAAATCGGCGTATTTTTGTTTTAGTTTTTGCCCGAGTTCATAATTGAGCGTTTCCGGCTCGTAATAGACCTTGTCAAAGTGCATCTCCATCGAAATATCGTCCTTTCTGCCTTGATATCTTGTGCTTTTTTTTTGCTCTATGTTTATGTCATAAAAATACCGGGATTATGGTAAAGTTCATTGCATTCTTTTACAAGAAGGGCTATAATTTAACAAACGAGGTCGAATATGGGTTTATTACGGTACAGGAAGCGAGGAAAAATTACAACATGATTCTTACAAAAGAGCAATCGGCGCTTCTCGAGGGTGAGAAAGGCGAAACCATGGCCAAGGTCATGAAGACCCTGGTGATGTACGGAGAGGCCTTCGGCGCCGAAAAAATGGTTCCGATCACAAGCGAATACGGACATACCGTCATCAGCTTCGGCATCGGCGTCATGACGCCTGTTTATGAGCTGTATGATAAACTGCTTTCTGACAACATCGTCAGCAAACAGAAATTTTCCGCGGACCCGAGGCCGCTCGACAAAAACGTGCCGTCCTCGTTTGCGCAAAATCTCGTCTTTAAACTGATGTACAGCCAGCAGGAACGGTATGAAGAGCAGCTGCGCAAATTCGGCCTCATGGGCGACGACGCCTATACCTGCGCCTGCTATCTGCCGGAAGTCGGAAACGTCCCGAAACGCGGCGACGTTCTCTCCTGGGCCGAATCCTCCGCCGTCGTCTATGCGAACAGCGTGCTCGGCGCGCGGTGCAACCGCAATTGCGGTATCATTGAAATCATGGGCTCCGTCGCCGGTTTCGTCCCGGAATTCGGATTTTTGACCGACGAAGGGCGCAAGGCGGACTGGGTCATCGAAATCCGCACCGAAAAGATGCCCGAAGCGCAGCTGCTGGGTTCCGCCATCGGCATGAAGGTGCTTGAAAAGGTCCCGTATATCAAAGGGCTTGACAAATGGATCGGTACCGAATTGAACGAACGTGCCTGCGCCTATTTGAAAGATTTCGGCGCGGCAACCGCGTCCAACGGCTCGGTGGGGCTTTATCACATCGAACATCTGACGCCGGAAGCCGTGGATTACGGTGAAAAACTCATCCGCGAAGGCGCGCCCGTCTACATCATCGACGACAAAGAGCTGGAACGGGTAAAAAACAGCTACCCCTGCATCTGGAAAAATCCCGACGCCAAACCGAAGCTCTGCTTTATGGGATGTCCGCATATGACGATGCAGCAGCTCAAGGACTGGACCGTGCGCATTGAAGAAGGCCTGAAAGCGGCGGGAAACAAAAAGGTAACGATTCCGACCGTATTCACCTCCGCCCCCGGGGTCATCCGTCAATTTAAAGAGACCGAATACGCGGCGCGGCTGGATGCGACGGGGGTCATCCTCAGCTACATCTGCCCGCTGATGTATATGAATAATCCCCTCTCAAAAAAAATGCCCGTCATCACCTCGTCAAACAAGCTGCGCACCTACACGAGCGCGAGATTTTATACGGACGATGAAATTTTGAAGATGATCACGAAGGGGGCTGAATAAGATGGCGAAAGTATTTAAAGGGCGCGTGATCGCTCCCGGAGAAACAAAAGCCGAAGCGCTGGTCTCTCACGGCGGATTCAATACGCTGGCGAGTTTTCAGATGGCGTTGATGTTCGGCGACAAAGAAGTCAAGTGCGGAGACCAAAATAATACTGATCTTTATAAAAAACCGATGATCGGCAAAGCTCTCTGCCTGCCCGAGACAATCGGTTCCACCACCGGCGGGATGGTGCTTTACGCGGCCTGTTCGCTCGGCAAGCAGCCGGCCTGCATGCTTTTTTCCAAACCGATCGACTCACTGGCTGCGTCCGGTGCGATCCTCGCCGCAAACTGGACAAACAATCAAATGCCCGTGATCGACGGCCTCGGGGAAGAGTTTCTCGGTTTTGTCAAGGACGGGATGACCGTTTCTGTGGCTTCCGACGGCAGCGTGACGGTCGAATAGAAATAGAGGAGTGACGGATATGAAAAAAGAATATGAAGCGTTATTTACGCCTTGGAAGATCGGCAAGCTCGAAATCAAAAACCGAATCGTCATGTGTTCCATGGGCGGAACCTCCATTTTCGGGTGGATAGAACCCAATCATTTCGACAAAGAAGCGGCAAACTTTCTGCTCGAGCGCGCGAAAAACAACGTCGGGCTGCTATTGCCGGGTATTGCCCCGATCCGCGATACCATGGGCGGCAGATGGCTTTATCAGAACAAGGCCAAGTTCAAACAGCTGAAAGAATATATGGAGGAATTCCATAAGACCGGCGCGAAGCTGTTTATCCAGATCACCGCCGGCATGGGACGGTCCATGGCCGTCAACGACCTCATGGTCAAGATGATCAAAAACAAGGCGTTCGGGTTCATCGGCAAACCGATTTTTGACATGGATTTCATTTGCGCCAGCGCCTCCGCCACCCCGAACCGCTGGGCGGATGACGTCTGGTCCCGTCCGATGACCGTCGAGGATATTCAGGAGATCGTTGAGGCCTTTGCCAAGACGGCGAAACTTTGTATGGATGCCGACGTGGACGGAATCGAAGTCCATGCCGTCCATGAGGGTTATCTGCTCGACCAGTTCGCGATGAAGTATACAAATCAACGGACCGACGAATACGGCGGCTCCTTTGAAAACCGGTACCGTTTTCCGGCGGAGATCGTACAAGCCATCAAGAAAACCTGCGGCAGTGACTTCCCCGTTTCGCTCCGCTATTCCGTCATTTCCAAGACCAAGGGCTTTCGGCAGGGCGCGGTTCCCGGCGAGGATTATGTAGAAGTCGGGCGCGATATGGAGGAATCCGAAAAAGCGGCAAAGTTTTTGCAGGACGCCGGATATGATATGCTCAACTGCGACAACGGGACTTATGACGCCTGGTATTGGGCGCATCCTCCGGCGTACATGCCTGAAAACTGCAACCTCTCCGACGTCAGCCACATCAAAAAGTTCGTGACCATCCCGGTGGTCTGCGCCGGCAAGATGACGCCCCACGCGGGTGCCGAGGCGATCCGTGAAGGGGCGATCGACGCCATGGGCGCCGCGAGGCAGTTTTTGACCGATCCGGAATGGGTCACAAAGATGATTGCCGACCGCGAAGCCGATATCAAGCCCTGCATCAACTGCCACAACGCCTGTTTTACCTTTTCAAGGTATGACGGTACGGCGAACTTGCAAGAGCTCCCCGACGCCATCCATATGGCGCGCTGCGCGCTCAATCCGCGCACGATGCAGGTCACGAAATACAAAATCGAAAAAGCCGCAAAAGCAAAGAATATCGCAATCATCGGCGGCGGTATCGGCGGCATGGAGTCCGCGCTGGTGCTTTGCGAACGGGGACACAACGTCACGATTTATGAAAAGACCGATCACCTGGGCGGCGTTTTCGTCCAGGCGGCTACGCCCGTCTATAAAGAAAAAGACCGCGAACTCATTGAGTGGTACAAACGGGAACTCGCGAAACATCCGATTACGGTCAAATTCAACACCGAAATCAAGGATATTCATTCGATTCAAGCCGATGAAATCATCATCGCCACAGGGGCAACGGCAAGGCGACTGCCGGTCAAGGGAGTCGAACACGCCATCGAAGCCGTCGAATATCTCTCCGGCAAGGAAGTCGGCAACAACGTCATCATCATCGGCGGCGGACTGACGGGATGCGAAATCGCCTACGATTTGATTTTAAAGGGCAAAAAGCCGCAGATTGTCGAGATGAAGAACGATCTGATCGCCGTCAAGGGGGTCTGTCTCGCCAATTCCTCTTTTTTGCGCGAAATGCTCGCGTTCAAAAAGACCCCGGTCTGGCTGGAGACGACGCTTGTCGAAATCAAGCCGGACGGCGTGACCGTGAAAGACAAAACGGGCAAGGTTTTTGACCTGAAGGGCGATTCCGTGATTGTCTCGGTCGGATATAAACCGATGCCGTTAAGTGAGGCCTCGAAGCACGTTCATCTGGTCGGCGACGCAAACGGCGTGGGAAACCTGCGCACCGTGATCTGGCGTGCATGGGATGTTTGTATGAAACTGTGAGGCGTATCGGTAAAGGAAAAGCATAAACGATTGCCAATCATCATTCACAATGAAAACAGAGAGGGTCTATATGAATCCTCTCTGTTTTTTGCCTGTTGGGAAGGGTGAAACGATAAGCACGAAGGCGGACGCGCAAGCCGGACCGCAGTCCGTTGCGCCCCTACTTTTTTACCCGCAGAGAGAAGGCGGATCTTTCGATAAACATCCGCCGCGTTCACTCACGACCCAAAACTCAAAGTGTCACCTTGGGAAGCGGCAGGTTTTTACGATATTCAAGATATTCCTCATAACTGCCCTCCCGGTCAAGATTTCCGTCGGGCAGGATTTCGATGATCCTGTTTGCGGTGGTTTGAATAATTTCGTAGTCATGCGTGGCAAAAAACACATTGCCTTTGAACTCAATCAGCGCGTTATTGACTGCGGTGATCGATTCAAGGTCCAGGTGGTTTGTCGGATGGTCCAAAATCAGCGTGTTTGCACTGAAAAGCATCATCCGCGAAAACATACAGCGCACCCGCTCGCCGCCCGAGAGGACATTCACGGGTTTATAGACGTCGTCCCCCGAAAACAGCATTTTGCCTAAGAAACCGCGCAGATAGGTCTCGGTTTCATCGGTCGTATACTGTCGCATCCAGTCCAAGATCGAAAGCGTGCAGTTGTTGAAAAAGCTTGAATTGTCAATGGGAAAATAGGACTTTGAAATCGTGACCCCCCATTTGATGCTGCCTTCATCCGGCTCTGTCTCACCCATGATGATTTTAAATAACGTCGTGACGGCCTGCTCGCTTTCGCCGATAAACGCAACCTTATCGCCGTTATTGATCGTGAAAGAAACATTGTTCAAAATCTTGACGCCGTCAACGGTTTTTGAAATGCCGCTGACGGAAAGGATGTCCTTCCCTGCTTCCCGGTCCATGGTGAATCCGATGTACGGATATTTTCTGGTTGAGGAAGGCATCTCATCGACTTCAAGCTTTTCAAGCAGTTTTTTTCTGGACGTCGCCTGCTTGGACTTCGATTTATTGGCGGAAAAGCGCGTAATAAAGGTTTGAAGTTCCTTGACTCGTTCCTCGTTTTTCTTATTCTGCTGTTTGAGCAAACGCTGGATCAACTGGCTGGATTCATACCAAAATTCGTAATTTCCGACATACATCCTGATCTTGCCGTAATCGATATCCACAATATGCGTACAGACATTGTTTAAAAAATGGCGGTCGTGCGATACCACTAAAACAGTTCCCGCGTATTCGGCGAGGAAGTCCTCGAGCCAGCTGATCGCATCGATATCCAGATGATTCGTCGGTTCGTCCAAAAGGATGATGTCGGGATTGCCGAACAAGGCCTGGGCAAGCAAAATTTTCACCTTTTCGTTTCCCGAAAGTGCGGACATCTTTACATAAAGCAAATCCTCCGACAGCCCGAGCCCCTGAATCAGCTTCGACGCCTCGGATTCGGCCTCCCAGCCGTTCAGCTCGGCAAATTCACCCTCCAGTTCGGACGCTGTAATCCCGTCTTGCTCCGTGAAGGTCTCCTTTGCATACAGCGCTTCTTTTTGCTTGATAATTTCGTGAAGGCGGGGGTTCCCCATCGTAACCGTGTCCAGAACGTTAAATTCGTCATAAGCAAAATGATCCTGCTTCAACACGGACAACCGAAGATTTTTCGGAATCACGACCTCGCCCGTTGTGGGTTCGAGCTCCCCGCAGAGAATGCGGATAAAAGTCGATTTTCCGGCACCGTTTGCCCCGATGATGCCGTAGCAGTTCCCCGTTAAGAACTTCAGGTCCACATGTTTGAAAAGAACGGTTCCGCCGAAACCGAGGCTGACGTCAGATACTGTAATCATGGAATCTCCGATACTGGTTTTTTGAATGAAAAAATTCTTTAAAAACCGAATTTTTTAAGATAAGATTATATCATGTTTTGAAAGAGTTGTCTATTTGTTTCGAGTTTAAACGATGATGACAACTTCGTTTGTGTTGTCAAATCTTACGGATGCCGGGGGTTAATTTCTTCGTTAGGGGCGATTCCAACGGGCCGCGTCCGATATCGCCCTTTATATAAGGTACTACGCGACGGGATTATCTGATACGACGGGGCGGGCGATTACGAATCGCCCCTACCGGGCTCTGTTTTTATGCTCGTTGTTTTTAATCAGCGTTTTTTCTTGTAGGGAAAGGTCTTGACCTTTCCGAGCGGGCGAACCCTCGCCCGCGAAGATTTTCCAATTCGCATCGGATTAACTTTTACAACCATCCTATTTCTGAATTCGTTTAAAATAGAAACCATGTTACTTCTTCGATCAAAACACTTTACGTTAACAAACAATGTTCCTCGCACGAACTGCGGTTCGTTCGGAAAGGTCAAGACCTTTCCCTACAGGGACGGTGGGTTAGAACACCCCCTGCGCTACTTCATGACATTGCTCGTCCGTCCCGTTTTCGTTGAATGCGGTTGCCTCCGAAAACCTCTTGCGCTTATTACATAGATATGGTAACATAGAACCACAGAGATCACACAAAGTAAAAGTTCATACGGGATTACGGAATGGAGGGAATCGTCATGGAAGATCGTTCCGCGTTTGTTCAGGAGATCCACACCGAGTGCAAAATCAACGCCCCGGTTGAAAAGGTCTACGCGGTGCTGTCCGATTTTGCGCATTACGCCGCATGGACCGATGAAATCACCGTATCCGGCGACACAAGACCCGGCGGAAAGATGCGCGTCAAAGTCAAGACCGCGAAAGACGGAAAAGGATGGTACTCCATGTCGTCAAGAATGCGGCAGCACGACAAACATCTGATCGCGTTTGACAACGTCATGGGCGCGCCGTTTCTGTTTTTGGGCAGGCACAGCTTTGAACTGATCCCGCTCTCGGACGGAAAAACCATGTTTATCAATGCGGAAGTGTTCAGCGGCCTGTTGGTTCCGTTTGTGCGCAAAAAGAATCTGCTCGGCGCAACGCAGAGGTTCAAAGAGAAGATGAATCTCGCGTTGAAACGGGCGGTCGAAGAAAAAGCCGTCGGAGCGGCCAAAGAACCTGCCTCGCAGCCCGAGGCAAAATAAATTTTAAATCCCATATCATAACCTATTGACTGCTGTGGTCAACACGATTATACTGTCGTTGACCGCATTGGTCAATTATTTTTGGGAGGGTGAAATGATTTCGAAATTTATGAACCTGGACCCCGCGAAACGGGAACGCATTCTGAATGCGGCTTCGGAAGAGTTTGCCCAAAAGGGATATCAAAATGCCTCGACCAACGAAATCGTTAAAAAAGCGGGCATTTCCAAAGGGCTGCTTTTTCATTACTTTGAAAACAAGCAAAATTTGTTTTTGTTCCTTCTGGCCTATTCGCAGCAAATTTTTATGGATGATTTTTACGGCAAATTCGACTTTACCGAGACCGACCTGATCAAGAAGTGCCGGCAATTATCCGTTATGAAAATAGAGATGGTTCAAAAAAATCCCGAACTTTATCACTTCTTATTGGCTTCGATGACCGACGAGTCGATCGATGCACAGATCAAAAAAGAACGGGACGCCAAAAACAACAACATCCTCAGCGACGCTTATAAAAGAATATTTGCGAACATCGACACCTCGGTGTTTAAAGAGGGCATTGATGTCAGACGAATTACGGAGATCATCATTTGGGTGATGCAGGGGTTCGGCAACAAAGAGCTTGAAAACCTCAGGCAGTCGGAAAATAAACTCGATTTTGATCTGAAGGCCGTTATGGAGGACTATGACGGGTATATCGAACTCTTAAAAAACGCATTTTATAATACCGATTCCAAATGAGACAGCGGATAAAACGAACGAATTCAATATAACTGATAACTTGATGAAAGGTCGGTCAAAAAAATGAATGTGATTGAAGTCAAGGGACTGTACAAAAATTTCGGAAAGGTTGAAGCCCTGCGGGGTCTTGATCTGACCCTGCCGAAAGGGGAGGTTGTGGGGTTTCTGGGCCCCAACGGCTCCGGCAAGACCACGACGATCCGCATCCTGCTCGGGCTGCTCAAAGCCGACAAGGGCATGATCTCTCTGTTCGGAGGCGACCCGTGGAAAGACGCCGTCTCCCTTCACAAGAAATTGGTCTATGTGCCCGGCGACGTCGCGCTTTGGCCCAAGCTGACCGGCGGCGAAGTCATCGACGTGCTCAGTTCCCTGACGGGCGGACTGGAACCCGACCGCAAAAAGAAGATGACGGAGCGGTTCGATCTCGATCCCACCAAGAAAGCCCGTACCTATTCCAAGGGCAACCGGCAAAAGGTCGCTCTTGTCGCGGCGCTTGCCTCCCGCGCGGAACTGCTCATTTTGGATGAACCCACATCGGGCCTCGACCCGCTGATGGAAGCGGCTTTTACCGAAAGCATCCGCGAGATCAAAAAAGAGGGGCGTTCGGTTCTGCTGAGCTCTCATATTTTTTCCGAAGTCGAAAAACTGGCGGACATCGTCACCATCATCAAGGACGGCGTCACCGTCGAGTCGGGCACCCTGACAGAGCTGCGCCACCTGACCCGCACGCAGGTCTCAGTCATTTTAAAAAAGGAAGCCGCGGGACTGGAGGAGCTTTCCGGCATTCACCAACTCCGGAAAGAGGGAGACCGCATCACGTTCTCGCTCGACAACGATTCCATGGGGCTTGTGATGGCTCATTTGGCCTCCCTTGAGCCGGTGGGTCTCACGGTCAATCCGCCCGGTTTGGAAGACCTCTTCCTGAGCCATTACAAGGCCGAAGACAAGGCGGTGAGCGGAAAATGAGCACCGCGGTTTCAAACGACTCCGCCACGCCGAAAAGCCCGCTTGTCGGGACGGGGAGATATTTCCGTTTCACGCTGAAACATAATCTGATGCGGTATCTCGTGTGGATTTTGGTGATCGTCGGCATGATCGCCTTTGTCGGCGCCTACTATAAAGACCTTTTTAAAACGCAGGCGGATTTGTATCAGTTTGCGGCGCTCGGTTCCAATCCCGGGATGGTCGCCCTGATCGGCAAAGTCGGCTCCGCCACGCTGGGGGGTGCCGTGTGGACAAAGCTCTGGATGACCCTTGCCATGACGCTTGCCATCGGCATGGTGTTTCAGGTGACCAAAGGCGCGAGAGCCGACGAGGAAAACGGGCGCACCGAACTGTTCCGCTCCCGGCCTTTCGGAATACACTCCACACTCACAGCGGTCGTCGGCGGAGCGCTTCTGTTATGTGTTTTCATCGGCGCGCTGACCGTTTTCGCTTCGTACGGAATCGGGCTGGATCCTGCGGGTGCCGGCATGACGGGTTCGGTCGTATTCGGGTTATCGCTCGTCGCGTGCGGATTTCTCGGCGTCGGCGTCGGCGCGCTGACGAATCAACTGTCGGCAAGCGCAACGATGGCAAATTCCACCGGCTCTGTTGTGATCGTGGCGTTTTATGTGATCAGAATGCTCGGCGATATGGGTGATAACGCCGCCGTCTGGTTTTCACCGATCGGCTGGAGCGAGAGAATGGCGCCGTGGCAGGATAACTATGGGTGGTTATTCATCCCGACCGTTGCGCTCACGGCGGTTTTGATCACAGCCGCATTTTTGATCGAAGCGCGCCGGGATTACGGCAGCGGCGTGTTCAAAGATAAAAGAGGCAGAGCCGACGCCAAACCGCTGATGCGGCGTTCATGGGGCTTGGTTTTGCAT
>Ga0116170_10001613_pt1 | contig 22642 bp, 18 predicted proteins | sample AD_JPNHW1_MetaG_FD_89797 | JGI IMG/M metagenome (GOLD analysis project Ga0116170, IMG submission 89797) | Active sludge microbial communities of municipal wastewater-treating anaerobic digesters from Japan - AD_JPNHW1_MetaG | ecosystem: Engineered > Bioreactor > Anaerobic > Digestate | place... | reverse complement strand
TTCAGCGTTTCTGCATCTAATAAACTTTCGTGTAACTTGACAGGACAGTGCTTCGAAATCGGCAACAAAAACATACCGCCAATCCGTTGGCGGTAATGGCAGAAAGACCACAGAAACATTGAAAATCTGATAAAAAAAGTCGGATAATTTGAGTAACTTTGCATAAATTGAAATTGGAATGAAAACACATCATAAAATAATAAATGGAGACAGCAGACACATGACTGAATTGCCTGACAATTCGGTACACTTGGCAATTACTTCTCCTCCATACTGGCAACTTAAAGACTATGGGACAGATAACCAAATTGGCTTCCATGACAGTTATGAAAATTACATCAACAACCTGAATTTAGTTTGGAAAGAGTGCTACCGCACTCTTCACAATGGTTGCAGGTTGTGCGTAAATATTGGTGACCAATTTGCAAGAGCAGTTTATTACGGTCGTTATAAAGTCATTCCTATTCGTGAAGAAATCATTAAGTTTTGTGAAAATGTTGGCTTTGACTATATGGGAGCTATCATTTGGCAAAAGGTTACTACTTCAAATACAACTGGTGGTGGCGTTCAAATGGGTTCATATCCATATCCAAGAAACGGTATTTTGAAACTTGACTATGAATTTATTCTCGTTTTTAAAAAACTGGGTGATGCACCAAAACCGACAAAAGAACAGAAAGAACTATCTGTAATGACTGCCGAAGAATGGAATACAAATTTTGCGGGACATTGGAATTTCGCTGGAGCAAGACAGAATGGGCATATTGCAATGTTTCCGGAAGAATTACCAAACCGACTGATTAAAATGTTTTCATTTGTGGGAGAAACAGTTCTTGACCCATTTTTAGGTAGTGGTACGACAGCATTAGCCGCAAAAAACTTAGACCGGAATTCTGTTGGCTTTGAAATCAATCCAGAATTTATCCCTTTCATAAAAGAAAAATTAAATATTCAGCAAAAAGACTTGGATGGAACTACTTATGAGTTTGTAAATCAAAATAATCCTACTCTCGATTTTGAAAAAGAAATCAAGAAATTGCCATACATTTTCAAAGACCCGCACACTTTAGACAAGAAGATTGATGTAAAGAAGTTGCAGTTCGGCTCTAAAATAGATAAGGACAGTTCAACTCAACGAGAAGAACTTTTTACAGTTAAAGAAGTCATTAGCCCAGAACTAATTAAACTTAGCAATGATTTAACTATTAAACTTATTGGTATCAAGGAAGACCCAAATGCGAATGGTAAAGCGACTTCATTTCTAATTGAGAAAACTAAGGGAAAAAGAGTATTCCTGAAATATGATAATGAAAAGTATGATAATCAGAATAATCTACTTTGTTATTTGTACTTAGAAAACAAGACTTTTATAAATGCTCATTTAGTTAAAAATGGGTTAGTGCAAGTAGATAATAGCAATGATTTCAAATACAAACAAAAATTTCAGAATTTAGTAAACTCAAAATTATGACACCCGAGCAAATACGAATTTGGGATTACCTTGTTGCAAATGCTCAAGGCATGACTCATGCTAAACACATTGGTGATATTGCAGCAGCAATAGGCGAACCACCATACGGAACCAATAATGATAACGTCAGAAGGTGGATTAAAGATATGGTTTTAAATCACGGGAGACAGATTGGTACTTGCCGAAAAGGAGCATTTATAATATTAACAGACATTGAACGAGAAGCAGCTGCAATATTTGTAGAAAGAAGAACTGTGGCAGATGCAATTCGTGAAAATGGTAATTTTATTCCTGTATGAAACGACATTCAAAAGAATTTGGCAAAAAAGAGAAAGTTTTAAACTATGCTTGCCAGACTTATCAATTATCTCGTCCCAACAAGGTTGGTGCAGTAATGGCACTTATTCGTGAATGTCAGCCAAAAACTATTGAAGATTGGGAAAAATGGTATTTTGAAAAAGCAAACACTGACGGAAAAACACCAACAAAAATCACAAAAGAAAGTTTAGCAGAATTGGGCGAACGACTTTATGTAAAAATCAAAGAAATAGTTATTCCTGAATGGACAGAAGCATTTAATCAATTAACATTGCAAGATTGTGTTGATTACATTCATAACCTTACAATCAATAGAACTTTTGATGGTTTTATGCGTGAAAAGTCTGTAATAGAAGATAATCTTGCTAAAACATTTCCGAATGTAAAATTTGAAGAAAGCGACCCCGAACTTGACCACGCGGGGGACATTGATTATTTGGGCTGGATTGGTGACAAAGCATTTGGCATTCAGATTAAACCTGTAACAGCAAAAGCCAATTTCGGCAACTACTCAGCGACAGAACGAATGAGAGCAAGCTTTGAAGACTTTACCAGAAAGTATGTAGGTCAGGTATTTATTGTTTTCAGCATTGACGATAAGATTAAAAACGAAGAAATAATTGACCAAATTGCTAATGAAATTAAACGACTTTCAAGGTAGACACAAAAGCCACATACCGCTAATCGAGTAGACGGCCTCGCCAGTAGACACTGACGGGGAGAACCTCTCACACCATTGTATGTACGGGCCTCGTATACAGCGGTTCATTAAGATGTGAGAAATTATTTTCGTATTATTTGCGCGTTTATCTATATCTTCCAGCAATAAAGCCGGAAATCAAAACCCAAGAAATTTAATTATTCGTATATCCGGCAAAAAGACGTACCTTTGCACCACAAAATTCACTTTAGGACATTTCCCTCCCTACAATAGCCAGGTTTTGGTTCGAAAAATTATCACACCTTATTAAATTTATGCCCTTTCAATCATTAAACATTATTGAACCTATTCTTAAATCATTACAACAAGAAGGTTACACAACTCCCACACCCATTCAAAAAGAAGCCATCCCGGTGGTGCTTCGCGGAACAGACCTGATGGGCTGCGCACAAACAGGAACCGGAAAAACCGCAGCGTTTGCCATTCCGATACTTCAACTATTGCATGAGTCAAAAAGCTACGACAGGAAAAGAAAAATCAGAAGCCTCATCGTTACCCCTACCCGCGAACTTGCTATACAGATCAACGAAAGCTTTCATGCTTACGGAAGATTCACTGGTTTGACAAGCACAGTCATATTCGGCGGTGTAAATCAGAATCCCCAAATCACAGCACTACGCCAGGGTGTGGACATACTGGTTGCAACGCCCGGAAGGCTCCTCGACCTCATGAACCAGGGATTTATCTCCTTACGCGACGTGGAAATATTCGTACTCGACGAAGCCGACCGCATGCTCGACATGGGTTTTATCCACGACGTGAAAAAAATCATTGCAGCGCTTCCTCAAAAACGCCAGTCGCTTTTTTTCTCAGCCACCATGCCTCCTGAAATTATAAAACTTTCAAGCACCATACTTTACAAACCTTTTAAGGTGGAAGTCACACCTTCTGCATCTACCGTCGATATTATCAAACAGTTCGTTTATTTTGTCGATAAAGGGAATAAAACTGCTTTGCTGGTGGATGTGCTTCAAGACAAAAATATTAAAACTGCGCTGGTATTTACCAGGACCAAACACGGCGCCGACAAAGTGGTGAGGGTGCTTGCAAAAAACAAGATCAAAGCCGAAGCCATCCACAGCAACAAAAGCCAGAACGCCCGGCAGCATGCGCTTGCCAACTTCAAGGCACAGACCACGCGGGTGCTGGTGGCTACCGACATTGCCTCACGCGGCATCGATGTGGAAGACATGGAATTTGTCATCAATTTCGAAATCTCGAACATTGCCGAAACTTATGTGCACCGCATCGGACGTACAGGACGCGCCGGAGCAAAAGGCACCGCCTTTTCCTTTTGCGATGCAACAGAAAAAGAATACCTGCGCGACATTGAAAAACTGATCGGAAAAAAAATCCCGGTCATCGAAGGCCACCCCTATCCTCTTGTGGATCTTCACCCCGTGAAAGCGCCGAAACAGCAACGAAACAGCTTCAGCCATACCCGCAGGACTGAATCGAACGCCACCTCACGAAACAGCAACAAAAAGAGCTATTACGGTAAATCAAGAGCCGCTGTAAAATAATACCGGCATTTTCTTTTTCAAAATTAAGAAGCTATTTATAAGTTAAAAAGATTGAAATCATCCTTCGTGTTCGCCGCGGCGAATACTTAGTGCGTACTTTGTGAATCCTTTGTGGTTCAATTACTTATTTTTACCACAAAGTAACCTCAAAGGTTTGCACAAAGGTGCCCAAAGTGCTTTTGAGGAAGCTCTTTATTACTCTCTTGCCATACACTATTCTTTTTAAACAGAAAAATTTTACTATGTTTAGATGTTATAAATACATTTGCACAACAATTTTTTCAGCGTTGTTTTACGAATGGTAAACAAAAAACAATTAAGCAATAAATGGCTCAAAGCTTCTGTGTTGGGTTGCCTCTGGGCTTCCGCAGAAATAGTGCTGGGCAGTTTTTTACACAACCTGAAAATCCCGTTTGCCGGTAATTTTTTAACGGCCATCGGCATCGTCCTGCTGATATCCGTTGCCCATATATGGAATGAAAAGGGATTGTTCTGGCGGTCAGGGATCGTCTGTGCTTTAATGAAATCCATTTCTCCCAGCGCCGTGATCCTGGGGCCTATGATCGCCATCCTGAGCGAAGCTTTGCTGATGGAATTATCTGTTCGCATTTTCAGGAGGAATATTTTTTCATTCCTGCTTGCAGGTACTTTGGCCATGTTATGGAACCTGGTTTTTGTTATTGCCAATTACGTCCTCATTTACGGTTCAAATATTATCGACTTATACGGAAATTTAACGGAATTTGCCCAAAAACAATTTCATCTTACAAATGATATTTATTGGCTGCCCCTGTTCTTACTCATTTGTTTGTATGTTTTGTTCGGCTTGCTTGCCGCCATATTTGGAATTTATATCGGAAGAAAAGCTTCGCGGCAATCATTAGAAACAGAGAGCCTGTCAGTCAACCAGGTGCTGGAAATAAAATCAAAAAAAACAGCTACCTTATTCCCGTATTCTTATTTTTGGCTGGTCCTGGATGTGCTCCTCTTAATTGCCGAACTCACACTGATGAGTTATACATCCTGGGAATATTGGACGATACTCGGATGCATCATTTTAATTAATTGGGTCCTCAGATACAAAAAAGCGTTGAGGCCGCTTGCCAAACCAAAATTCTGGCTGTTTTTCATCGTACTGACCATGGTTTCGGCCTTTGTATTGTTTAAACTTAAAAACTCCGGCAGCGCTTTTATGGACGGGATCTTTATCGGGTTGGAAATGAATTTCAGGGCAGCCATTGTAATAATAGGTTTTTCGGTAATCGGAACCGAGTTGCGAAACCCCGGCTTCAGGAAACTTTTTGTGAACTCACGGTTTTGGCAGTTGCCCCTTGCGCTGGAAATAGCCTTTGACACCCTGCCGCTGATGATTTCGAACCTTCCGCGGATGCGGGATGTCTTTAAAAAACCGGTCCGGACCTTTCATTTGTTTGTATCACAAGCAGAATTCTGGCTGGAAAAAATTGAACTCAAAATCAACAGAAGAGAAAATATTATTATCCTCAGAGGTGCTGAAAAAACAGGGAAATCAACATTTTTAAAGCATGTTGTTGAAACCCTGAAAAGAAAAAATATAAAAGTCGGTGGTTTTATCTCGCCCTCTGTAAACGAGAACGAACATCACCTGGGGTACGACCTGGTTGATTTACAATCCGGTAATCGCATGATCCTTTCAAGAATTGACGGGAAGTCCGGTATGCCCAAGGTTGGAAATTATTACTTCAGCGAGGAAGGCATTGATTTCGGTAACAACATCATGGATCCAAATAACCTCAAAAATATTGAAGTTGTAATAATTGATGAAGTAGGCCCCTGGGAATTGAAAAACCAGGGATGGGCCAAAGGCCTGACAGAACTGGCCAGATCATTTGAACATATCATGATCTGGGTAGTTCGTGAAAGCATAGTGGATAAAGTAATTGAAAACTGGTCATTGAAAAATCCGATGATTATTGACACAAAAAATGATGATATCAACCTGCTTTGCGACAACATCATCCTGCAATTGAAAAAAGTTAACGAAGGCCTTTCTTTCTGAAAAAGACTGATGTTACCTTACACTTTATTCGGAAAAATTATTTTGTTCAATCCTTTCAGGATTGTGATTCTTGCTTTCTTTCTTTCCCTGCACTTCGTACAGGGATATTCACATTGAGGCTGTCTCAAAAGTCAATATTTGCGAGTATCTAACCTTAGTGTGCCTTAGTGTGTACTTGGTGATCCTTTGTGGTTCAACTACTTATATTTACCACGAAGTAACTCAAAGGGATGCACAAAGGCGCACAAAGGACTTTTGAGACAGCCTCTTATTGTTACATCACAAATATGCACAGTCGCTGATATTCCAAAATCATAATTTTTTCAGTATTGCCCAGTAAAAAAACAATTGTATAAAAGTCCACTGGCCATATTTATATCAATAAGAAATATTTAATATTCTTTCCGTCAGAAGCCGGGCAAGGCAATATCCTGTTCGAAATCCCGAAGGGATTGAATGTGATTAGCCCCGCATTCATGCGGGGCTATATAAAAAAGTCAATCCAACCCTGATAAGGGTTGAACCATAAATGAAATTTATTATTGATCATCCTCAATTTTACATTTTTTACTTTTCTTTTAATAAGGCTTATATTATATTTGCTATTGTTATCCGGAAATCATGCCAAAAGCTAAGAACGCCAGACACCTAAAACAGAAGGTTCAGCCAAAAAAGCCTGAATCCCGGCTTGCAACGTTCGATCCTTTCAAATGGTGGAAAGACAGGAAAGCGATTTTCATGCCGGGGTTCCTGCTGATAATCACCTTCATCGTGATGTCCCCTTCCTTAAAAGGCAAATTTCTGAATTGGGATGATGATGTGAACATCACCAAAAATGAAAATGTAAAACAACTTTCGGGTGAAAACATAAAAAATATTTTCACGCAACCCGTAATCGGCAACTACAACCCGCTTACGATTCTCACTTTTGCCTTTGAATACCGTTTTTTCGGTGAAAACCCTTTTTATTATCATTTAAACAACCTGATCCTTCATCTGATTAACGCATTTTTTGTTTTCTGGCTTATGATGCTGCTGCGCTTAAGGCGTGAATGGGCGCTCTTTGCCGCCCTGATGTTTGCCATACACCCCATGAGGGTTGAATCTGTGGCTTGGATCACCGAACGAAAAGATGTGTTGTATGCCATGTTCTACCTGGCTTCCGTCATCAGTTATTTCTATCACCTGAAACTGAAAAAGAAAAGGTTTTTAGTCTTTACCATTTTGTTTTTCTTGTTGTCACTTCTTTCAAAGATACAGGCAGTTACGCTTCCTTTAACCTTGTTACTGGTCGATTATTTCCTCGGCCGCCCGTTGAAAATCAGGCTGATACTTGAAAAGATCCCCTACTTTATGCTTTCACTTGTGGTCGGGTTGGTTGGTATTTATTTTCTTGGGCAGCAAAAATCACTGGACACGATTGATTATACTATAATAGAACGCTTATTTATGGGTTCGTATGCATTGTGCATGTATCTTGTCAAATCGGTTGTTCCGTTTACATTATCGGCGATTTATCCGTTCCCGGAACCGGGCAATTTCGGAATCGTCTATTACGTGGCTCCCATCATCCTCATTTGTCTGGCCATACTGGTATATTTTGCAGCCCGCCGGGGTAAGAATGTACTTTTCGGGACCTTATTTTTCCTGGTCAACATTGTGTTCATGTTACAGGTTGTTTCTGCGGGCCAGGGTTTTCTCGCAGACCGTTTCAGCTACATCCCGTATATCGGGCTGGTTTATATTTACGCCTATGGTGCAACCTGGCTGACCGAAAAAAGGAAGAAAATGTTACCGCTGATTGCTTGTTTGGCTATCGTTATTGTTGGTTATTACGCTGTTTCCAGCTGGAAAAGGACCAAAATCTGGAAGGACACCATCACCCTGATGGATGATGTGATCGAAAAATACCCGGCTTCAGTGGCTTACCTGAACAGAGGTTACGAATACCGCCTGAAAAAAGATTTTGAGAAAGCTATTGCCGATTACAGCAAGGCTATTTCATTAAAACCCGATTTTGCCAAGGCTTACCACAACCGGGGTAGCGCATATTTTTATACCAACCGGGACAGCCTGGCCATACTCGATTTCAACAAGGCCATCTCGTTCGATCCAACCTATGCTGAGACTTGGGGAAACCGAGGTTCTGCCAAAGCACGTTCGGGGCATTACGAAGCGGCGCTTGAAGATTATAACAAGGCTGTGCAACTGGATCCGGATTTCCCGGACAATTATTCCAACCGCGGACTGACCTATGAAATGCTTGGGAACTATGAAGCAGCTATTGCTGACTATTATCAATACCTGAAAATAAAACCGGATGATGCAAAAGCATACAATATCATTGGTATTGACAAACAGAAACTGAAAAAATATCAGGAATCCCTTGAAGATTTCGATAAAGCCATTAGTATGGATCCACAGGGCTACTATTATTTATCACGCTCCTATTCATGGAATGCGCTGGGAGAAAAATCCAAAGCCCTTAGTGACGTGCAGGCAGCTATAAAATCGGGCATCGAGGTTGATCAAGCGTACCTTAAAATGTTGCAACAATAAGGGCAAACTCATAAATATAAAATTGTCGCGCCGGTATTGAAAGCCAACAACTTCTGAACTCTTTAAGCAAACATCTGTAATAATAAATACGCAAAACACCGCCAAGGTTTTGTAATTTTGCCACTTATAATTAAGAAGTTGATTTTTCAACCATAAAAATGGATATTATGCCAAAAAATTTAATCAATCTTGAAAAGAAGTTCACCCGCAAATTGTTTCTTGAATATGTTATGATACTGGTGGGTGCGTTTATCATGTCTGTAGGCTTTGTATATTTTATCTCCCCATACAAATTTGTGCCGGGCGGTGTATACGGCATCGCCATTGTGGTGCACTATGTTACAAAGGGGCTGCTTGCCATCGCACCGGATGGTATTCCTATCGGGCTCATGGGGCTGGCGCTGGATATACCGCTCACTATCCTTGGTACTAAAATTTTAGGACCTAAGTTCGGTGTAAAGACAGTGGTCGGTTTTGTGGCCGTTTCACAATTCATTTTGCTGCTGACACATTTTCAGGGCGATAACCCGTTGGTGGAAAACGATCCGTTGTTGTCCGCCATTTTCGGCGCTGTGCTGGTTGGATTTGGTATCGGGTTGATGTTCAGGATGAAAGCCACGTCAGGAGGTTCCGATATTATCGCCATGATTTTTGCAAAATATACGCATCTTCCTGTTGGGCAATTGCTTATCTATGTTGATTCCGTCATTGTTTTGCTCGGGCTTGTGGTGTTCCGCGACTGGAAAATCCCGTTATATTCCTGGCTCGTAATTTTTATTTGCGGTAAAGTGATAGACACGGTGATTCAGGGGATCAGCTACGAAAAAACCTTGTTTATTATTTCGGATAAACACGAAGAAATCAGGGAATTGATAATCAATGAAATGGACCGTGGCGGAACCTTTATTCAGGGTACGGGCATGTTCAAAGGAACCGAAAAAAAGATTATTTTTACAGTGGTCAGCCGCAAGGAGCTGGCTGTTTTGAAAGACTACGTCCATAAAGTGGATCCTAATGCTTTTCTGACAGTTTTGAATGCCAACGAGATTTTGGGCGAAGGCTTCAAACCATTGAAACAGGAAGGATAATTTTTTGATTTCTGATTTTTTTGATATGAACAAAAAATATATTTTATCGTTCGACCAGGGCACTACAAGTTCAAGAGCCGTATTATTTGATGAACACGCTGAGGTTGTAGGAATAGCACAGAAAGAAACGGCTCAGATTTACCCTCACCCCGGCTGGGTGGAACAGGAAGCCGAAGAAATTTGGAAAAACCAACTTGAAGTCGCACGTGAGGTAATTAAAAAATGTGGTATCTCAGCAGGCGACATCGCCGCCATCGGCATAACCAACCAGCGCGAGACGACCGTGGTTTGGGATAAAAACACCGGCAAACCTGTTTATAATGCCATCATCTGGCAGGACAAACGTACCGCTGAATTTTGCAGGCAACTGCACGATAAGGGTTGGTCCGCATATATCAGTGAAAATACCGGGCTGGTCATAGACTCCTATTTTTCGGCAAGCAAGCTCCACTGGATACTAAACCAGACAGAAGGCACAAAAGCAAAGGCTGAAGCCGGCGATCTGCTCTTCGGAACTATTGACACCTACCTGATCTGGAAATTAAGCGGCGGAAAACTCCACATCACGGATTATTCCAACGCCTCACGCACCATGCTGTACAATATCAGGGAATTAAGCTGGGATAAAAAACTTTGCGAACTTTTCGAAATTCCTGAGTGCATGCTTCCTGAAGTTGTTGATTCATCAGGGAACCATGGCTTTACCGCAAAGGAAATTTTTGGAGGAGCCGAAATTCCTGTTTGCGGCATAGCCGGTGACCAGCAGGCAGCTTTGTTCGGGCAGGCCTGTTTTAATGAAGGAGAAGTAAAAAACACATACGGCACCGGTTGTTTTCTGCTCATGAATACCGGGACTAAGCCTGTAAAATCTGAAAACGGGCTTTTGACCACCATTGCATGGGGTATTAACAAAAAAGTTGAGTATGCCATTGAAGGCAGTGTATTTATAGCTGGAGCGGTGATCAAATGGTTGCGCGATAATTTAAAAATGATCAATACGGCTGCAGAAACCGAAGCGTTGGCAATGGAAGCCGAAAATAATGCCGGTGTGTATTTTGTCCCCGCTTTTGCCGGGCTGGGCGCTCCATACTGGGATATGAATGCCCGGGGAATAGTTACCGGGCTTACACTTGCAACCGAAAAAAAACATATTGTCCGGGCAGCCCTGGAATCCATGGCATTTCAAACCAAAGATGTGGTAAGCGCCATGCAACTGGATTCAGGCATCAGCCTGAAGGTGATGAATGTCGACGGTGGCGCGGCAGCCAATAATTTCCTGATGCAATTTCAATCGGACATGCTAGGAGTGCCGGTGGTACGGCCGTCAAGTATTGAGTCGACCGCGCTGGGAGCCGCTTTTCTCGCAGGGTTGGCTGTGAACCTCTGGACCAAAGAAGATCTGACAAAACTTCGGAAAACCGATAGAATTTTTAACCCAAAAATGGAAACAAACCAACGTATTGAGCTTTACAAAGCATGGCAACATGCTGTAAAACAGGCAAGGGTATAAACAAACAAATTGGATTTGATAATATTCCCATAAAACTTGCAGGCCTGTTTAAAAAATCCTATTTTTGCTTATTATTTAAAACAAAACATATGAAAAAAGTTATCATCACAGCAGTAATTATCCTTTTGACAGGAACGGTCCTAAATAGTTTTGCACAACAAAAAGAAGGCCCTGCCACCTGGCTGAAGACCGGTTCGGTACTTTCTTACCATTTAATGGCTCAGAACGAAGGTTATGATTATATTGTCAGCGACCTTATCATGAAAAACAGCATTTCTTTTAAATGGAAAATGACCTCGCCCATCAATTATACCGGGTCGGTTCAACTATCAGATATGGCTATTGATACGGCCAGTTCCATGATAGCTAATTTTGAGAATGGTTCTTCGCTGAACCTGCAGGATAAAACAACGGTATGGCTCAGCCGTAAACTCTATAAAACACTTAAAAGCCAGGCTCCTGCCAAAATTACCATAGAAAATTCAAGTGAAATTTTCAATTATGTACGCAACGAAAGCTATCCGGTTAAAATTGACGGAACAGTTCAAAAACTGGATGTGATTCTGGCACAGTCACCCGCAGGCAACAAATTATGGATACTCGACTATCCTCAATATCCGTTAATTATCCAGATGCAGCTTGACTTTACCCTTTATCTTCAGTCAGTTGAGGTAGCAAAATAGTTATTTGGCTTTACCAGGGTAATTGGTTTAAATCCACATTACCACCCGATAGGATGATGCCGGTTTTTTTATTTTTAAAAAGGCCGGCATTGTTTTTTATAACTGCCAGCGTAACAGCAGAAGATGTTTCCACCATAATTTTCAAGCGCTTCCAGATTAGCTTCATAGACTCAACAATATCATTTTCAGATACCGTCATAATATCATGAACATGATCCATGATGATGGGAAATGTAAGTTCGCCCAGTGATGTCCTCAGTCCATCGGCGATGGTATCGGGGTTCACGGAAGGAACAAATGATTTTGTTTTGAAAGATAAAAATGCATCGTTGGCCTGTTCCGGCTCGGCAGCAATTACTTTGGTACCGGAAGAAAAATAATGAGCCGCTAACAACGTTCCGCTGAGCAGGCCGCCTCCACCGACAGGGCATATGATATAATCCAACCCGGGTTGTTGTTCAACCAGCTCTTTCGTTGCGGTTGCCTGCCCTTCAATGATACGGTAATTGTCATACGGATGTATTTCAGCGGCGCCGGTTTCGGCGATCACTTCTTTCAAGGTAGTTTCACGGGCTTCGAGCGTCGGCTTACAAAAAGTTATCCTGCCACCATAAGCTTTAACCGCTTCTATTTTTACTTTAGAGGAATTTTCGGGCATCACCACATATGCTTGCGTGTTGCGCAACTTTGCGGCACGAGCCAACGCTGCCGCATGGTTACCCGATGAATGGGTTGCCACACCTTTTCTGATCTGCTCTTCTGTCAAAGAAAAGACGGCATTACAGGCGCCACGGGATTTAAAAACCCCGGTTTTCTGAAAATTCTCACATTTAAAATAGAGTTCAGCCTGAAACATCTCGTTGAGGCTTTGGGAAGTTAAAACCGGAGTGCGGTGGACATAGGGGGCAATCCTTTTTGCCGCTTCTTCAATATTTTGTTTATCAGGTTCTTTCATGTTTTCAAATTTAAAAAGGCCTGAAACATTAAATGAATCAAGCCTTTCTAAAAAAAATAATTTAAAACAAAATCCTGGATTTAAACCAGTTGTACTTCCTGAATGATTTTTTTACCTATCTCAATGGCTTTTTCATTGTCTGGTATCATTCCATGATGGCGTGCCGGAAGAGATTTTTCCAAACCTTTTCTGATAAATTCAGCGCTGATAATGGGTTTTATTTTCAGGTAAGCGCCCAGCACCATCATATTAAATACTTTGTTCATCCCAAGTTTAGTTGCTTCTTCTGCAGCATCAACACGATAAATATTGATGTCCTTGCGTTCGGGATGGCGTGTGATACCGTTACCGTCGTAAATCAGCAACCCGCCGGGTTTCACGGCATTTTCAAACTTATCCATAGATTGCTGGTTGAGGATGATGGCAGTATCATAAACCGTAAGTATCGGCGAACTGACGCGTTCATCGCTGACAATAACGGTTACATTGGCTGTGCCTCCACGCATTTCAGGACCGTAGGAAGGCATCCAGCTTACTTCTTTATTTTGCATAACGCCGGAATAGGCAAGAATTTTACCCATGGATAAAACCCCTTGTCCGCCGAAGCCTGCTATTATTATTTCTTCTGTCATTTTTCAGTTTTTTATATTATTATTTTCACTAATAATTATTTAGCCAATTTACTATTCAGCAGGAACTTTAATATCTCCCAAAGGATAGAACGGGAACATATTTTCTTCCATCCATTTGTTGGCCTGAACCGGAGACATTTTCCAACCTGAGTTGCAGTTCGATACGATTTCAATAAAGGATAATCCTTTTCCAGCGTGTGAAAGCTCAAACGCTTTTCTGATGGCTCTTTTTGTCTTACGAACGTTAGCCGGAGTATGAACCGAGTGGCGTGTTACGAAACAAGTTCCCGGAAGTGTGGCAACCAGTTCAGTAATTTTCAGCGGGTTACCCATGATATGAGTATCTCTGCCGTAAGGACAGGTGGATGCTTTCATGCCAGGCAAGGTGGTCGGGGCCATCTGGCCGCCCGTCATACCGTAAATACCGTTGTTGATAAAAATGATCACGATATTTTCACCGCGGTTACATGCATGAATGGTTTCACAAGTACCTATGGCAGCAAGGTCACCGTCGCCCTGGTAAGTAAAAACATATTTTTCTGGCATCAGCCTTTTAACAGCTGTTGCCAACGCCGGAGCACGCCCGTGAGCCGCTTCCTGCATGTCAATATTCATATAATCATAGGCAAATACCGAGCAGCCAACCGGCGCTATGCCAACAGTTTCGGATTGTATGCCCATTTCTTCAACGACTTCCATAACCATGCGGTGTGCGGTACCGTGCCCGCAGCCAGGACAATAATGCATGGCTTTGTCGGTAAGCAGTTCGGTTTTTTTATAAACCAGGTTTTCGGGTTTTATGATTTGTTCTCTTGTTAATGTATCCATGGTTTATCCTCCAATAATTTTAGTTTCCAAAACTTCCAGAACTTCATCGGGTGTCGGAATGATTCCGCCCACGCGGCCATAATGTTCTACCTTGACTTTACAATTTACAGCCAGGCGGACATCTTCAACCATTTGTCCCAGGTTCATTTCAACGGTCAATATGCCTTTAACCTGATCAGACAGCTCGAATAACGGCTTTTTAGGGAAGGGGAACAAGGTGATCGGACGAAGAAGCCCGACTTTAATACCTTTTGCCCTGGCATTATCCATAGCTTTCTGGCAAATACGTGCGCTTGATCCAAATGCTACGAACAAGTATTCTGCATCGTCGCAATTGATCTTTTCGTAACGGACTTCATTTTCTTCTATTTCTTTGTATTTGCGGTCCAGTTTCATGCAATGTCTTTCCTGCCTGGCCGGGTCAAGGTCCAGTGAAGTGATGATATTCCGTTCACGGTCAGGAGTTTTTCCGGTAGTAGCCCAGGGAGACATTTTAAGGATTTCCTCTTTTGTCCAGCGGGGTTTTGATTCCTGCAATTCGACTTTTTCCATCATTTGTCCGATAACGCCGTCTGAAAGTATCATCGCGGGGTTACGGTATTTAAATGCAAGGTCGAATCCTAAAGAAACAAAATCAGACATTTCCTGCACGGAAGCAGGTGCGAGTACGATCAGGCGGTAATCGCCGTGGCCGCCGCCTTTGGTTGACTGAAAATAGTCGCCCTGCGAAGGCTGGATGGTACCCAAACCGGGGCCGCCCCTGACAACATTTACAATGAGGCAGGGCAATTCGGAACCTGCAATATATGAAATACCTTCCTGTTTGAGGCTGATGCCGGGGCTGGACGATGAGGTCATGCATTTTTTTCCGCAAGATGCACCGCCGTATACCATATTTATGGCAGCCACTTCGCTTTCTGCTTGCAATACCACCATACCGGTGGTTTCGTATGGCTTTTGTGCCATAAGGTATTCAAGAATTTCTGACTGGGGGGTAATGGGATAGCCGAAATATCCATCAGCGCCGGCACGAATTGCAGCTTCAGCTATGGCATCATTACCTTTCATTAATCTAAGTTCTTTCATTAGCTATAATTTTAAATTATTAAACTTCAGTGGTTATTTTTGTCCTGTAAACGGTAATAACTCCGTCGGGACAAACTACAGCACAATTGGTGCAGCCTGTACAATTATCATTGGTAACCATCGCATAATGATATCCTTTGGAATTCACCCCGGGATTCATTGCAATAACCGATTCGGGACACGCACCGACACACACTTCACAACCTTTGCAGCGTTCGATGTTGATTACTATTGCTCCTTTTAATTTTGCCATATTATATAAGATTTTAATTTTTGATTTCAGATTTGTGGTACTTTTTTCAGCAGGCGAATTTAAGTTTTATCTCTAAGAATTTACCGGATGCTGTTCATTAAATTTTTTCAGACGGTATTCCAGATCAGGAAATTGATCGCGGTGTACCAGCGAAACACAGGCGCGCATACCTTCGATCCGGCTGCTGCCTGTTATTGCCAATGATATGGCACTGATACCATAATACAAAAGTTCTTCAAGCAACTGCTCACCTGTAAATCCCGGATAGGAAAAAGTGAAATAAAACCCGTCGGCTAACGGATCGTTCTCATCCTTGTCGTAAACGATTTTAAAGCCATTATCGGTGAACATTTTTTTCATGATCTTAGCTTTTTCGCCATACTCTTTCACTTCCTCAACAAAGTTGAATTTACCGTCATTTGCAGCTTTCAGCATGGCTGTAAGCGCGTACTGGGCGCTATGCGAGGTTCCGGCACTTAAGGAATAAACCGTACCGAAGATCATGGCACGCCCGAAAATATCAGAAGAATAATACCGTTTAAGATCCGGCGCCTTGGTAGTAAACAGCTTGGGCGAAATCACCATCATGCCGATACGTTGGCCTGCATAGCTGAACACTTTGGAGCCCGAGACAAACAAAATATAATTATCCGTATACTTTGCCACAGAAGGCTGGAACGGTGGCGTGCCCGGTTTTGAATAATCTTTTCTGAAATCCATACCGAAATAAGCCAGGTCTTCCAGCACCAGCACGTTGTATTTGTTCGCGAGTTCGGCAATGATCCTCAATTCATTATCGGTAAAACAAATCCACGAAGGGTTGTTCGGATTGGAATACATGATGCTGGCAATGTTTCCTTTTTTCAGATAGGATTCTATCTTATCTCTGAGTTTATCACCACGGTAGTCGTAGACATCAAAAGCTTCGAATTTGGTGCCGATGACCGTATGTTGTTGTTTGTGAACCGGAAAACACGGGTCAAGCATCAGCGTGGTATCTTTTTCTTTGTACATGCGGTTTACCGTCATAAAAGCGGCATAACCACCCTGCATAGAACCAACGGTGGGTATGCAATTTTCCGGGTTTACATCCACATCAAGAAACAATTTAACAAAACGTGCCATTTCTGTTTTTAGTTCCGGTAAGCCATCAATCTCAGGATAAATGGCAGCACAACCGTTTTTCAAGGCTGCGATCTCGGCATCAATACCAATTTGTGTGGCAGGTAAACCCGGGACGCCCATCTCCATGCGGACATATTTCTGGCCGGTTTCTTTTTCAATTTCATTGATCAGTTTTTTTACCTCACGGATAGTGGCTTTGCCAATGTTAGGAAGGTTTAACGCAGCGAGTTGACGCCTAACAACATCATAATTTATAGGTGTTTCCTTCATAATAGTATCTGCTTTAGTTGTTATCAATTTCTATCATGCAAATTACAGGTTTATTTTATTAAAAAACAAAGGTTCATCGAAATTTATTTACTACCTATTATATGAAAAGCCTGCTGTAATTATAATGACCTGAAAGTCATAAATCTGTATCAATGGGCTCAACATTTGGAGACTCAGGCATGCTCCCAGATTAAGCCTGATCAATTCAGAACCTTAAATAAAATTTTTGTATAATCTTAATTTTCTGCATCTTATAATATACATACAAAACGCCAAATAGGTGTCACTATTAAAATAAAATATAAACGTTTGGGATTTATTGGGTTTTGTTACGAGGATTTTTGCTGCAACCAGGGCTGCTCTGTAAGGACGGTAAATGTGCAACGGGCGTATTATTTGTTTTGGTTGATTCAGAAACCTGAAGAAAAGCCCCCAATAAAGTCATTTAAAATTCATAAAATTTCTATTGACTTAATCAGTATTAATAAATATCTTTACTGGTTTAATTCCAAAATCCAAACTTCGATGAAATCTGATAACTGGTCACAAGGTAAGCTTTCAAATTGGGCAATATGTCCAAAGGTTGTTGTCATTACATTTTTTTTAACCTTACTGGCACTGTTTACCTACGGACAGGAGCCAATTGTTATACTTGGCGGTGCAGGTTATGCCGAACAACCCAAGGATCATAATATTCTTAAAGCGCCGGTTGGGCTTCCGGATGTCAGCACTTATAATGTTTGCTGGGAAAAAATTCTTGATGCTAGTCTGAATTCATTTGAACTTGAATATAAAAATTACTCAGGTAAGGTTAATGCCGCTTACAGCATTTTCTCATTGGGAAATTATTCCCCTTTTGAAGAGTTCTGGCCCAGGGAAATTATCACCAAAGTTGCCTATAAAATTTTTAGCAGCCCTGTATTGCGTGAACTGGTTTATATTTGGGTACGGCCTTATTATATCGATGCTTTCGATGAAATGCACTATAAAAACCAGATCCAGTATATAAATTTGCTTAAAAGCGCAGACACCTACCTTAAAGAATTTAACTATAAAGATGAATTGCGGGATCTAAAGGCAGATGAAAAGGGATTTGCTCAAAAAAAAGGCAAGCTGAATGCTTTTCTTTTCAGGCGCATTTATAATAAACAGATAAGCCTCGGGGATTGCAGGGAATGGATCAGCAGGCTTCTCAACGAATTTGGTTCGTACCTGAAAGATTCTAATTCCCTCAGCTCCCAGTGCGATGAGTTCACAGCGGTAAAAGGTGACAATTATCTTTGTGGTATGTATACCTACAATGGCTTTAATGGAAGGACCACCAGGTTTCGTTTGTATGATCCGTATTATAATCTTTATGATCTGCCTGCTTTTGATCGTTTAATTGAGCTTAAAGCCGATGATTTATATGTCCTGAAGGATGGTGAATTTTCGGCCGTGGCTACAGCTTATGGAAAGTTGCTTACCGAATTCAAATACCTTTCAATTTTTGATTACAATGATTACGGCCTGGCGCCGGTTACCAGGAAGTTTTCCACGAGAGACTATGTTGTGCTGGATCATGATGTAGAATATACAGATATAACCCCACCTTACGGTAATATGATCAAAGTGGGAAAAAAGGGAGATACTATTTTCGACACCATAGATGAGATAAAGTGGGGTTTTATCAATTTACAAGGCACAGAAGTGATCCCTGCTGTGTATTATATAAAATCTGATAAAATTACACAAACTCAGCCAGAACCGCCATATGAAGTCAATGAATTTATAATGTTTTCAGGTGAGGATGTGGATTTTAATTATGGCGTTGAAATCATGATGAAGGATGGTTTTACCGGCCTGATCGATACGAACGGAAACGAGGTCATTCCTTTTGAGAATTCTTATATTGAGTTCATTTCTTTTGCCCAAGACCGGGATACAAGCATTCTGATGGTTAATAAAGGTGGTACCAAGTTATGGAATAAGGAACAATACACCTTTACCATTGAAGGTGGAAAATGGGCGGTATTTAGCACAACAGGTAAAAACCTCAGTGGGTTTATTTATGACAAACTTGAATGGGGCAAGGACGAATGGGAAGGGAAACTCTATTTCAGGAGAAAGGGCATCGAAGGGTATATTGATAAATACGGCCAGGAAAAGAGGTAATTTTTTTAAAAAATATGCTTCTTTTGGGGATTGATCATGAGATTATTTATGGGATTTCAGGCATAAACGATTTAAAATAAGGGTTACCCGGCCGGGGCTGCCTTTTACTGTATAAACAAAATTTTCTTAATCGTATTCATAAATATATTTTTATCATAAAAAAAATGATTTTTATCCATAAAATTTTAATATTTATTTGTTTTTTTGAAATATAAGCTTTACATTTGTGGATGAAAATCAGAGAAAAACACTTGCATGGGTTATATAACTGGCAAACAGCCACATGAAAGCATTTGATTTTATTACTGAATTTCGCACATAAAAAGGGTATTTCACACAAGTTACTGTATTTGAGATTAAATAACAATTAAAAATTTGTATTATGGCACTTGGCAAAGAATTTTTCGACAACCTCGAAAAACTGAAAAACTTTAAAACAAAACCAGAATTAAACGATTTTTTTGAAGTTATTAACAAACTGGAAAGGATTGGGGCGGAAATACATGCTGATGGTAAAAAACCAAATACAAACTCATCGGGTTTAATTAAACAGGCACAGGATCTAACCAGGAAATTAGAAGTCAATAAAGATCAAATTGCATTGTCAACAAAAACACAAAAAGAATTTGATGCCGTTTACGAATGCATAGATTATTTAGAAATGCATTTTAACTCACTGAATTAATTCTTATTCAGGCAAAAGGCCTTCAAGTCAAATTCTGAAAAGCAATACTCAGGATAAAAGAGGTATTACTGAGTTTTCTTATTTAAGAAAATTTATAAAAAAAGTTGCCCTGGGCAATCATTTCTCCTTCATCAGCTTCTCCAACTCATACATCTCATCCCGTAAACGTGCGGCTTCCATGAAATCAAGTGCCTTAACCGCTTTTCCCATATCGGATTTCACCTGCAACAGCAGTTTTTGCAACTGCTCTTTTTTCATATACTGAACCACAGGGTCGGCGGCAATACTGGAGTTTGGATTGTCCACATAAGCCTTCACCTCATTGCCTTTGCTGTCGGTGATCAGCGCCTGTCCAAAAGTAGCATCAACACTCTTGATGATCTGGGTTGGCGTAATATTATGTTCCGCGTTGTATTTCAGCTGTTTTTCACGGCGGCGGTTGGTTTCATCAATGGTGCGCTGCATCGAGTCGGTCATTTTGTCGGCATACATAATAACCTTGCTGTTGATATTTCTTGCCGCACGGCCCGCGGTTTGTGTAAGCGAACGTTCGGAACGCAGAAATCCTTCTTTGTCGGCATCCAGGATGGCTACCAGCGACACCTCCGGCAAATCAAGCCCTTCACGCAACAGGTTCACCCCTACCAAAACATCAATTTCACCGTTGCGAAGCTCACGTAATATTTCGACACGCTCCATCGTATCTACTTCAGAATGAATGTATTTACACCTGATATCCAGCTTCAGCATGTATTTGGTAAGCTCTTCAGCCATTTTTTTGGTTAGCGTGGTTATCAGAACACGTTCATCAACTTTTACCCTCTGATCAATCTCATTCAGGAGGTCGTCGATCTGGTTCAGGCTGGGTTTTACTTCAATAATGGGTTCAAGCAGCCCGGTGGGCCTGAGGACCTGCTCCACCACCACGCCTTCGCATTTCTGCAATTCGTATTCAGCCGGGGTGGCGCTGACAAAAATAACCTGATTGAGCATTGCTTCAAACTCGTCGAACTTCAGCGGACGGTTATCCATAGCCGAAGGCAGGCGGAAACCATATTCCACCAGCGTTTGTTTTCGCGAACGATCGCCTCCGTACATGGCACGGATCTGAGGGATGGTAACATGGCTCTCATCAACCACCATCAGGTAATCATCCGGAAAACAATCCAGCAGGCAGAACGGCCGTCCGCCGGGTTTCCGACCGTCGAAATAGCGTGAATAATTTTCAATGCCGGAACAATAGCCCAGTTCCCGCATCATCTCTATATCATACGATACCCGGTCTTCAATACGTTTGGCTTCCAGCGCCTTGCCGGTTTCCTTAAAATAGGCAATATGAGCAAACAAGTCTTGTTGTATGTCTGCGATTGCTTTCTTCATTTTGTCCTGAGAGGTAATAAAAAGATTGGCCGGATAAATGGAAATGGCATCATGTTTTTCAATAAAACGGCCGTTCACCGGTTCAAAGGTTTCAATGCTTTCCACTTCATCGCCGAAAAAGCAGACACGGATGCAAAAATCTGCATAAGCCGGGGAAATATCAATGGTATCACCCCGGACGCGGAAGTTACCTCGCTCAAGGGCGATATCGTTTCTTGAATATAAGATGTTCACCAGCGCCTGAAGGAATTTTTTTATCGGCACTATGTCACCGGCTTTGATCCTGATGATGCTATTGGCGAAATCTTCGGGATTCCCGATGCCATAAATGCAGGAAACCGATGATACCACGATAACGTCCCTCCTGCCCGACAACAGCGAGGATGTAGCGCTGATCCTGAGTTTTTCTATCTCATCGTTAATGGAAAGGTCTTTTTCAATATAAGTGTTGGTAACCGGCAGATAGGCTTCGGGCTGGTAATAATCGTAATAGGAGATAAAATATTCCACGGCATTTTTCGGGAAGAACTGTTTGAACTCACCATACAATTGAGCGGCCAGCGTTTTATTATGGCTAAGCACCAATGTCGGGCGCTGGACCTCCTGAATAAGGTTGGCAATGGTAAATGTCTTTCCGGAACCGGTAACGCCCAGCAAAATCTGCGCATGGTCATTCCGTTCTATGCCTTCTTTTAGCTGGCGAATGGCATCAGGCTGATCTCCGGTCGGAAGGTAATCAGATGTGAGTTCAAATTTCATAAGGCTAATCTTTCTTCTTTTCTACCAGGCAGCTTATCGGGTTATGATCGGAATAATCGTAAGCCGTATTTTTAAAATTATATACCGCCAGATTGCCCGAAACGAAAATGTAATCAATACGGAACGAAGGATAAATGCGATTGTAAGTGGTGCCGAGCCCAAAACCGGATACCTTGAAGGCATCGTTCAACTGGTCAGAAAGCTGATGATAAGCATAAGAGAACGGGGTGTCATTCAAATCGGTACACAAAATTACCGGATAATGGCAGGTTTTGATATGGGAAGCAACAATTTCGGCCTGGATAGCACGCTTCACAAAGGCGCGTTTCATAAAGCGTAAAATACGCAATGACTTATTTTTCAACTCCTTATCATCCGTATTGGTATTGCCTGAAGCCAGGTTATCTGCAAACTCGATGTCATCGTTGCCCAGGTGAATCGATTGAAAATGAGCATTATAAATGCGGATGGTATCCCCTTTATCGAGCACATCAGTGAAAATGCAGAAGTTCGTCTTAGAATTCGGGAATTTTATCACTCCTTTGTTTACGATAGGCAAGGAAGTAAATGTGGCAAGCCCGAACTGGTTTATTTTGCGCGAAAC
>Ga0116170_10001610_pt1 | contig 22655 bp, 15 predicted proteins | sample AD_JPNHW1_MetaG_FD_89797 | JGI IMG/M metagenome (GOLD analysis project Ga0116170, IMG submission 89797) | Active sludge microbial communities of municipal wastewater-treating anaerobic digesters from Japan - AD_JPNHW1_MetaG | ecosystem: Engineered > Bioreactor > Anaerobic > Digestate | place... | reverse complement strand
TGAGATCAAGGAGCTCTCGCTGCCGGGGCTCAGCCAGATACCGGAGGACTGCCGCGTGCTTGTGATCGCGGGGGCGCGCTACGCGCTGCGGGCGGAGGAGCTGGGGCTGCTGGACGGTTTCCTGAAGCGCGGCGGGCGTCTGCTCTATATGATCGCGCCCCGCATGAAGACCGGCGTGGAGGGGCTGCTGGAGAAATGGGGGATCCGCGTGACGCCGTTCATCGCGGCGAGCGTCCGGACGCTCTCCGGCCACGAGGTGGTCGTGACTTCGTTCGCGGACCACGTCATTACGCGCAACCTCCGCAACGCGTCGGTGATGTTCGGCTATGCCACCTGCCTCACGGCGGTGACGGATCCGGCGGCGGGAGCGGACCGCCCGAAAGTGACGTTGCTGGCGCAGACCGACGACGCGGGCTGGGGCGAGTCCACACCCGACGCGTTCCCTCGCACGTTTGATCCGCAGAGCGAGCTGCGCGGGCCTGTGGCGGTGGCGGCTGTTTCCGAGCGCGGCGGCGACGTGTCGAAAGACGTGGCGTTCAAGCCGACGCGCGTGTGCGTGATGGGCGAGACCGATTTCGTGATGAACGGGGTGCTGGCCTCACGCGCGAATGCCAACCGCGACCTGTTCATGAATGCGGTCGCCTGGCTGGCCGGGATCGATGCCGGCACGGCGCCTTCGCTCGGGGGCGACGCCACGCTGGTGACGGGCTTCGCGCGGCACCAGTGGGTGGTTTTCATGGTCTGGTCGGCCGTGGTCGTGCCGGCGTGCGTGTTTCTGGTGTTCTGCCTGGCGTCGCTGCGCGTGCGGCGGTAAGAGGCTCTTATGGGAAATCGTCGGATCATTCTGATGCTGTTGTGCGGAATCGTTCTGAGCGCTCTGCTTCTGTGGGCGCTGCAGCGGCGCGTGCGCTTCTTCCCCGCGGAGGACAAGGCGAAGACCGTCTTGCTCGAGCACGCGCTGGATGAGGTGGACCGCGTGACCGTGGAGCGCGGCGACGCCCGCATCGGCCTGCGCCGCGAGGACGGGCGGTGGGGCATGGTGGCGCCGTTCCAGGCGCAGGTCGATCAGGGGGTGGTTTCGCGGCTGCTCGACGTGTTCGAGTCCGCGCGCGTGAAGGATTCGCAGGCGTTTCAGGAGCTGCGTCAACGCGAGCTGTCGCTCAAGGAGTTCGGCCTCTCACCCGCGCAGACGCGGGTGGTGCTGGAGGGGCCCCGGCAGCGCGACGAATTCCAGTTCGGCGCGTTCTCGCCGCTCGGCGCCGAGGTGTACGTGCGCATGAATCAGACGGAGCAGATCCTGGTCGTGGACGCTTCGCTGTATGGCGCGCTCCCGCGGACGGCGGACGACCTCCGCTCGCGCAAGCTGGTGCACGGGGACCGCGCTTTGCTGCGGACGCTCGAGGTGCGGACGCCGGGGCGTCCCTTCATCAAGCTTTCGAAGGACAGCGGGACATGGCGGCTGGTTCAGCCGTCCTCGGTGCCGGCTTCGGACGAGAAGGTCGAGGCGTTGCTCGACGTGCTGTATGGGGCGCGGGTCGAGCAGTTCATCTGGCCCACGGTTTCGAATGTGATGGATGTCGCCGAGACGGAGTCGGCGTTCAAGACCCGCCTGGGCGTGTACGGCCTGGAAGCGGAAACGGGGATCCAGATCCAGTTGCAGGAGACGGGCCCCGTGCCGCCGGCCAAGGTCATGCTGGGACGCCCGCCCGACGAGTCCGCGGGCCTGACGTATGCCCTGCTGCAAGGGGGGGATGCGATCGGGACGGTCTCGAATGACGTGGCCTTGGCTTTCCGGGTGTCGCCATCCGAGCTGCGCGACACCCGCCTGTTTCTCGAGTCGCCCACGAGCGTGCGGCGTTTCCAGGTCTATTTCCGCGACTCGCTCTTTGTGCTGACGCAGACGAACGCCATGTGGCGCATGGAGACGCCGGTCGCGGATGTGGCCGATCAGGGCGTCGTGCAGGAGACGGTGGAGCGTCTGTTGCACTTGAAGGCGGTGGCGATCGACGACGACAACACGAGCGAAACCAGGCGGGTCAACAATGAGCAAACCGTGCCCATCAGCTATGTGGAGCTCTTTTCGGATCAAGCCTCGTGGCGTTTGGCGATCTCGCCGGACGACATCGAGGGGAAGTTTCTGCGCGTGACGTTCACAAACGCGCCGACGGTGTTCCGCGTGGCGAGCAGCAATGTGCCGCCCGCGCTGGTCGGCATGATCGGGCTCTTGAGCTTGCGCGACAAGACCGTCCTGGCGGTGCCTTCCGCGAGCCTGCGGCGGATCACGGTCAAACGGGGGGTCGGAGGGCCCCTCGAGACGGTCGAGCGCGGGAAGGACGATTCGGTCTGGCGTTTGGGGCGCGGCATGACCGGCAAGATCGCGGCCGCCCGGCTGGACGCGCTCCTCGCGCGTCTGGAGGGGCTCAAGGCCGATCGGATCGAGAGCCTGGGCTTGGTGGCCGACAGCGGCGACGCGTACGGCTTCCGCATGCCGTGGCTGGAGATGAGCGTCGACATGGACGCGGCCGATGCCGTGCGGAAAACGTTGCTGGTCGGCAAGGACGCCGGCTTCGGCAAACGGTACGCGATGGTCCGGGGCTTGGATGTGTTGTTCGTTTTGGGGAAAGAGGAGCTTCAGGTGCTGTCCGAGCGTCTGGTGGAGCCGTTGTGAACGATGCAGCCCCTCACCGCATGGCCACGGCGTGCAGCCCCCTGATCGAACTGCGGGGGCTCTGCAAGACGTACGAGGCGGGCGGGGCACAGATTGACGCCCTGCGTCCCACGGACCTCCGCGTGCGCCACGGCGCGTTCTTGACCGTGATGGGACCCTCCGGATCGGGCAAGTCCACCTTGCTGAGCTTGCTGGGGCTTCTCATGCGCCCGACCGCGGGGACCTATCTTTTGGAGGGTCGGCCGGTGTCGGGGCTGAGCGATGACGCGACCTCGGCGGTGCGTTGCCGCACCATCGGGATGGTCTTCCAGTCCTTCAACCTGCTGTCGCATCTGACGATCCTCGAAAACGTTTGCGTGCCCATGCAGTATGCGGGGATCCCGCGGCCGAAAATGCGCAAACGCGCCAAGGAGCTGCTGGACCGCTTTGGGCTGGGGGGACGTTACGGCTCGCGGCCGACGCAGCTCTCGGGCGGACAGTGCCAGCGCGTGGCGATCGCGCGGGCGCTGGCGAACGATCCGCCGGTGATCCTTGCCGACGAGCCGACCGGCAATCTGGACGAGAAGACCGGCCAGGAGGTGCTGGAAATATTCGGGGAGCTGCACGGCGCCGGCAAGACCATCATCATGGTGACGCACAACCCCGCTTACCGCGTTTACGCCACTCAGGCTGTGACGATCCATGACGGGAGGGCGGTCGAAGAATGAACGCGCTCGAGATGGCGGTCACCGTTTACGCGAGCCTGACGCGGCACCCGATCCGGTCGCTGCTGGCGACGCTCGGCATCGTGCTCGGCATCGCGGCGGTGGTCGCGATGCTGGCGATCGGCGAGGGGGGGCGGCGGGAGGCGTTGCGGCAGATCGAGTCGCAGGGCGTTGACAACATCATTTTGCGCTCGATCAAGCCGACGGAGGGGAATCCGCAGCAGAATTCGCGCTCGTTCACGCAGCGGTATGGGGTGACGGAGCGCGACCTCGAGCACATCCGGGATGTTTTCGAGAACGTCCGTCTGCTGGTGCCGGTGATGGATGTGCGGCGCGATATCTTCGTGGGGCAGGAGAGCACCGACATTGAAGCGGTGGCGACCACCCCCGAGTTTTTGGAAGTGGCGCGCTGCCGGCTGGTGGACCGGCGCAGCCGGTTCCTGAAACCGACGGACGGCCGGACACTTGATCCCGTGTGCGTGGTGGGCGTGAAGGCGGCTCGCCGGCTGTTCGGGCATCTGGATCCCCTCGGCAAGACGGTCGTGATCGGCAACATTTCTTTCCGCGTGATCGGCCTGATGGAGAGCCCGACCGGCGGGCGGCTGGGCGGGCAGTACGAGCTGAACAACATCGTGTGCATGCCGCTCGACACCGCCCGTTCGCTCTGGGGGGGCATCGCGTTCCGGGCGGGGCGGGGCCTGGCCGAACAGGTCGCTTACGATTTTCTCTATCTGGCCGCGAAGGAGATCGACGCGATCCCCGGCATGGCGGGGCGGTTGCGGACCTATCTGCGCTCGGTCCACACGCAGGTGGACTACGAGGTGCAGGTGCCTTACGAGCTGTTGCAGAGCGCGCGCAAAACGCAGCGCATCTTCACGATCGTGATGACCTCGATCGCGGCGATCTCCCTGCTGGTGGGCGGCATCGGCATCATGAACATCATGCTGGCGAACATCTTCGAGCGGACGCGCGAGATCGGCGTGCGGCGCGCGCTGGGCGCACGCAAACGCGACATCCTCTGGCAGTTCCTCGCGGAGTCGGTGCTGCTGACTTCGATCGGCGGCGCGTTGGGCTCGGGGCTGGGCATCGCGACGGCGGCCGTCGCCGAGACGGTCTCGAAGATGGGCGGCGAGGTGGGGCTCAAGGCGGTGGTGACCTCCGAGTCGCTGATCGTTGCGCTGGCGGTCTCGGTGATCACGGGCATCACGTTCGGCACGCATCCGGCATGGAAGGCGGCGCAGCTGGATCCGCTCACCGCGCTGCGGCACGAGTAGGGGACGCCGCGGCGGTGGCCTGCGGCTCTGTCGAGCCGTTCGGGTGAGGAGAAGAATCCCGTCGGAAGGAGGTTGGCTTGCGTGCGATATCTCGCAGGGCGTTCGTGCGACAATGTGCGGCAGGTGCGGCATCGCTCCCGCTGGCGGCCGGCGCGGCGGAGAAGAGGACGCGGCCCAACATCCTCTGGCTGGTGAGCGAGGACAACAGTCCGCTCCTCGGCTGTTACGGCGACCCCGTCGCACGCACGCCCCATCTCGACGCGCTGGCGGCCAAGGGGATCGTGTTCGAGCGTTGCTATTCGATGCCGGTCTGCGCGCCGTCGCGCTTCGCGCTGATCGCCGGCCTGTATCCCGCGGCCTGCGGCCCCGCCCACAACATGCGTGCCTCCGGCAAGATCCCGGCGTGGCTCAAAGGCTTCCCGACCTACCTGCGGCAGGCGGGCTATTACACGACGAACAACGCGAAGACGGACTACAATTCGCCGATCGACATACGGGAGGCTTGGAACGCGTGCAGCAAGAAGGGCGACTGGAAAGATCGGCCCTCCCCGGACACGCCTTTCTTCAGCGTCTTCAATCACGAGGCCTGCCACGAGAGTTGCCTCTTCCCGCCGGAGAAGCGCTTCGCCGGCTTGACGCCGACCGACCCCGCCCGGGTGCGCGTGCGGCCTTACCAGCCGGATACGCCCGAGGTGCGCGCCGACCTCGCCCGCCAGTACGACGCCCTCGCCGAGATGGACCGCCAGTGCGGCGAGAAGCTCCGGGCGCTGGGGGAGGGCGGGGTGGCGGAGGACACGATCGTCTTCTACTTTGGCGACAACGGCGGCATCGCGCCGCGCAGCAAGCGCTTCCTGCAGGACAGCGGGACGCGCGTGCCGCTCATCGTCTACTTCCCGCCGAAGTGGCGCCACCTCGCGCCGGCCGCGCCGGGCGCGCGGATCGCGTCGCCGGTGCACTTCGTCGATTTCGCGGCGACCGTGCTGTCGCTGGCGGGCGTTCCCCAGCCGCCGTTCATGCAGGGGATCCCCTTCGCGGGCCGGGCGAAAGCCGCGCCGCGCGCCTACGCCTTCTGCAGCCGCGACCGCATGGATGAGCGTTACGACATGGCGCGCTCGGTGACGGATGGCCAGTGGCTCTACATCCGCAACTTCCGGCCGGAGATCCCTTATGTCGAGCCGCTGAGCTACATGTTCCGCGCGCGAGGCTACCAGTCGTGGGCGCGGCTGGCCGAGGAGGGCAAACTCACGCCTGCGACCGCGCTGTTCTGGGGACGCAAGCCGTCCGAGGAGCTGTACGATCTCAAGGCCGATCCCGACAATGTTGTGAATCTGGCGGGCAGGGCCGACCAGGCGGAGCGGCTCGCCCGCCTGCGCGGCGCCCTGGCTGCCCACATGGCCGAGATCCGCGACAACGGTCTGCTGCCCGAGGGCTGCGACGAGGAGGGATACGAGGCGTCGCGGAAGCCAGGCGCTTGGCCGGTCGAGCGCACGCTGGAAACGGCGCTGCTGGCTTCGGACCAGAAGCCCGCCAACCTGCCGGCGCTGGTCAAGGCCGCGGGCGACGAGGCCATGCCGGTGCGGTGGTGGGCGGCGATCGGGCTGGCCATTCTCGGCGATCGGGCCGCGGGGGCTGCGCCGGCGCTGGAGAAGCTGGCGCGCGATCCTTCCGGCTTCGTGCGTGTCGCGGCGGCGGACGCCTTGGCGCGCCAAGGGCGGCTCGATCTCGCCCTGCCGGCGCTGGAGAAGGCGATGCTGGATCTCGATTCGCCGTGGTGTGCGCTGCAGGCCTGCAACGCCCTCGACCGCCTGGGCGAAGCCGCGCGTCCGCTGCTTCCGTCTGTTCGGGCGTTGACGAAACGGGTGGCGCAGGACGAGGGCTTCTCCAAGCCGCAGGCCTATCCGCGCCGCATTCTTGGCCATCTGCTGGACGTGCTGGAAGGCCGCGCCAAGCCGCTGGCGCCGTGACGGCGGTGCGCGCTCAGCCGTTTGCGGTCTTGCGGATGTCGGCGGCGGGAATGGCGCCTTCGCGCAAGACGGTGAGGGTGCCGTCGGCGTCGACCTTCACCACGGTGCTGGCCACGCCGCCGGGCGAGACGCCGCCGTCAATGATGAGGTCGGCTTCGAGGCCGACGTCCTTCAAAGCTTCCGCCGCGCTGGTCGCGGGCATGGCGCCGCTGAGGTTGGCGCTGGTCACGCGCAGCGTGCCGCCGCAGGCGGCGAGCAGCGTGCGGGTGGAGTCGTGGTTCGGCACTCGGAAACCTTCGTAAATGGGGCCGCAGGGCAGGACGAGCGTGAGCGCGCCGGGCCAGTAGGCTGCGGCGAGGCGCCGGGCCGCAGGGGGAAAGGCGGCGCCGAAGGCCGTCACGGCCTGGGCGTCGGAGGCGAGCAGGGCGATGGGCTTGCCGGAGGAACGGCCCTTGATGTCGGCGAGGCGGGCTACGGCGGAGGCGCAGCCGGGATGCGCGGCAATGCCGTAAACCGTGTCGGTGGGGATCACGGCCACGCCGCCGGCGCACAACAGGCGGGCGGCGTTTGCGAGCGTTTCAGGTGTCGGAGCTTGCATGGAAGATTTGTACCACACTTGAGATTGGGGCGCAAGGCGTGTAAGATGGTGGGCAACCGGTGGAAATGGCGGGAGCCGGAGCGAGGGGCTGTCGAGGAAGAGTCAACGCGCGGCGTTCCCGCATTTCAGGGGCCAAGGAGTTGGGCATGAGTCAGAAGGTGTTGATCACGGGCGGAAGCGGATTTCTGGGCATCAATCTGGTCCGGTGCTTGCGGAGGAAGGGCATCACGGACATCCGCACGATCGATCTCGTGCCGTTCGCCTATCCCGAAAAGGGGCAGGTCGACGCCGTGGTCGGCGACATCCGCGATGTGGCGGCTTTGAAGAAGGTGATGGAAGGCGTGACCTGGGTGATCCACACGGCTGCGGCTCTGCCGCTCTATTCCGAGCGGGACATCATGACCACGGATGTGGACGGCACGCGCAACGTGATGGCCGCGGCCAAAGAGGCCGGGGTGGAACGTGCGGTCATGATCTCTTCCACCGCGGTGTACGGCATTCCGGACCATCACCCGCTTTACGAAACCGACCGGCTGATCGGCGTCGGCCCGTACGGCCGGGCCAAGATCCTGGCCGAGGAGATGTGCCTCGAGGCCCGCAAACATGGGCTCTGTGTGCCGATCATCCGGCCCAAGTCTTTTATCGGTCCCGAGCGACTCGGCGTGTTCGCGCTCTTTTACGACTGGGCCTACACGGGTCACGGGTTCCCGATGATCGGCAGCGGGAAGAACCGCTACCAGTTGCTCGACGTGGAGGACCTGTGCGAGGCGATCTGGCTCACGCTCACGCTGGACAAGGCCGCGGTGAACGACACGTTCAACATCGGCGCCAAGGTGTTCACGACCATGGGCGAGGACTATCAGGCGGTGCTCGACGACGCGGGCCACGGCAAGAAGATCCACGGGTTCCCCGCCGCGCCGATGATATGGGCCCTGCGTTTCTTGGAGATGCTGCACCTTTCGCCGCTCTACCAGTGGGTGTACGAGACGGCGTGCGAGGACTCGTTCGTCAGCATCGAGAAGGCCGAGCGCGTGCTGGGGTATGCGCCGAAGTACTCGAACAAGGACGCCCTGATCCGCAACTACCGGTGGTATGTGGCGAACCTCGACAGCTTCAAGAACGCTTCGGGCGTCTCGCACCGCGTGCCCTGGAAACAGGGCGTCCTGGGGTTGGCGAAGTGGCTCTTTTAGCGGTCTGCCGCAACGGCGCATGGGGAAGAGAGAAAAACATTTGAACCCGGGAACAGGAAACTCGAGGAAGCGCGCGGCTTGTTGCGCGGCGCTGGTGACGGGCCTGCTGCTGTTGCGGGCCGAGGCCGCCGGGAATTTCCGCCTGATGAGCCCCGACGGCGCGGTGCAGGCGGAGGTGTCAGTCGATGGCGCGGGGCAGCTGGCCTATGCGGTCGCGTTTCGCGGGACGGAGGTGAGCGCCAGGTCGCCGATCGGCATCACGCTCGGCGGGAACGACCTCGGACGGGTCAGCGCGGTGACGGCGCTCCGCGTGTGTGAGGCGCATGAGCGTTATCCGCTACGCGGCGCGCACGCGGAGGCGCGGCTGGACGCCCTTCGCGCGCTCTATCACGTCAAGCCCCGGACGGGCCCTGCGTACGGCCTTCAGGTGACGGTCGCGAACGAGGGGTTCGCCTGGCGCATCCTGGTGCCGGGAAAGGGCGCGCAGCGGGTGAACGCGGAGACCGCCTGCTGGCGGCTGCCGCCCGAAAGCCGCGTGTGGTTCGCCGAGCGTCTCTCGGACTGGAAGCTCAAGACCTATGCGGGCGAGTGGATCAGCGCGACGCTGCGCGGCCTGCACGCGGCCTCGCCTCAGGGGCCGATCCAGACGATGCCGGTCGTGGCCGAACTGCCTCGGGGCTTGGGGTATGCGCTGGTGACCGAAGCCGCGCTTTCGCGCTACAGCGGCATGCGCCTGCGCGCCGAATCCGACGGCTCGCTGCGGGGCTGCTTCACCGAGCCGGAGGGGTTCGAAGCCGTCGGGCTGGTTCAGACGCCGTGGCGGGTCCTGCTGCTGGCGCCGACCCTCGACGCGCTGGTGAACAACGATCTGGTGAGCCACCTCGCGCCGCCTCCGGACCCCGCGCTTTTTGAGGATTCCGTCTGGACGCAGGGGGGGCGCAGCGTCTGGAGCTGGTGGCAGGGGCGCGACGACTACCTGACGGTCCAGGGTGAGAAGCGCGTCATCGACCGCGCGGCCGATCTGAAATTCGAGTTCACGACGCTGGATGAGGGGTGGGAGGCGTGGACGAACGCGTGGGACGTCTTGAAAGGGGTGTGCGATTACGGGCGCGCGAAGGGCGTCCGCGTGTTCGTCTGGAAGCATTCGAAGGAGCTGAACCTCCCGCAGAACGATTTCGCCGCGCTGCGGGGTTTCCTCGATCGGGTGAAGGCGGCCGGCGCGGCCGGCGTGAAGGTCGATTTCATGAACAGCGAGTCGTTCGACACGATCGCGTTCGACGAGCGGGTCTTGCGCGAGGCCGCGCTCCGGAGGCTGCTGGTGAATTTGCACGGCTGCCAGAAGCCATCGGGCGAGAGCCGCACCTATCCCAACGAGGTGACGCGCGAAGGCGTGCGCGGCCTGGAGCTGAACCGCATCACCGAGGCCTACCTGAAGAAGCAGCGGGAGAAGGGCGCGGACGTGACCACGCGCGCCTGCGTGCCCGGCGGCGAGAACCAGAACCTTCCGGCTTCCCACGACGCGGCGCTGCCCTTTACTCGCTGCGTGGCCGGCCCGGCGGACTACACGCCGCTGGCGTTCTCGCGGCCCGGCGACACGACGTGGGCGCACCAGTTGGCGATGGCGTATCTCGTGACCTCGCCGCTCGTGGTCATGGCCGAACATCCGCAGCGGCTGTGCGACGAGCCGGGGCTGGCCGATGTGGTCCCGTTCGTGCGGGAACTGCCGGTGGCCTGGGACGAGACGCGCGTTCTCGAGGGCAGCCGCATCGGCGAGCTCGCGGCTTTCGCGCGGCGCAAGGGCGATGTGTGGTATGTGGCGATGGTGAACGGGTCGGCGGGGCTGAAGCTGGTGTCGTTTGCGCCGGTGTTCACCGGCTGGGAGCGCGTGCGCGTGGCCCAGCTGACGGACGTGCCGGGCAAAGCCGCGGCCATCGCGTCGGCGATCCGGTCCGGCGCGGGGAACGCGCCGCTCATCGTGACGCTGGAGCCGCGCGGCGGGTTCGTGGCCAGGCTGGATAAAGAATGAGCTTCCGCGCCGTTCAGAGGCGGGGGCAGGAGGAACAGAATGTCGCGTACGGATTTGCCGGATGAGCTTGCGGAGGAGATCCGCAAACGTGTTTTCGGGGAGCCCGGGTTTATGAAGGTGACGCAGGTGGTCCGCCGGGGCGGCGGCACCTTCCGCGTCAGCCTGCGCCCGGTGGTCATCAAGGGCGAGAAACTCTTTCAGGGCGAGATGACCGACGAGGGCCAGACCACGGTCAAGAATTTCGACCTCCCGGCCGCGCGGAAAGGCCTGGAGGACATGCTCGGGCAGGTCGGCCCGCGCGAGTTGCACCTGATGACGGCGTCGGGCGACTTGCATGTGCGGGTCACCAAGAAGGGCAAGGCGCTGGCCTCGCGGAGCGCGCGGATGGAGCGCGCCTTGGACGAGCAGCCCGGCCACGACCGGGTGAAGCGGCAGCCGCTGACCTCCTTCGACGCGGCGGTCCTGCTGAAGGCGATCGAGATTGCGGACGCCGACGGCCGGATCAAGGCGTCCATGCGCGGCAAATACGACCAGGTGAACGAGTTTCTGAAAGTCATCGACGGGGTCGTCTCGGAGAAACCCGAGAAGACGCTGAACATTGTGGACTGCGGCTGCGGGCGCGCTTATCTGACGCTGGCCGTCTACTTCTATCTGACCCACGTGCGGGGCTTTGACGTCCGCGTGTGCGGCATCGACCGCAAGGCCGATGTGATCGCGACGGCCCGCAAGCTGGCCGCGGGCCTGGGCGTCTCCGAGCAGGTGACCTTTGTGGAGGGCGACATCGCGACCAGCGAGCCGGGTTTCGAGCCGGACATGGTGCTGAGCCTGCACGCGTGCGACACGGCCACGGACGAGGCGCTGGCGCGGGGCATCGAGTGGCGGTGCCGCTATCTTCTCTGCGTGCCGTGCTGTCAGCACGAATTGCACAAGACGCTGAGAGAGGGCGGGCCGATGCAGGCGATGTTGCGCCACGGCATTCTGCGCGAACGGCTGGCGGATCTGCTGACCGACACCTTCCGCGCGCAGATTCTGCGGGTTCTGGGGTTCCGGGTCAACGTGGTGGAGTTCGTCTCGGCGGAAGCCACGGCGCGGAACATTCTGCTCAAGGCGGAGTTCTCCGTGAAGCCCGGGCAGCAGTCGGCGGTCAGCGAATACCTCGAGTTGCGCGATTTCTGGAAGGTCACGCCGTGGCTCGAGACCCGCATGCAGCAGCTGATGGGCAAATACCTGTCGCGGTACTAGCGCGGCGTTGTTCCAAGTCGTCGATGCCCGAACTCGAATCGCTCCGGGGCCGGGGCGTCCCTCAGACCAGCTCGCCGGGCCGCTGGCAGAAAGCCCTCGCGTCGTCGATGTCGGCCGCGTCGCAGGCCAGCATGACGAGGCGGTCCACGCCGAGCGCGATCCCGCCGCAAGGGGGCAGGCCGTGCGCGAGGGCCTCGAGAAAAGGCTCGTCCAGCGGGTAGACCTCTTTGCCGAGGGCGCGCCGCTCCTCCGCCGCCATGAGGAAACGTGCGCGCTGGGCCGCCGGGTCGCAGAGCTCGCTGTAGGCGTTGGCCAGTTCGAGCCCTCCGACGTAGACCTCCCAGCGTTCGGCCACGTGCGGGTTGTCCGCTTTCAGGTGGGCGAGGGAGGCGGCGGGCGCGGGGTAGTCCGTCAGCACGCACGGCTTGTTCTGCGGCAGGGCCGGCTCGACCTTGCCGACCATGTCCAGGTCGAAGCGGTCGGGGTCCCAGTCGGCGACGGGATCCCACCCCGCCCATTTCTCGAAAGCCTCGCGCACCGTGTGGCAGTGCCAGGGGCGGGAGAGGTCGATCGCCTGGCCCCGGTAGGTGAACGAAGTTTGCCCCGTGACCGTCTGGAAGACGTGGGCGAGCAGGGCTTCGGTGTCGCGCAGGATGTCGGTGTAATCGGCGTTGGTGCGGTACCATTCCAGCATCGTGAACTCGGGGTTGTGGCGGCGGCCGCATTCGCCGGCGCGGAAACAGGGGCCGATCTGGAAGATGCGCGGGCAGCCGCAGGCGAGCAGCCGCTTCATGTGGAGCTCGGGCGAGGCGCGCAGCCAGGCGCGCCCCGAAGGGGGGGCGTCGATGAAGGTCTCGAGGGCGGGCGCGGGGATGCGCACGGGCGTTTCGACCTCGATGAAATCGCGGGCGTAGAAGAACTCCCGCACGGCGCGGAGCACGCGGCTACGAACGGTCAGATTGGAGAGGTTCATATGCGCCCTCCTCAGTAGAGTTTTTCGTATTCGCCTTTTCCGAGGCGTTTCAGTTTGGTGAAGCCCGCGGCCTTGGCGCGGTCGTCGAGCTTGCTTTTCGAGCGGCCGATGGCCGGCGCGCAGATGACGCGCCGCACCGCCGCGCCGCACTTGGGGCAGGCGGTGAGACGCGGGTCGTGGATGGATTGCACGGCCTCGAAACCGCTGGCGCAGTAGGAGCAACTTTTGTCGGGGCTCGCGGCCTCATACTCGTAAACAGGCATACATCCTCGCAGCTTCCGGTTTTACAGTCCCTTCCCGAACAGGGAATAGTTTATCACATCCGCCCGCGTTTGTGAAACTCCGGTTTTTTTACGGGCGCGGCGGGAGGGCGCGGTTTACGCCTGGCGCTCGAGCGCGCAGGCAAAGGCCCCGTCGGTGTGGGAGCGCGTCGGGATGCGCTCTTCCACCGCGACGCAGGCAAGCTCCGGATGGGTTTTGCGCAGAACCGTGATCTGGCGGCGGTTCTCCTCCGGCTCCAGGCTGCACGTCGAATAGACGAGACGCCCGCCGGGCGCCAGGAGGGCGAGGGCGTTCTCGAGCATGGAAGCCTGGGTTTCAGCCAGCTTCTTCATGCGCTTCGTGCTCCAGCGCCACCGGGCGTCGGGGCGGCGGCGCAAGACGCCGCTGTTGGAGCAGGGCGCATCGAGCAGGATGCGGTCGAAGAGGCCGAACGGCGCCAAGGCGGCGGCCGGCGTGTCGGTGAGGTCGCCCGGCTGCACGGTGACCCAGGTTTGGCGAGTGCGCTCCAAGTTGGCGCGGATGGTCGCGAGCCGGTCCTCGTGGACGTCGAGGGCGACCAGCAGGTGGCGGTCTGAGGCGGGCGGCCCCATGCGCCACGCGAGCTGGACGGTCTTGCCGCCGGGCGCGGCGCAGGCGTCCAGCACCTTGAGACCGGCTTTGACGTCGAGCAGTTCGATGGCTGGCGCGGTGGCGGGGTCCTGCACGATGAAACCGCCCTCGGCGTAGCCCGGGACCTCGTCGACGCGCGTGCCGCGTGGGAGTGGCGCGAACGCTTGCGGCGCGCCGGGAGGGAAGGCGAGGAAGGTTTCGGCGGGGGTGTTGTCCCACTCACAGAGCGCGAGGGTCTCGGCCTCGCCGAAACGCTCCAGCCAGCGGGTGACAAGCGCGTCGGGATGGGATGTCCGGATGCCGATGGATTGCTTCTGGAGGTCGGCGAGCAGGGCGTCGCGCTGGCGCAAAAGGTTGCGGAGCACGGCGTTGACGAGTCCGGCGGTCTGCTTGGAGGCGAGCTTGGCGGCTTCGACGGTTTCGTTGACGGCGGCGTAGTCGGCCACGTCGGGCATGAAAAGGATCTGGCAGGCGCCGACGAGGAGCGCCGCCTCGGTCTCGCCCTTCGGCATTTTTTTTACGAGCCGCCCGAGCACCCACTCGAGGGTGCGGTAGCGCCGGACCGTGGTGTAGACCAAATCGGTGATGAAGGCGCGGTCGGGGCCGTCGGGGATCAACCGGTCAGGGAAATCCTGGGTGGCCAACCAGCGGGTTATTACGAAGACAGCTTCACGTCTGGAACTCATGCGGGGAAATGATAGAGGAGTGAAGGGGCAGAAAGCAATAGGCAATTGTCGGGGAAAAGAGACGCGGGGAAGGGGAAGGTTGAAGCGGTCGTCGGGAAACGGTAAGATACGCAATATCTGGACCCGTGTCCCGCGCGCTGGCGGGAGGCGGATGTGAAACGATGACTGCGGAAACGCGTTAGGAATCTTTTATGACAAACTTCACGTGGTACGACGTGAGCGACGCCACGGTCGGCCTGCTTTTCGGCCTGGCGGGCATGCTGGGCGGCTACGCGCTGCGCGGCCTGATCGGCCGGTGGCAGGCGGACGCCATCGAGAAACAGGCGCAGTTCAAACTCGCCGAGGCGGACACGGAGGTCAAGAACCGCCTGAAGGAGGCCGATATCCTTGCGCGGGCCGAAGTGGTCAAGGCGCGCGAGGAGTTCGAGAAGAGCACCAAGGCGCGGCGCAAGGAGCTGCAGGACATCGAGGAGCGCCTGACGGTCCGCGAAGAGAACATGGACAAGAAGGCCGTCCTGCTCGAAAAGAAAGATCAGGCGTCCTCACAGAAGCAGGAGGAGGTGCAGCGCAAGGCCGAGGAGGTGCAGCAGAAGCGGGCCGACGCCGAGAAGCGCCTGTCCGAGGCGGAGCAGCGGCTGCACAAGCTGGCGGGGATGACCCACGAGGAGGCGCGGCGCGAGGTCTACCAGAAGGCCGAGCAGGAGGTCCGCGCCGAAGCGGGAAGCCTGATCCGGCGGGTGCAGGAGGAGGCCAAGGAGACCGCTGACCGCGAGGCCGCCCGCATCGTGGCGACGGCCGTGCAGCGCTTCTCCCTGACCTACGCCAGCGAGATGATGACCAGCACCGTGCCGCTGCCCAGCGACGACATCAAAGGCCGCATCATCGGCCGCGAGGGACGGAACATCCGCACGCTGGAAGCGGTGACGGGCGTGACCATGCTGATCGACGACACGCCGGAGGCGGTGGTGATCTCGGGCTTCGATCCCGTGCGGCGCGAAATCGCGCGGCAGGCGCTCGAGCAGCTCGTGTCCGACGGCCGCATCCACCCCGCGCGCATCGAAGAGGTGGTCCAGAGCGTCACCGAAAGCATGGAGAAGACGATTTTCGAGGCGGGCGAGTCGGCGGCGTACGAGGCTCAGGTCCAGGGCGTCTCATCGGACATCTTGAAGTGCGTCGGCCGGCTGAAGTTCCGCACCAGCTTCACGCAGAACGTGCTGCGGCACTCGGTGGAGGTCGCGAACCTGATGGGCATGATGGCCGCCGAACTGGGGCTCGATCCCGCGGTCGCCCGGCGCATCGGCTTCTTCCACGACATCGGGAAAGCGCTGGATCACGAGGCTCAGGGGTCCCACGCGGTGATCGGCGCGGAGTTCCTGAAGCAGCACGGCGAGGACCCCGTGGTGGTCAACGGCGTGGCTTCGCACCACGAGGACGTCCCCTCCGAAGGCCTGTACGGCATCCTCTGCTCAGCGGCGGACGCGATCTCCAGCTCGCGCCCCGGGGCGCGTGCCGAGACCATGGGCGTTTATGTGCAGCGGCTGGAGAAGCTGGAGGCGATCGCCAACGGCTTCCCGGGCGTCAAGAAAACCTTTGCGGTGCAGGCCGGGCGCGAGGTGCGCGTGATCGTGGATCCGGGGCAGGTGAGCGACAACGACGCGATGGTGATGGCGCGGGACATCAGCCAGCAGATCACGGCCAACATGCAGTTCCCGGGCCAGATCAAGGTGGTCGTGGTGCGCGAGATGCGCTGCATCGAATATGCGAAGTAGGGGCGATGCCCGTGAGGTGAGAGAACGATGAAAATTCTGTTGGTGGGCGATGTTGTTGGCGGGCCGGGGCGGCGCATCTTTCGGGATGTGGTCAAACGGCTGCGCGATGAGAACGCGGTGAACGCGGTGGTCGTCAACGGCGAGAACGCGGCGGCCGGGAACGGCATCACGCTGGCTTTGGCGGAGGAGCTGTTCAAGGCCGGCGCGGATGTGATCACGCTGGGCGATCACGTGTGGGGGCAGAAGGATCTGGAGTCGACGATCGGCGCCGAAAAGCGGCTGCTGCGCCCCCTGAATTATCCGGCGGGCGCGCCGGGGCTGGGCTACGTGACCGTGCAGACCTCGCTCGGCCCGTTCACGGTCGTCAACCTGCTGGGGCGCGTCTTCATGAATCCGATGGACTGCCCGTTCCACGCCATGGACGCGCTGCTTCGAATGGTGCCGTGTAACGCGCCGATCATCGTCGATTTCCACGCTGAAGCGACCTCGGAAAAGATCGCGATGGGCTACTACCTCGACGGGCGCGTGGCGGCGGTCGTCGGCACGCACACCCACGTGCAGACCAGCGATGCCGTGCTTCTGCCGAAGGGCACGGCCTACATGACGGACCTCGGCATGACCGGTCCGATGAACTCGGTGATCGGTCGCGAGATCGTGCCCGTGCTCAAAAAATTCACGACGGGCATTCCCGCCAAGTTCGAGGTTGCCGGCGGGCCGAGCGTGCTGGAGGGCGCCATCTTGGAGCTCGAACGGCAGAGCGGCAAGGCGGTGTCCATCACGCCGTACCGGTATCGGGAAAGCGCGGTCGCGGGCTGAGGCGCAAGATGCCAATCATCTCCGACAAGAAAGTCTATACGATCTCGGAACTCACGCGTCAGATCAAGCAGACGCTCGAGGACGAGGTCGGTCACGTGTGGGTTGAGGGCGAGATCTCGAACTTCAAGGTTTACGGCTCGGGGCACGCCTATTTCAGCCTGAAGGACGAGAAAGCGCAGCTGAGCGCGGTCCTGTTCGCGAATTCGCGGGCGGGGGTCGCGCCGGGGACTCGACTCGAGGACGGGCAGCGGGTCCGCGCCTATGGCGAGATCACGGTCTTCGAGAGCCGCGGCCAGTACCAGCTGCTGGTGCGCAAGATGGAGCCGGCGGGCGTCGGCGCGCTGATGCAGCGCTTCGAGGAACTGAAGCGCAAGCTCGAGGCCGAGGGGCTCTTTGATCCGGCCCGCAAGCGCCCGTTGCCCAAGCTGCCGCAGCGCATCGGCATCGTGACCTCGCCGACGGGCGCGGTGATCCACGACATGCTGAACGTGCTGGGGCGGCGCTTCCCCAACCTTCAGATCCGGCTCGCGCCGGTGAAGGTTCAGGGCGCGGGCGCGGCGGAGGAGATCGCGGCGGCGGTGGCGCTCTTCAACCGGACGTGCGGCCCCGGCAGCGACTGGCCGGCGGACGTGCTGATCGTGGGGCGCGGCGGCGGCAGCCTGGAAGACCTGTGGGCCTTCAACGAAGAGGCCGTGGCGCGGGCCGTGGCGGCGTCCGGTATCCCCGTGATCTCGGCCGTGGGGCACGAGACCGACTTTTCGCTTTGCGATTTCGCGGCTGACCTGCGCGCGCCTACGCCGTCCGCGGCGGCAGAGCTGGCGGTGGCGCCCAAGGTCGAGCTGGAGGGGCTTGTGGCGCGGCAGGACCGGGCGCTGCGGCAGGCGTTGCAGCGGCGGGCCGCCGAGTTGCGAAGTCGGCTGGCGGCGGCTCAGGCCGCGGGCTTTCTGAAGCAGCCGGAGCGACTGGTCGAGCGGCTCGCGCAGAAGGTGGACACGCTGGGTATGCGCCTCGACCACGTTTTGCGGCAGCGCGTGCAGGCGGCGCGCCAGCAGGCGGAACAGGCGTTCGGCCGGCTCTCCGTTCAGCGCGAGCGTCAAGCCCGGCAGATCGAGGCCCGGCTGGTTTTGGACGCGCGGCGGCTCTCGCAGGCCAGCCTGCTCACTGTCGAACGGGCGCGGACGCGCGTCGCGGCGCTGGAGCGCCAGATGACGCTGCTGAATCCTCTGGCGGTGTTGGACCGCGGCTACAGCCTCACGCGCACGGACCAGGGCGCGCTGGTGCGCTCGGTGGGGGATGTCGCGGCCGGAACCGGACTCGTCACGCGCGTGAAGGACGGTACGATCAGCTCGGTGGTGAAGGCGGGCGGCTCGCCCGCGCGGTAGGTCAGGGCCCCTGTTCCGGGACTCTCTCGAAAGGAAGTCATGCGATGGCAAAGAAAGAAGAGAGCTTTGAGACGGCACTCAAGCGGCTGGAGGAGATCGTGGAGCAGATGGAATCCGGGGAGACCGACCTCGACACCATGATCGCCTCCTTTGAGGAGGGCCAGCGGCTGGTGAAGTTCTGCACGGCAAAACTGAACGAGGTCGAGAAGAAGATCGAAAAGATCGTCAGCAACAACGCCGACGGCGTGACGGCGGAGCCGCTCGATCTGAACGTCGGGTGACCTGCGGGGCTCACGGCTCGGTGAGCTGGACGCGCAGGCGGTAGAACTGGGCGGGCGCCGAGGCGGGGCCCGCGTCCTCGTCGAGCAGCCAGACGGATTGTCCGTCCCAGTTCGGCAGGATGGCGGCGGCGTCGCGGGAGTCGAAGAGCACGCGCGACCAATCGCCCGTCAGCGAGGCGGACGACTCCACCCGATAGATCAGGTCGCTCTTGCCCGGATCGAAACGGAAGCGGTACAGGGGTTTCCCGTCCTGCAAGGAGAAGCGCGGCAGCTTGTCCGCCGAAGCCGGCTCGCTGGCCGCGATGCCGAAGGCGTAGCGGAGCAGGTTCGGGACGTCGCCGCCGTCAAGCGTGGCCAGCGGGCTGATGACCCGGGCGTCCGACTGGCCGACCGCCGCGGGGACGTTTTTCAGCAGCCATTCGCCGTAGCTCACGGGCTGGCCGGCCGCGCGGATCTCCATCACGTGCCCCAGGCGCGGGCCGTCCCCGAAGTCGGCCGCATCCGGCATGGCGGTGACGGTGAGCGCGAGCAGGTCGTCGTAGGGCGCATAGAGCCGTCCCGCAAACGTCTGGGTGCCGCTTGCGCTCGGCGCGAAGAAACGCACGGTGGCGTTCGCGAGGAAATCGGCCAGGTCGTTCCCGCACTCGACGAAGAAGCCGCCGCGCAGGCAGTCGCCCGCCGACAGCGCCGGCACGTCCAGATAGATGTCGATCATCGGGGAAGCCTCGCCGCGCCGGATCGAAAGGAGCCGCAGCACCGAGTTGCCGCTGGCGGTGCTGTGGAGGTAGTCGGGCGCGCCGGCGCCGAAAACGAAGGCGTAATTGAGGCCGATGGCGGCGGGCGAGGTGAGGATGGCGCCGTCCAGCGCAACCGTGCCGTTGCCGTGGACCGGGCCGACCATGCCGGTGCCGGTGAGCGCCGCGCCTGCGGCCACCTCGACGGGCGAGACGATCCTGCCGTGAACGGTGAGCGTGCCGTTGCTGACGCAGACGGGCACGTAGTAGCGCGTGGACATGGCGGGCAGGACGAGGTTGCCCTCGCCGGTTTTCGCGAAGCCGTAGGTCCCCAGCAGCGGGCCGGACAGCTGGAGGGTGTTGCGGGCGTTCTCGACGTGGATGGCCGAGGGGCCGGCGAAGACGATGCGGTTGGTGATGATCGCGCAGCTGTCGTTCGATTCGGGATCGTAGCGCAGGCCGCCCGCGAGGCCGAGGCCGGCCGCGTCGGGAAGGTCGCCGCCGCGGCCGCGGCTGTTCAGCGTGAGGTCGCCGCCGAAGGCGTAGACGCGGGGCTCGCCCGCCGTGCTGGCCGAGGTCAGGCGCAGTTGGCCGCCGGGGTTCACGGCCACGGAGACGCTCTGCGCCGGGGATGCCGGCTGCGTGAACTGGAGCACGCCTTGGTCGATCACCGTCGGCCCCGTGTACGACTTGCTCTCGCCGGTCAGAGAGACGACGCCGACGCCCTCTTTGATGAGGCCGCCTGGGCCGCGCCAGTTCGTCTTCATGCGCAGCGCGCCGTAGGCGACGTTGCCGGTCGGATTGTTGACGGACAGCATCAGATTGGTGCCGAGAATCACGTCGGCGCCGATCTCCAGCTCGGCATATCCCGCTCCGCAGCCGTTGACCGTGAGCATGGCGTTGGCGTTGGTGGACATGAACGTCAGCGTGTTGGTGGTGCCGCTGTCGCTGATCTTGTTGCGGTAAGGGGAGTCGTCCATGTTGAACGTCAGCGAACCGACGGTGACGGGGGTGCGGAGCTTGACCTCGCGGCTGGTGGAGACCGGCGCCTTGAGCAGCGCCGAGGCGCCGACGCCGTTGGGGAACGGCAGCGGATCGGTGCTCCAGTTCGCGTTGGCCGTCCAGTCCGCGTTTCCCGGAGGAAGGAAGTAGGGGACGGAGACGGGCACGGTGAACGTCGCTTCCTGAAGCGGGCTCCATTCGCCCCCGTTGCTGAGCACGCGCGCCTTGAGCGTGGCGGTGGCCGGGAAGAGGAGGGGGCTGGTGTAGAGGCTGCCCGCGACGGCGCCGCCCGGCGCGCGGGGGTCGATGCCGTTGGTGGTCCAGTAGAGGCTGCCCGCGCTGTTCAGATTGGTGATGGAAATCCAGAGGTTGGTCGCGATCTCGCCGCCGTGCTGGCTGAATTCGGGCGCGAGCGTGGAGGGCCAGAGGCCATATTTGACGAACTGGCCGAAAACGATGTCGCGGCGGACCGACGACTGGATCCAGTTCGTGAAGAAGCTTTGGTTCACGGACTGGCCAATGGTCTCCTTCATGATCGGGTTGATCTGGTCGCAGAGGGCGTAATGGATCTTCTCCATGCTCTCGCGCGTCAGGCAGCCCGCGTGGAAGAAATGCTTCTGGATCCTGTCGGCGAAGCGGAGCCGGAATTCGGGCGAGGCCACGAGCAGCGTGTAGACGACCCGAACGTCTTTGGTCGTCGTCGTCGATTTCGCCGACGCGCCGATGTTCAGGTAGGTCTCGCCGGAATCCATTACGCCGTCGCCGTTCTTGTCGCCGATGAAGATGTCGTGAACGGTCGTCCGGCCAAAGCCGCCCAGGCCGCCTTCGGCATCCCACATGTAGAACCGCCAGCGGCCGGCGTCGGAGCGCGCGCGGGCCGCCACCCAGTTGTTTTGCGGCCAGTCCGACGTGGCCGCGTAGATGTTGACCAGCAGGTAGTCGATCACGTTGTCAACGTCCAGGAAGTTGTGGACGCCCTGATAGGCCGTCACCGTCGCGAGATTGTTGGTCCGCAGATAGGCGATCGTGCCGTTCCAGTGGATCGGGTCGCCGCTGGCGAATTCGCCCACCTGTTGGACGTCCCATGAGGCGGCGCTGTTGTGGTGCTGCTGCATGAAGGCTTCGCGCAGGTGTTCGCAGAAGTTGAAATAGCCCTTCCAGACGCCGTTGATGTAGACGGACGCGAAAATGCCGCGCGTCCCCTCCTGCCCCGTCCCGATGAAGATCCGGCGCATAAGCTCGTCGCGGATGAAAGGGTTGGTGATGTCGTTCTTGCCGGCGCGGATGCGGATGTCCTCGAATTTGGTGACCTTGCTGTCGGCGAAGAAGGGGTAGTCTTGGGGCGACTCGCCCAGCTCGCTGCGGAAAAAGATGTTGAACGAGGGCTTCTGCGTGGCCGAGCCAGGCGTGAAGCGGACGGAGGGCTTGTCGCTCAGGACGAGCTGCGGGCGGGAGTATCCGCTGCTGGAGATGCGCAACCCCAGATCCGTGCGCAGCGGCACGCCGCTGGTCGGATAGTACTCGAATCCGGCCGCGCGTTCGGCGCAGCGTCCGTGCAGCGATGGCATGTTGAAGGCGCTCATGTCGCCGCGGTTGTACCAGCATATCTGGGTCACCTGGCCCTTATCATTATAATTTGTATAGTACCCGCCGCCCTTGATGGCCATGATGCCCTCGCCGTTGGCGGGGCCGCCGCTGGCGTTGGGCCCGTAGAGCGCCAGGACGGGGTCGGCGGTGAACGCGATGGCGGCCAGCGAGCGCCGGGCGGCCGACTGGTTGATGAGGTAGGTTTGGGTCACCGTCTTCGAGGGAACCTCGCCGGACCTGAAGCAGCGGGCACGGATGGCCGTGTTGGAGGTGATGGTGACGGCGGTGCTGTACAGGAAACCGTTCGTCGAGGAAGGCTCCTGCCCATCGGTGGTGTAACGGATGTCGGCGTCGGGGTCGGCGGAGGAGAGCTGCAGGGGGAAGGAGGCGCTGTAGAAGCCGCCGAGGTGGCTGAAGACCGGCGGCAACGCGATGGCGGGGAAATGCGTGCCGCCGTTCGCCGCGCCGGGGGTGGCCGTGTCGGAATAGACGTATGCGCCGAAGATGTTCCGTGCATAGGAGTGGAAGGCGTCTTGCGGCGGATACGCCGGCGCGAGTTCGCTGACGACCTGTCCGGACGAGTCCACCAGCCCCAGGTATTCGCCTTGGGAGCTGAGCTTGAAGTTCGTGTGGAGATAGGTCGCGCCGTCGGCGGGGCCGACGTCGTATCCGGTCGCCATGATCACGAGGAAACCGCCGGCGGGGATGCTGCTGTCCGCGGGGAAGTACCACTTGCGGGGTTCGTTCGCGTCATCGGTCAGCGACCAGCCCGTCAGGTTGACCGTCTCGGTCCCTTTGTTGAACAGCTCGATCCAGTCCCCTTCGGAATCGGGGGTGTCCTCCTCGATGTCCGCCCCGTCGTCGTCCT
>Ga0116170_10001609_pt1 | contig 22659 bp, 11 predicted proteins | sample AD_JPNHW1_MetaG_FD_89797 | JGI IMG/M metagenome (GOLD analysis project Ga0116170, IMG submission 89797) | Active sludge microbial communities of municipal wastewater-treating anaerobic digesters from Japan - AD_JPNHW1_MetaG | ecosystem: Engineered > Bioreactor > Anaerobic > Digestate | place... | reverse complement strand
TATTGAGTATCAAGTGAAATTGCAGATAGTATCACTTTCGCTGCAAAAAGCCGTTTATGTGAAACCCCAGTTTTACCCTTCATGCAAATCTGGAGTTGAGTGACTTAGATAGTCAGGCGAATGAACACTTATCTCTCAATGTGAAACTCGAAACAACCTCAAGTGGCTTGATAAACAAAGAACAAATGGCAACTCATCAACCCGCCGACCCTATACTTCCACCATCTCTATTTGACCAAATATAGTTTCAGCGTAGCACGACTGCCGCCCAGATCAAGCAGCGCTTGGTAGATGCCACTGGGGCAGGGGGTACCACGTTCATCACGGCCGTCCCAATTCAGCTCCAAACCGTTCGTGGAGGTGGAGACCAGGGGTAGAGACCTGACTTTTTGCCCTTTAAGGTTGTAAATGGCCAGGGACGCGTTGCCCGACCAACCTTGCAGTTTGCCTCCCTCCACCTTGATAAGAGTGGACGCGGCAAAGGGGTTGGGGCTGGCAGAGAGAACAGGATAAACCATCGATGGATTCAATTCATCCTCCACCGGCGTAGCACTCCAGAGTCTGGCGATGAAGACGTCTTCAAATCCCGCTGAGGTCACGGTGTTAGGGCCGAAGCTGGCGGTTTCCTCAAAACAACCTGTCAGGCAGGCGTTGCCCGCGCTGTCAATTGCGATGCCATCGCCATGATCATAGTTCTCACCGCCTGCCCGGACTGCCCAAAGGAAGTTGCCGGAGGGATCGATCTTGGCAGCGAAAATGTCGAAATCTCCGCTGGAAGTGAGCGAATAGGTTCCCAAAAGGGCGGTTTCTTTAAACAGACCAGTCAGCCAGGCGTTGCCCGTACCATCCATGGCGATGCCATAACCATAATCAGCGCTTGCTCCACCGGCGTTGAGCGCCCAAAGGAAGCTTCCCGTTGGGTTGAGTTTGCAGATGAAGATGTCAAGGCTTCCATTGCTGGTGAGGGTGATGTCACCGAAGCTGGCAGGGGCTCCTCCGATATGGCCCGTCAGCCAAGCGTTGCCCATCTGATCCACCGCGATGTCTTCGCCTGAATCAACACTTGTCCCACCTGCGTGGGCCGCCCAGAGCCAGTTTCCCGCGGAGTCGATTTTCGCAATGAAGACGTCGTCAGTTCCATTGGAGGTAACAGAATGAGCCCCGAAGCTGGCAGTTTCGTAGAAATGGCCGGTCAAGCAGGCGTTGCCCGCGCTATCCACAGCGATGGCATTACCAAAGTCGTAACTGGTTCCCCCTGCATTAACCGCCCAAATGAAGTTGCCGTCTGGGTCGAGTTTGGCTGCGAAGACATCAAAATCGCCGAAGGAGTTCAACGTGTAAGGACCGAAGTCTGCTGTGCCATGGATATGTCCGGTCAGCCAGGCGTTTCCCGAGCCGTCCACCGTGATGCCTTTGCCAATATCACTATTTATCCCACCCGCCCGGACTGCCCAAAGGAAGTTGCCATCGGTTTCGAGTTTGGCGACAAAGATATCATGCGAACCGCTGGAAGTGATCGTATGGTTTCCAAAATAGGCGGTTCTTTGAAACAAACCAGTCACCCAGACGTTTCCCGCGCCGTCCACGGCGATACTTAGCCCCTCGTCACTGATCGTTCCGCCGGCGTTGATCGACCAAAGGAAGTTGCCCGCGGGATCAAGTTTGGCCACAAAGATATCATAAGATCCAAAAGATGGGAGATTGTGGGTGCCGAAAGCGGCGTTTTCCTGAAAGTCTCCTGTCACATATTGATTGCCCTGGCTGTCCATGGCTATATCAGAGCAATAATCAAAGCCTGCTCCCCCTGCACTGACCGCCCATTGCCACTCAGGGTTTTGCGCTACCAAGCCCACAATGGCTACCAGCATTACCATACAAAGCAGGATCGCTTTAATACTTTTCATTTCTACTCCAGAAAGGATGCAAGAATCATCCTCAGCACTGATTGATGCCGGCTATATAACTGTCAAGTAAAAAAACCAGAGAATAGCTATGAGGTTCAATTCGTATCATTCTATGTGGGTTAACTCGCTGGAGTCCATGTTGCAGGTGATCAACATCGGCAGCTTATTCTCCCGATTGGAAAGCACTGTGACACCTGTCACAGTGGTCGGGCTATCATAGTGGTCTGATTCGATCTTCCTCTCTGATTGCTCGGAAAAGGACGCTTTGACAAGCGCTTAACATAGATTAGAGATGAGCGCTACTCTATTGTAGGGCAATAAATTGGGAAGTCATTTCCATTGATTTACAGGGATTTCTGGATAGATTTAAGAGCAATTCTACCTACTTGGTTCTTCTCAAAATAATGTCCAGGACACAACCATCAAACTGGAGTAACTATGCAAAGACATAGAATACAGAAAATGCGGCTCATCTATGTCCCAGAGATCGAAATACCCTGTTTTGAGCAGGTAAGACTTATGAACCAGTCTTATGGACCCAGTTAAGACCTAGATCAATTTACCGATACGGGTAAACACACTACTGGCGCAGCGCGATAAAATGAGCTGGTAGTGTACAAAATCGATGGTCCGATAATATCTTGAAAAAAGTCCAAATATGTATAAAGCGTGATACCGAAACATCCAAATACGTCCAAAGACCATTGTGACACAGTCTAAAGCCAGTCCTATATATCTCACAGTCCTATAAACAGTTACTGGCACTTTGACAGATGATACCCATTTGCAAGTTTGGGTGACACTTTACATCGTCACTGGTTCTTATACCCGGATTACTGAGGTTCAGAAGGCGACCCTGAAGTCTTTCCGGGGGGTCATGAAGGCATATTGTGGGAAACTTTCTCAGGTCAGTAAATTTCTGATTGACACAAAAAAGCCATGCGTCAAAATGGTTAAAAGTGTTGAAAAGGATATAATTATGAAGATAAAACTTACGCGGGAATTCATCCACAAGCTGCCAAAAACTGATCTGCATGTGCATCTGGATGGATCCGTCCGGATCGAAACCATCATCGATCTGGCGAAGAAAAACAACATCAAACTCCCCACCATGGATGCTCACGAATTACGAAAACTGATCGTCTGTGGCGAACATACAACAAGCCTCGAAGATTACCTGCGTGGGTTTGACATCGTTAATCTCGTTCTGCAGGACAAGGAAGGGCTGAGACGCGCCGCTTATGAACTGGCTGAAGATGCAGCAGCAGAGAACGTCCGCTATATGGAAGTTCGCTATTCCCCTATCTTGCACACACTTAAGGGGCTCAAGCTGACCGAGATCTCGCAGGCTGTCATCGACGGGCTTAAGCACGCGGAACGTGATTTCCCGATCAAGACAGGGGTCATTATCTGTGGGATCAGGAATATGGATCCGACCACTTCGTTGAAGCTGGCGGAACTGGCGATCGCCTTCAAGAACAAGGGTGTGATCGGCTTTGATCTCGCCGGGGGTGAATATAACCATCCTGCCAAGGATCATAAGGATGCCTTCGACCTCGCGCTGAAGAATAACCTGAATATCACCATCCATGCAGGTGAAGCCTATGGCCCCGAGAGTATCCATCAAGCGCTGCATTATTGCGGCACACACAGGATCGGACACGGCACACGTTTGGTCGAAGACGGTGATCTTTTGAACTATGTGAACGACCATCGTATCCCGCTGGAGATCTGCATTAAGAGTAATTTCCACACCAAAGCGGTCAAGAATATACAGAGCCATCCGATCGATTTCTATATCGATTATGGCTTGAGGGTGACGATCAATACGGACAACCGGATCATCAGCGACACCACGGTCACGGATGAATATATGCTCGCCATCAACGAACTCGGGCTTTCCTATCCCACGATCAAGAACGTGATCCTGAATGGTTTCAAGAGCGCTTTCATACCTTACAAAGAACGTGCCCGCATGGTCAATGATGTGCTCAAGGAATTCGATCTGATCGAAGAAGCGGAACTCAAGACCGTCGTCAAGGTCAAAGAAAATCTCTAAGCCGGGGGAGAAAGGTAATTGCTCGATAATATCCTGAAATCCATGGAGCAGGCAGAGATCTTGCTCAGGGCACTTCGCGAAGATCAGGACGGCCTTGCACAGATAAACGGCATGATCAGGCAGATCGTGGAAGTTTACCGTAAGCAGGGGAAGGTCATCATTTTCGGGAATGGCGGCTCGATGGCGGACGCGACGCACTTCGCGGAAGAGCTTTCCGGAAGATATCATCTGGATCGTCCGGCACTTCCGGCTCTGGCGCTATCCGATCCCGCCTTTCTGACCTGCGTTGCCAATGACTTTGGTTACGAAGCGGTCTTTGCCAGGGGCGTGGAAGCCTTCGCCAAGCCCGAAGATGTCGTTATCGGGCTTTCTACCAGCGGTAATTCCGCCAACGTCCTGAACGCGCTAAGGCAAGCCCAGTCGATGGGCTGTTTTACGATCGCTCTGCTGGGCAAAGATGGCGGAAGCATCAGAGAAACATGCGATTATGAGATCGTGATCCACTCGGAAGACACCGCAAGGATCCAGGAGATTCACATGACCATCCTGCACATCCTCGTCGCGGAGATCGAGCGGGAACTTTTCTTTAGACCAAAACAGAATAAAATTAGCTAACGGAGCAGATAGATGATCTTTACATCAGAGAAACTGACAAAATTGCCTTACACCTACCTTCCCGCTGATTTTGATATCAGCAATGGCGAAGCGGTCAAAGCCTACCTTGAGGCTCTCACTCATGAGCAACCGCACGATCCGCAGGAACTTATCCAATTGATGGAGAAGTATTCTGAGCTTTCCAAAGCCCTGTCGGATGAGCTGTCCTGGCGTTACATCCGCATGACGGTCAATGCCGATCAGGAAGAACTCGCGGATAAATATAACGACTATTATGCCAATGTATATGCTCCGGCTGAACCTTTCAGGTTCGCGATCAAACAGCTTTTCTATCAGAGCCCTGAACGGCAGAAACTCGATCATGCCGAATATGACCACCTAAACCAGATGATCGCCAATGACATCGAGCTGTATCGTGATGAGAACGTGCCCTTGCGCGTGCAGGAATCCGAGCTTGCCAATAAATACGGCAGCATGGTCAGCAAGATGACCGCTATGTTCCAGGGCGAAGAACGCACGACTTCTCAGCTTGCCGTCTTCCTCAAGAGTCCGGATCGCGCCAAGCGTGAAGCAGCCTGGAGACTGAGAACAGGTTTGTTCGCTGAGCACGCCGAAGAGCTTGACAGCCTCTTCGACGAGATGAAGGATATCAGGGTAAAGATCGCTTCCAATGCGGGATTCGACAATTATCGGGACTATATGCACAAGGAATTGGGACGCTTCTCCTACACGCCTGAGGATCTCTACAAGTTCCACGACGCGGTCGAGAAGGTCGTCATTCCCTTTGTGCGCAAGAAGGATGAGCATCGTAAACAGGTTTTGGGATTTGAAAGTCTGCGTCCCTGGGATATGGCTGTCGATCTCGACGGAAGGGAATTGAAACCGTTTCGGACCACCGGCGAATTCATCGACAAAGCCGTGAAAGTCCTTGCCAAGGTCAAACCTGACTACGCGATCCAGCTGGAAATGATGTCCAACAGCGGTCTGCTCGATCTTGAGAACCGCAAGGGGAAAGCTCCGGGCGGTTACAATTCCGGGATCAATGATCTTGCCAGCAGCTTTATCTTTATGAATCACGTCAAGCAGCATAATGACGTTGTGACCTTGCTCCACGAATCTGGGCACGCGATGCACTCCGCCGCGGGTAAGAATATCCGCATCGCGCAGTATCTGGATACTCCCAGCGAAGTCGCGGAACTGGCGTCCATGAGCATGGAACTGCTCACTATGGACTATTGGGATGAGTTTTACACGAACGCGGATGACCTGAAGAAAGCCAAACGTGACCAGCTCGAGGGCACGCTCTCGTTCCTTCCCTGGGCGATGATCGTCGATGCCTTCCAGCATTGGATCTACACCAATCCGGAGCACAGCCCGGAGCAGCGCTATGACGCCTATGTCGATCTGCATAAACGGTTTTCCACGATCCAAGACTGGAGTGGCATTGAAGAACTGCGCAAGCACACCTGGATGATGCAGCTCCACATCTTTGAAGTTCCGTTCTACTACATCGAGTACGGCATGGCACAGCTTGGCGCGCTCTCGATCTACAAGAACTACCGGGAGAACAAGGCAAAAGCCATCGCGGACTATCAGAACTTCCTCAATCTGGGCTACAGCAAACCCGTGAAAGAATTGTATAATACAGCCGGGATAGATTTTGACTTCTCCGAAGGCAGGATCAGAGAACTGGTGGATTTCGTCAGCGTGGAGCTAAACAAGATCGACAGGTTGTAATTAGTGCTGTCCATCTTTTCTAAAAGCAATTTTGCTCCTTACAATATTGCCACGGAGGAATATCTCCTGCGGGTGATGGATACTGAGGCGTTTTTGCTCTATATCAACGCTCCTTCGATCATCGTGGGTATGCACCAGAACAGCATCGCGGAGATCAATCTCGATTATGTCAAAGAGCATCAGATACCCGTGGTGCGCAGGCTCACGGGAGGCGGAACGGTCTTTCATGATCTGGGTAATCTTAATTTCTGCTTCATCATGAATGCCGCTGATGACAATCCCTGGACCTTTGCTAAATATACCGCGCCTATTCTCGAAGTGCTGAACGAACTGGGGGTCAACGCCATGCTCAAGGGCAGAAACGACCTGGTGATCGAGGATATGAAGTTCAGCGGCAATGCCAAGCTCGTCGAGCGGGGGAAGATCCTCCAGCACGGAACGATCCTCTATTCCTCCAGGATGGGAGCTCTCACTGCCGCGCTGAAGGTCAATCCCCTCAAGTTTAGCGATAAAGCGGTCAAATCCATCCGTTCACGGGTCACCAACGTCTCGGAACATCTTCCCGAGGCACTTCCGCTGGAAGAATTTACGGCTCTGATCAGGGCGAAGGTGTACTCTCTTTATCCTGATGCCAGGGACTATAGCTTCACTCCTGAGGACGAAGTGGCGATCCAAAAGCTCTGCGACGAGAAGTACAACACCTGGGATTGGAATTTCGGAACTTCTCCCAAATACAATCTCTCCCGGGCGATACGTACTGCCGCGGGAACGATCGAATCCTACCTTGACATCCAGAAAGGCAGGATCTCGCAGATCAGGATATATGGGGATTTCTTCTCCTCACGTCCGATCAGCGAACTGGAAGAGATTCTGACCGGCATGGCGCATAACGAACAAGATATCTTCTCCAAGCTGGAAGAGATCGACCATCAGGCGTATTTTGGCGCGGTGACTCCCACGGAACTGCTGGAATTGTTCTTCTAAATGTTTCGCTTATTTTCATAGCAAAAGGCGACGAGCTCAACTATTTATTTTGAATTGGCTCAATAATTGTATCATGACACATCCTTATCTTTGAAGCACAGGAGTATAAAATATATGCAGATCAGACTAGCGTTACTTGCCGGTGTTATCGCACTGGTTCTTTTGGGCATTTGCCTTGTTTATGCCGATCAGATCATCACTCCCGAAGGAGTGCATGTCGATCAGATCCGAAACGCCGACGGTTCGGTGACTTTCACTGTACGCACGGCAACCTACAACGGACCTTACGCGCCTCGCAACGCGGGGGCGATATGGATCACCAACGGGTCAAATCAGTTCGTCAAGACCATCAAGGTCTGGGCGAGCAACTATCGCTACACCCTCGTACGCTGGATCGCCTCTTCGAATTACAACACCACCGGAGCAGTCACTTCAGCGTCGTTAAATAACCACCAGTTACATACGGTCACCTGGAACGCCAAAAACGCCGCGGGTGTCCTCCAGGATGACGGAAATTACACTTTCAACGTGGAATTCACTGAGCATAATGCCACTTCCAGCAATATGGGAAAATACAAGACCGTGACTTTCAGCAAGAGCGTCACACCTGTCGATCAGACCTATCCTAACGAGACCTTTTTCCGGGATATGCATCTGACCTGGACGCCGATCGTCCAGAATGGAACTATCAGTGGTACGGTTTTGGGAACGAACAACGCACCTCTTAATGGCGCTGTCATCATGGCGGGAACGCAGACCGTCTTTTCGGGAGCCAACGGGGCTTATACTATGAGCCTGACTCCCGGTACCTATGACGTCAGCTGCATGTTCGACGGTTATGAGACTCAGACCCAGTATGGAGTGGTAGTCGCTTCTTCTAACACTTCGACGCTCAATTTTAACCTGACCGCTGTCGCCAATGATGATCCTGCGGTTTCCGGCGCTGAACTTGTTCTGGCACAGAACTATCCCAATCCCTTCAAGGGAGCCACGACTCTGCGTTACTACTTGCCAAAGGCTGCTCCGGCTGCCGTATCGATCTTCAATATCAGGGGTCAGAAAGTTGCCGAACTGGCATCTCCCGCCAAAGCACAGGGCTGGAATGAAGCAGTCTGGGATGGTAAGGACTTCAACGGCAAGCCGGTCAGCACGGGAAAATATCTCTGCGTTCTCTTCTATGGAGATGAGACACTCTATCGTCCTATGACCGTGATCAAATAGTATTCAGTCAATAGTCTGTAAAGATATTCACATCAAAGGCGGAAGCTCCGGTTTCCGCCTTTCTTTATAGCTTCGATCCAGCTTTGGGAACTCTCCTTTTTCGGATCAGTAACGAGGTGGTAAGATCAGTGAAAGATGAGCTTATCTATTTCGTATCCCGTACACAGAGCATACGGTAAGCGTACGGAAGGCGTACGGTGACCATACGGCATAAGAATAGGAGAGAAATTCAAATGAATGGCGGGGGGGGAATACTGGTCAAGTGTAGTATATTGCCTGGATAGGATCGATGCGGGACGCTTTGGTCGCGGGGTAGAGACCGCTGACGAAGCCGATGATCAGGGAGAATCCGATCCCCAGGAGTACACCTTGTGCAGGCAAATAGATCGGGAACTTGACCAGATGCCCGATGCCTAGAATGACCAGCCAGGCAAGGAATATGCCCAGAAACGCACCCATCAGGGCAAGGCTGATCGCTTCTGAGATGAAATAGAAGAAGATATCGGCTTCCGTGGCGCCGATGCTCTTGCGGATGCCGATCTCCATCATCCGTTCCTGGATCGAGATCAGGAGGGTGCTGAAGAGTCCGATCCCACCCACGATCAGTGAAATAGAAGCGATAGCCGAAAGGGCTATGTTCCACTTCTTCAGATTCTTGTCGATCTCATCATTGATGGTCAGCAGCATCGCGCCGACGTCCACAAAGCTGAACGCGGGATACATGTGATGCCTCGAGAGGAGAAGCTGGCGGGCATTGTTCTTCATCTCGTAGAACTTGGCTTCGGAAGCTGCCTGCAGATAGATCGTATGGATGCCTTTCTTAGTCCCGAAATAGTTCGCTCCGTATTCCAGGGGAACATAGACTGCTTTGAGGTCTTGCTCGCGCTCGTAGTTGTTGAAGTTCATGCCGTTGCCGCTGCTCAGAACGTCTTTTGCCAGCACTCCGACGACCTGAAACTTGTTCTTGCCGAGCGTGATGGTCTTGCCGATGGGGTCTTCTTTGCCGAACTGCGATTCAGCGAAGTAATAGCCAAGAACGGCCACAGGGAGCAGGTTCTGACTTTCGTAGGCGCTGTAATATCTGCCCCGTGAAAGCTTGTAACTCTTGTTGGTGAAAAACTCGACGTCTGTTGCCCTGATCCTTACATACTGGTCTTTGGAACCGAGGCGCATCAGGGTATTGGATTCGATCGTGCCGTAGATGCACTTGTGTTCCACCTGCTCTTTCAAAGCGAGATAATCGTCATAACTTAGGGTTCCGACGCTTTGCCCCGGTCTGCGGAAACTGGTCTTTCGCCCTGAACTCTGGGTATTCTGTTCAGGAGTTATAACGATCGAATAGTTCCAGCCCATGCCTTCCATGTTCTTCTTGATCAGGGTTTTCAGCGCGTAGACGGAGGAGAACATCGTCACCACCGCCAGGACTCCGATCACGATGCCGGTCAGAGTCAGCAATGAACGCATCTTGTGGCTGGAAATGCTCTGGAATGCGCTGAAGAGACCGTCTTTGAGATGCATTTAGCCTAGTTTAGCCTTGCATTTGGGACAGAGCAGATAGACGCCCAGTTCCTTGTCGTGCTTCTCAAAAGCGTGATCAGAACCGCAATGCGGACAGGTTATCTTGACCGGTTTGTCGTTGGTGATCCACTTACATTCAGGATATGTCGTGCAGGAATAGAAGATCCTGCCCTGTTTATTCTTGCGTTGGATGATCTCGCCTTTCCCGCATTCGGGGCATTTGATCCCCAGGGTGTTGGGCTTGATGTATTTGCATTTGGGATAGGCTGAACAGGCGGTGAATTCTCCGAATCTGCCGTTGCGCTTCATCAGCGCTGAACCGCAGGTCGGACACTTCTCTTCCAGGACGACCGGTTCAAAGATCACGATATTGCCTTGTTCATCACGCTTGAAACTCTTGCTGTTCTTGCACTCAGGATAACGTGAGCAGGCGAGGAATTCTCCCCCTCTGGCGCGCTTGATCAGCATCTTACCTTCTTTGCAGACATCGCAGATCAAGCCGGATTCGACGGTGAAGCTGGTCTTTTCCTTCTTGACGTCAACTTCTCCGATCAACGCCATCAACTGGTCATAATATGACCTGACGACGTCGTGCCAGACGAGTTTGCTGTATTCGACCTCATCGAGTTGGTCTTCCATTTCGGCGGTGAATTTGACATTGAAGATCTTCTCGAACTTGCCAACCAGGAAGGTGTTGACGTCCATACCCAGCGATGTGGGAGCGATGGATTTCTTCTCCATGAGGACATACTTTCTGGTCTTGATCGTGCTGATGATCGAGGCGTAAGTGCTGGGTCTGCCGATACCTTTGGCTTCCAGTTCCTTGATCAGTGATGCTTCCGTATAACGTGAGGGTGGCGAGGTAAAGTTCTGGGAATAGACGGGTTCGCTATACTCCAGCTTGTCTTCTTTCGTATATGCGGGATCGATCTTTTCACCTAGGATGATGTTCACGTGAGGATAAGCCTCGAGGAATCCCTGCTCCGTTATCTGGCTTCCCGAGGCTGCAAAAATGGCACGTCCCACGCTGATCTGAGCGTTGGTCACAGCCAGTTTAACGGGTTTCATCTGCGTGGCGATGAAGCGCTGCCAGATCAGGGTATAAAGCCTTAGCTGATCCCGTGTGAGAGTATCCTGGATGCTTTCCGGAGTGCGGAAGGGATCTGTCGGACGAATGGCTTCGTGGGCATCCTGGGCGGTAGATTTATTTTTATAGACCCGCACGGAGGGATTGAGTCCCTTTTCGCCAAAGCGATCTTTGATCAACTTACGGGTTTCGACGACCGCTTCATCGGCTATTCTCACTGAGTCTGTACGCATATAGGTGATCAGACCGGTACGTTCACCCTTGAGATCGATACCTTCATAAAGCTGCTGCGCGACGCTCATGGTCTTGGTCGCCTGCATATTCAGGAGCTTTGACGCTTCCTGTTGCAGAGTACTGGTAATGAAGGGCGGAAGGGGCTCGACGCTCCTGCCGGTGCGCTTGATCTCGCTGAGGATGGCTTCTTTGGAAGAAAGATCACCGACCAGTTCCAGAGTCCTGGCTTCGTTGGGGATCTCGATCTTGCCGCCATCCCACTTCTCCAAAACCGCGTGGAAGGGGGCGAGTTTATCTCTCCAGAAGTCTGCTTCGATCTTCCAGTATTCCTTGGGGATAAAAGAGCTTATCTCATTCTCACGCTCGCAGACCAGACGCAGCGCGACGGATTGCACTCTGCCGGCGGAAAGGTCTTTGGCAATGACCTTCCAGAGCAGGGGACTCACGCTGTAGCCAACGATCCTGTCCAGAACCCGTCTGGCTTGCTGAGCGTCCACCTTTGCCTGATCGATGCTGCCGGGATTTGTGATAGACTCGTTGATCGCCTTGGATGTGATCTCATTGAACACGATCCTGTAGATCTGCTTTCCCTTGAGTTCCTTGTCAAAGGCTTGAGAAAGGTGCCAGGCGATGGCTTCCCCTTCACGGTCATGATCGCTGGCAAGATAGACAGTATCGGCGTCTTTGACTGCTTCACGCAGTTCACTCAGGATCTTGGATTTGGTTTTGTCCAATACGTACATAGGCTGAAAGTTCTTCTCGATATTCACGCCCATGGTGGTTTTCGGCAGATCACGAACGTGTCCGAACGAGGCTTTGACCGTATATTTATTCTTTAGAAACTTACTTATGGTGCTGGCTTTCGCCGGTGATTCTACTATGATAAGGCCTTTTGGCATAGATACTTCCCTCTATTCTTCAAATTCGTGCTGACCGCAGCACTTCTTATATTTCTTTCCGCTTCCGCAGGGACACGGATCGTTTCTGCCCACTTTCGGGGCGACATGGACGGGACGCTGTTTCTCTCCTTCCGGAGGCGCGGGATGTGAGAACTGAGGTGGTGGTGTCATGTTCTGTGACTGTTGCTGGGCATTGATGAATGCCGAGATGTCATCATGGCTGACGGATGCGTTCTGTAGCATGCTGTCCAATTGCGCCTGTGAGAGGATATAGGTGGTAAACACCTTCTTGGTGACGGTTTCCTGGATCCTGCCGATGAGCGCTTGGAAGAGGTCGAAACTCTCTTTCTTGTACTCGATGAGAGGATCTTTGTTGGCGTAGGCACGCAGGTGAACACCTTCCTTTAGCAGATCCATCTCGTGCAGATGGTCGCGCCATTCGTCATCCACGACCTCAAGGAGACCGCGGCGTTCGATATTACGGAGGGTTTCCTCACCCAGCTGGTTTTCCTTGTGCTGATAGGACTTGAGCACATATTCGTTCAAGCTGCTGATGAGGAGATCCCGGTTTGGATGATCACTTTCGAGGTCGGAAGGCTGGAGGTTGAGATTGAGCCCGTGATTGAACCAGTGGCAGAGGCGGTCGAGATTCCAGTCCTCAGGATAGGCGTTTTCGGGGATGTTCTCATTGACGATGTTCTCGACGGTTTCCTGGATCATCTCCAGGATCTCATTGCGGAGATTATAGCCCTTGAGCACGCTGCGACGGTAAGAATAGATCACTTCCCGCTGTTGGTTCATGACCTCGTCATATTTTATCAGGTTCTTACGTATTTCAAAGTTATGCTCTTCGACGCGTTTCTGTGCCTTCTCCACTGCCTTGGTCATCCAGGGATGGCGAATGGCGTCTCCGGGCTTGAGGCCCATCTTGATCATCATGGGTGCAACCCTATCTGTACCGAAAAGCCTCATAAGATCGTCTTCCAGAGAGAGATAGAACCGTGATGTTCCGGGATCACCCTGACGACCCGCACGTCCACGCAACTGACGGTCGATACGTCTGCTTTCGTGACGTTCGCTGCCGATCATGTGCAGACCGTCCTCCGGCAAGCCATAAGGATATTCTTCGGTCAGCTTGTCGGGCAGATCACGATAGCTTTCCAGAGCCTGAGTGACGACGCCCTGCCCTAGCTTGATATCAGTTCCACGTCCCGCCATGTTTGTGGCTATGGTCACGGCACCGGGTTGTCCGGCAAGGGCGACGATCTCCGCCTCTCGTTGATGCTGTCTGGCATTGAGGACGTTGTGCGCGATATTATGACGCTTGAGCAGCCGGCTCAGCACTTCGGAGACCTCGACGCTGATCGTGCCGACCAGCACAGGTTTGCCTCTGTCGTGCCAGTGCTTTATCTCATTGATGATCGCCTGATACTTCTCATTTTTGGTAAGGTAAATCACATCCTCGTGGTCGATACGCGTCACGGGGACGTTCGTGGGGATCGCCATGACCGGAAGCTTGTAGATCTCCATGAATTCTGATTCTTCTGTCAAAGCGGTACCGGTCATACCAGCAAGCTTCTCGAACATTCTGAAGTAATTCTGCAGAGTGATCGTGGCGAAGGTCTGGGTACCGGCTTCGATCGTGACGTTCTCCTTGGCTTCCAATGCCTGATGCAGTCCGTCAGAAAAGCGTCTTCCCGGCATTTGGCGTCCAGTGAATTCATCCACGATAACGACCTTGTTGTCGATGACCACATAGTCCACGTCATTCTCAAATAAGGTGTAGGCACGCAGTAACTGACTGATATTATGGAGTTTCTCGCTCTTGTCCATAAAGACGGCTGTCTTGCGTTCTTTCTGTTTAGCCTTTTCCTGTTCGGAGAGAGCCTCGTTTTGATCGATCTGCCGGTAGATCTCATCCAGCGATTCCACGATGAAGAGATCTTTCTCGTTCTTGGAGAGCAGATCTCTGCCTTTGTCACAGAGATCGACGCTGTTCTGCCGCTCTTCCACGACGAAGAACAGCTCCTCGTCGAGTTCGGTCATCTTCTTGTCCCGAAGATAGATACCTTCAGTGTCGTTGACCAGCTTCTTCAATTCGCCATCCTGCAGGAGTTTGGCATAAGCTTTGTTGCGCGGGGCAGCGCGGCTGATCAGCAGGAGATTGCGTGCCAGACGATTGTTGTCCGGATTGGGGTTGTCCTCTCTCAGGTCATCCTTGACCTGAGTAAGATAACGTTGAATCAGAGCATTCTGAGCCGCCACGACCTGATGCACGGCAGGTCTCAGCTCAGGGTAGAAGTTCTTGTCCAAAGCGATCGGACCGCTGATGATCAGAGGTGTTCTGGCTTCATCGATGAGGATGGAGTCAACTTCGTCCACGATGGCGAAGTAAAAGTCTCTCTGTACAAGCTGTTGCGGCTGAGTCGCCATGTTATCGCGCAGATAGTCAAAACCGAATTCGCTGTTCATTCCGTAGGTGACGTCGCATAGATAAGCTTCCCGCCTCTCCTCGAAGTCCATTCCGGTGGTGATGCAGCCGATCGTCATACCATGGAAATTGAAGATAGGGCTCATCCACTCCGCGTCGCGCATGGCGAGATAATCGTTCACTGTCACCAGATGCGCCCCGCGACCGACCAGAGCATTCAGGAAGAGCGGCAAGGTCGCCACAAGGGTCTTACCTTCACCGGTCGCCATTTCCGCGATCTTGCCATCATGCAGCGCCATGCCGCCGATAAGCTGAACGTCGAAAGGTACCATGTTCCAGACCTGGTCATGCTCACGCACCTTGAAGCTTGTACCTACCATTCTGCGGCAGGTGTCTTTCACGATGGCGAAGACTTCCGGGAGATAATCGTCCAGTATTTCCTTGGTCAGGGATTTCAGTTCTTTCTTACAGCTATCTATTTGATTGTCTATACGATTACGTTCACTATCCTCATTCTCTTCGCGGTAGCTGATCTCCAGCTCGGAAAGTTCGTCCCGCTTGGGTTTGAGTTTGGCGGAGATCTCTTCTTTGATCTGAGTGACACGTTCACGCAGTTGCTCATCGTCGTATTCATGCAGACCGGCGAAGATCTTGTTGATCTCTAGAACGAGGGGATCATAACGGCGCAGGTCCTGGGTCGATTTATCGCCAAATAGTTTCTTTAGGATCTTTTCTAACATTCTTATATCCTTGATAGTCACCCTGAAAGGTGAGTCTCATGCCTTTTTCAGACATTAAGCCATAAAAATAGCGATAGGGGTATGTGTCAACTGATTCGTGAATTGCTGCATGTGTATTCCGGCTTATCAATACTTCTTGGCTATTGGTATCCTGGATGATTATCGTCTCCTACGGCAATGCTCAGCCTATACTTCCCGAATGCTCGTACGAATATCATACAGCTACCGTACGGGAGGCATACGGCTAGCGTACCCGGAACTACAAGGAGACTAGTGGGTATAGTTGCCGGACCAGATAGCTGAATAGCTGTCAAAACTGAGGTTTCCACTGTGTTCCTCGTGATCTTCAAAAAAGAATGTGCCGCAATTACTTGCGGCACATAATCAGTCTATTTCAGGAAAGGTATTTACTTGATAAGTTGCTTGATCGCGCTCTTGCCGGGGAAGATGGCAGTTTCGCCTAGTTCTTCCTCGATCCTGAGAAGCTGGTTATATTTGGCGATACGCTCGCTCCTGGAGATGGAGCCTGTCTTGATCTGGCCTGTGTTCAGGGCAACTGCCAGATCGGCGATAAAGGTGTCGCAAGTCTCGCCCGAACGATGAGACACAACCGCGGTCCAGCCGGCTCTTTGAGCGGTATTGATGGCATCGATGGTTTCGGTGACGCTGCCGATCTGGTTCAATTTGATCAGTACGGAATTGGCAGACTTTTCTTTGATGGCGCGACGGATCTTTTCGGGATTGGTGACCAGAAGGTCGTCACCCACGATCTGGATCTTCTTGCCGAGTCTTTCGTTCAGCACCTTCCAGCCATCCCAGTCGTTCTCGTCCAGACCATCTTCCAGAGAGACGATCGGATATTTGGCTACCATTGTCTCATAGAAATCGATGAGTTCTGCAGAATTCAGTTGTTTTCCGTCAATGTGGTATTTTCCGTCCTTGTAGAAACTTGAAGCAGCGGAATCGATGGCAATGAAGACTTGCTCACCGGGCTTGTATCCGGCAGCGGTGATCGCTTCCACGATGACCTTGAAGGCTTCTTCGTTGGAGCTCAGGTTCGGAGCGAATCCACCCTCGTCACCGACTCCTGTGGCGAGTCCACGACCATTGAGGATCTTCTTCAGGGCATGGAAAACTTCTGCGTTCCAACGCAGGGCTTCGCGGAATGAATCAGCGCCCAGGGGCATGATCATGAATTCCTGGATGTCAACGTTATTGTCGGCATGCGCTCCACCGTTGATGATATTGGACATCGGCACGGGGAGAGTTTTGGCGTTGACGCCGCCCAGATAGCGATAGAGGGGCATGTCAAGTTCGACAGCGGTGGCACGCGCAGCTGCCATAGACACGGCAAGGATGGCATTCGCGCCCAGCTTGCCCTTGTTGGGAGTTCCGTCCAGATCCAGCATGATCTTATCAAGCGTGCCCTGGTTGGTGGATTCAAAACCGAGCAGTTCCAAAGCGATGATATCGTCGATATTGGCGACGGCTTTGAGAACGCCTTTGCCGCCATAACGGGATTTGTCCCCGTCACGCAATTCGACGGCTTCATGCTCGCCGGTCGAGGCTCCGCTCGGAACAGCCGCTTTCACGAAAACGCCGCTGTCCAGGGTCAGATCGACCTCAACGGTGGGATTCCCGCGGGAATCAAGTATTTCTCTTCCTTTGATGTAGGATATTTCAGACATTATATTCTCCTTGTGTTCATTGCCGGTCAGAGGCAGAAAGACCTTCGCGTCTGTTGACGGCGAAGGTGGATTCCTGCGATTCCGGCAGATTATGTTATTTCTTAAAGATCCCTTCGAGGGATTTGAGCGAGCCCAGCATGGCAGAGGCTTCGTAAGGCACCAGAACTGTCTTGTCGCCCTGCTTGACGATCTCCTGGAAAGCAGCTATGTATTTCAGCGCGATCTGATACTGCGCCGGGTCTGTTCCAGTATCCCGTACGGCTTCATGGATCATCTGAATGGATTTCTTTTCTGCTTCGGCGACTAAAAGTTTGGACTGGGCGTCACCATCGGCTCTGGCGATCTTTGCCTGGCGTTCACCTTCCGCTACTCGGATCTGATATTCCCTTTCACCGTCGGCTTGGAGGATCTTGGCACGCTTGTCACGTTCCGCCCGCATTTCCTTTTCCATTGCAGTCTTGATATCTTCGGGAGGAAGGATGTCCTGCAGTTCAACGCGGTTGACCTTGACGCCCCACTTATCCGTGGCTTCGTCCAGGATGTCACGCAGTTTGGCGTTGATCGTATCCCTGGAGATGAGGGTCTTATCCAGCTGCAACTCACCGATGACGTTACGCAGTGAGGTCTGGGTCAGCTTTTCGATGGCTTCGGGCAGATTACCGATCTCATAAACGGCTTTGTAGGGATCGGTCACCTGGAAATAGAGCAGAGCGTTGATATTGATCGTGACATTATCGCTGGTGATCACGTTCTGACGGGGGAAGTCATAGACAGTCTCACGCAGATCGATCCGGTTCTCAGTACGTTGCTGGACCACGACCATACCCCGGTAGTCAGTCCGGGTATACCGCCAGTGGATGGGACGGGGACGGTCAAAGATCGGTACGATAAGATGCAGCCCGCTATCCAGCGTCGTGTAGTATTTTCCTAAACGCTCGATGATCACGACCTCCGCTTGCCGGACGACGATCAATCCCTTGGAAATAATAGCAATTACCAATATGGCAAAGATGAGTACCACGTAGATGGTCAGCATAATAACCTCCCTGAGCTTTATTATTGTGTGTCATCTTTCTGTGATTATTAGTTCTGACAAGTAATTTAATCGGTTTTGCCGTCAAGGCGAACTCAAGACGATGGAATAATGCCAACACTCCAAGCCGGAACTTACTTACAGAGTGAAAGCCGTAGTCCGGTATCCAGCCGGACTACGGCAGAACCCTCATGAATGGAGCAGTAAAGCTCTATGTTGTATCTTAGTCCTATTCTTTAGTCTTCTTCTTAGTTTAGTTTTCCGCAGTGACGCGGTAGAACTTCCGCCCGGAGGCCGCAGGACCTGACCAGTAGAGGTTCGGGCTGCTGCCGATCAAGGTGAAGGTTCCGTCCGGACTGTCAGAGGCATAGATACGGAAGCCGGTATAGGAATAAGGATATTCCCAGGTCAGATGGACGGGATTTACCCCGCTCTGCCGGGTGATCGTGAGGTTCAAGACCGGCATGATGCCATTGGCTTGCCAGTCAATGCGGCTGTAAGGATCCTGCTCAAAGGCCGTTCCGCTGAAAGTTCCGCTATAGTTGATCAGAGTCAGGTTGCCGGTATTGATTGTTTTGGAGACGTTGTAAGTCCCGCTCCAGGTATTCGCCGGGAAGCTTGCCGCGTCGATAGTCAGATTTTGGGAATTATCAGATCTGAGCAGGCTGCCTCCTGCTGCGCCGTTCCTGAAGACGCAGTGGGAAAATGCTCCCGCTTGATCCACGCTTGAGCCGGTGTGGAGATAGATCCCATTCGCATCCATGTACTCGAAGGTCGTATAGATCGCGGAGATGCTTCCGCCGCTATTCACGTTCAGCGAGTAGTGTCCGGCGGCTCCGTTACGGGTCAGGAGGGCATATCTGCGGGTGCTTCCCTCTGCGATCAAAGTCGCGTCACTATTGACGTTAAGGCTTTTTCCGGAGTTCAGAGAAAGGGTGTTTGAACCAAGATTGAGTATTCCCATATCCAGATTGAGGTTCCCGGTGACGATCAAGTCTGAAGCTAGATACACGCAAGCAGAGGAGGATGACTTTTGGACATTGAGGTCGGTAAGGAAATTTCCGTTATTGACCATCAATGAAGGATTGCCATCGCCAAAAAGATCGAGCGAACCACCAACAGGCTGGTAGGCTCCCGCGTCTGTGGCATAAAAAGAACGTCCCAGGCTCAGGGTAGAATACGAAAACACACGCTGAGCATGACCATAGAGATAGGTATTGTTGTTTGTGATCTCCAGATATCCGCCATTCATGATGATCCCTCCGCGCAGATTGACTGAGCCGCGCATGTCAAACCAGGGAGCGTCGTTTACAAATGAGCCATAATCTATGAGAAGCGCTCCGGTCGAACTGAAGATAAAGAATCCATGCACGGTCACGGAGCCGGGACCCACGTTTAGAACTCCGCTGAGATTCAGGGAATTGGTGACGGTCAGTGAACCTCCATCGCCTACGACGAAGCCGCCGGTATCCATTATGGTCAGCGAACCGGCCTGGCAGATCCCTTCGCTCAGGTTTAGCACGATCGTCTCATGTACGGTGAGTAGTCCCGTTACCTTGAGGGAGCTTCCTGAGCCGGAGGAGTAATAACAAACAGGGTCTTCTTCCGTGCCCTGGATATGCAGATCGCCAAAGCGGGCTGTGGCAGAGGAATTTACAAGGGTACTGCCATAGGGATTGTTCAGATAGACGGCGGAACCGCTCAAGTCAGCAGTGGCGCCCGAGCTGAAGGTCCAGTCCCCACCGCAGAGGATAGTTCCGGCAGAGACCTGATCTCCTCCGTTCCAAAGAACCTCATCCCCGACATTGATGGTCGCGGCGCTGAGCATCTTCAGGCTACCAAAGACGAGCAGGTCGTTATTCACGGTGATGGTATGTCCGGATGGATCAAAGCAACCGCTGAGGATCTCCAGAGAGCCGTTCAGATTCAGATTGGAGCTTGCCGTGACGCAACGCTCCTGTGGTGATTTGCTGAGCTGCAGGAGGTTAAAGGAACTTCCGGCAGCTACATATACTGAACTGTCCTGATCTCCGTAGAGTTCGATCACACCGCCGATAGGGCTGAAGTCCGTCCTCTGGATCGTGATGCTGCCCACGGTGCGGATGCGTCCGCCGGTAAAGTAATCATTAAAAGCGTATGCCGCGGGGATAAAGATGCCTTTGCTCTTTAGATCAAGCACACCTCCGCTCATGGTGAGCGTGGCGAGGTCTGTATAAGAGAAGTAAACGCTACTGCCATTGCCTCCGCTGAGGTTGAAAGTCCCACCGGAGATGGTGACGTTGCCCCGAAGGTCAAGAGCGGCGCTGCTGCTTTGATTGTAGTTGATAGTACCGGAAGAAAGGGTGATCGTGCCCAGGACTCCCGGATCGTCCAGAAAAGTGGTCGAGAAGCTGCCTCCGCTAACATTATAGACTCCTGCAGTCCAGTTGTAATAATCTGTTTGGATCGTCACACCCGCGGGAATGCTCCAGACCCCGGAAGGCTTGTTCAGTTCGAGGCGGTAGAATCTCTCTGTGGAGATAGTTTGAGTGGCTGTGCCATTGAGCGTGACCGTGCTGATACCACAGTTAAATCCTGCTGTACCGATGCTGTTTGTCCAGTTCCCGCCCAGCCTGAGAGTTCGGGTTGAGGCATTGAATACACCAGCTTGAAGCTCTATGTCGCCCTTAACCCAGAAGTTGGAGCCGAGGGTGACTGTTTGGCTGTTCTGCTGGTTGATGATCAGGTCATGCAGATAGCTGGAGCTGTCCGGAAAGATAAGGTTTGAAGCGCTATAGCCCTGCATCAGCAGAGCGCCATGGTCCAGAGCACAATAGCCGTCTGTGGAGACGTTCAGGCTACCCTGGAGGATGGTGTTGCCCGTGTAGGACTGCCGCAAAGTACTGCCGGCATAGACGAATAGATTGTTCTTGATGGTTAGGTCTGCGCAGGATTCGTCACTGATATACACCGCGTAGGGGTAGGTTTTATTGGATTGCAGGTTCCAGAGCCGGGTGTTGGCGTAGTTCCTGATATATGAATTGCCCGTGCCTTGAAACTCAATATAACCGTCGTACCACTCTACGTCTGAGTTTGCGTAAAGGGTCAGATCTCCCTGGATATAGAAATGGGCTGCGTTATGAACTCGTGAGCTGGAGCCGGAGTAAAAAGTCAGGTCGCCTGAGACTGACAGTTGGGCAGAGTCATGCATGGTTCCCAATTCACCGTAGTTTGCCAGGTTGCCGGATACGCCCAGGAAGCCACTGCCAATAAAGAGTCCTGCGCCATGCTGGATGGTGATGTTTTGAACGTTTACTTCGCTCAGGATATTGGGAGAGTAAGTCCAGCCGGAGCCGTTGATGAATTCTGAGGGAGGGATCTCCACCCAGGCGTTGCTGGGAGGTACTGCTCCGCCGATCCAGTTCGAAGCTGTGCTCCAGTTCGCACTGGTAGCTCCTCTCCAGATGTAGGGGGAGGTACCGTGAACGGTAAAGCTGATGGTCGAGCCTGCCGCGGAGCCTACATCCGTGATCATCAGGTTGCCGTCCAGCTGTGTGTTGCCTTGAAGATTGTAGAGCCAGGGTGAGGGATCGGTATAGTCGTTGATCGAGGTTCTGTTCAGATTGGAGGCGAAGTTTGCCTCAGTCACATAACCATCGTTATACATTTCACCCCCGGGACGATAGACGTAAACCTCATCCGGGGGACCCTCGTCATTTCCTGTTACCGGTTCATACTGCATCAGCGGATTCAAAACCTCGGGACATACCCGGTAGATGATCAAGCCTGAGCCCGGAATACTGGACTCATACATGCCCGTATCGCGACGGTATTCCAGCATATAATACTGATTTGGCACCGACGACGCTATCTTGTAGCAGGAATAGGGATTCTGATCTATCGCCGTGAGTGTGTAGGTCGTGGGGATACCGCTAGGGGTGATCGTCGGGATAGTGGAGAACCAGCCGCCATACTTCCACTTGGTATAGGTCAGATGCTGCTGGGGAACGTCTCCGTGTGCGCCCATCACATCCCATTCCCCGACGGGATTCAGGGCATCGTGGGAGTAGTGATATAGATCGGGAAATCCCAAAGAGTGGGACATCTCATGGCAGGCTACCCCTACCCGGATAGTATTGGACAGCAGAAAGGAATAGCCTTTTACCAGCTTGGAATTGATGTAAACCTGTGGGGAGGGAGAGGGATACAAAGACCAGCGGTGGGGCCAGAGCATGCTTGCCCATAGCGGATCAGGATCGCCCTGAGCGATGAACGTGATGTTATCAACCTGGCCGTCATTGTCCATATCGATCTGCAGAGAGGAAGGCACTGAAGGACCTACAGAGATCACTGCCTGACGCAGCATTGCCTGAAGCCGGTCTTGCCCTTCCTCGAGATCGCTGTAGCCACCGGGGTTGCCGGCGCTGAACGGACTAAAGTAGCCCCGGATATGTCCATCCTGAAAGCTGCGAACTACTCCGCTAACTGCAGCCGGGTAGAAGGTGGTGCTGACATTGAGCTGATTAGAAC
>Ga0116170_10001607_pt1 | contig 22660 bp, 16 predicted proteins | sample AD_JPNHW1_MetaG_FD_89797 | JGI IMG/M metagenome (GOLD analysis project Ga0116170, IMG submission 89797) | Active sludge microbial communities of municipal wastewater-treating anaerobic digesters from Japan - AD_JPNHW1_MetaG | ecosystem: Engineered > Bioreactor > Anaerobic > Digestate | place... | reverse complement strand
GAGACCACCGGACTGGCCGGCGGGACAGGGACCTACGCTTTTCTGGTCGGCATGGCCCGCTGCCGCGATGGTCTGGTGGAGGTCAACCAGTACTTCCTGCGCGATCCCGGTGAAGAGCGCCTCCTGTATGAGCAAGTGCTCACCGAAATGGCGGCGGCCGATGCGCTGGTCAGCTACAACGGCAAAAGCTACGATCTCCCCCTCATCCGCAACCGCTGCGTGCTCAACCGGCTCGATTTTGGCTGGGATGATCTGCTCCACCTCGATCTGCTCCATACCGTACGCCGCCTTTTCAAGAGCCTGCCTTCCTGCGCCCTGACCGAGGTGGAGACCCGGGTGCTGCAGTTCCGTCGCGAGAGCGATATCCCGGGGGCGCTTATCCCGGCGCTCTACTTTTCAGCCGTCCGGGAGGGTGACCTCACCGCCCTGCTGCCGGTCTTCCAGCACAATGTGATGGATTTGCTCAGCTTGATCGGCATCACGGCCGTTGCCGCCGCGCGTTTTGAGCGCACCAGGGAGCTCAACAGTGCCGATCTCCTTGCGGTCGTCCGCACCCTGAGCGATCTCGGCCACTTTGAGCAAGCCGAACGCGCCTGTGCGGCGGTTGCGACCGGCAACGGCGATGCGGAGTGGGCGGCCGTGGCGCGGCACCACGCCCGGATGCATAAACAGCGCGGCGACTGGAGCGCCGCGGCGCAGATCTGGCGGCGCTGGATCGAGCAGGCGACCCGTTTCGATCCCGAGCCCTACGAGGAACTCGCCAAGTATCTTGAACATCGCTGCGGCGAACTCGCGCAAGCCCTGGAGATCGTCCGGAGGGCGGAGAAGCACCTCGCCCTGCTCCGCGAACTGCACGACAGCTCGCTCTACTTCATCTGGAACGCACAACTGCTGCATCGCAGGGAGCGCCTGCAGCGCAAACTGGCAAGCATGGGAGCCTCGACGTGACTGAAAAAGTATATCAGCAGGACAGTTATCTGCGGGAGATGGAGGCCCGCGTGCTCGGGAACAGTGTACGCGACGGCCGGCCGGCCTTGCTGCTGGACCGGACCGTCTTTTATCCCACTACGGGCGGGCAGATGCATGATACCGGCTGGATCGAAGGGGTTGCGGTGGAGGATGTGCAGCTGGAAGGGGAGGAGATCTGGCACCTGCTTGCAGCGCCGCTCGCAGCCGGGGTGGTGCATGGCCGGATCGATTGGCCACGGCGTTTCGATTTCATGCAGCAGCACACCGGATTCCATCTTCTCGCCGGCGCATTCTACCGGGGCGCGGGCATCAAAACCCTGGCGGCGCACCTCGGCGAAGCCGAATCGACCATCGAGATCGCCGCAGCGGAGATCTCCCCCGGACAACTGGAGGAGATCGAAAGCCTCGCCAATCAGGTGATCTGGGAAGATCGCCCGGTGCGAATGCGCAGCGTCGACCACGCAGAGGCGGAGCGTCTGCAGCTGCGCAAAGCGCCGCAAGTGGAAGGCCCCATCCGTTTGATCGATATCGCGGATTTCGATCTCGATCCCTGCGGCGGTACCCACGTCAGCAGCACCGGGCAAGTGGGCCTGGTCAAGATCACCGGGCGTGAAAAGATCCGCCAGGGCTCCCGCTTCACTTTCGTCGCCGGCGCACGCGCCTGGCGTCATGTGCAGGACCAGCACCGCATCTTGGGCGATCTCACCGCGCTCTTAACCACCGCCGCCGGCAGCCTGACCGCAGGTGTGACTCGACTGCAGGAGGAGAACAAGAGCCTGCGCAAGGAGCTGCAAAAGAAAACGCAGCGGCTGGCGGAGCAGGAGCTCGAAGCCCTGTGCGCCGCAGCGGGAGAGACGGCGATCGTCAGCCACCTCTTCACGGAGGGCGATCTGGAGACGATCCGCTATCTCGCCGCGTGGGCGGTGCGCATGCGTCCGGGCACCTACCTCTTCGCCGGCCGCACCACCCGAGCGGCACTGGCATTTGCCAGCAGCGCCGCGAACATTGATCTGCGCCCTGCTTTTGCCGCGGCCATTCAAATGGTCTCCGGGCGCGGCGGCGGCGAACCCGGCTTCGTCCAGGGCAGCGGTAGCACCCCGGAGCATCTTGAGTCCGCCCTGCAAAGTGCCCGGGAAATCCTGCAGCAATCGGACAAAAAATGATTGACAATTAGAAAAAATATTTATACATTATGCGCCACTAACAAAAGGGGCTATAGCTCAGCTGGGAGAGCGCTTGACTGGCAGTCAAGAGGTCAGGAGTTCGATCCTCCTTAGCTCCACCATCACATGATTTCGGGCTTGTGCTGCATTCAGCATGAGCCTTTTTTTTCGGCCGAACCCGCCGACGGGCAGCCGCGCGGCCGCCGCGAACGGGGATCCGGCCTTGATTCCGACTCACACGGGGAGATGGTATGCGGCCCGCATTTGTGACATATTCCCTTCTTGTCCTCGCGCAAGGGGCCCTGCTGCTCCTGATTCCGGCGTGCAGCGAAGCCCCGACAGGGCGGAACGCCGCCGTGCCGGTGGTCACGACCACCCCAGCACACACGATCACACGGAATTCCGCCATAGCCGGCGGCACGGTGGTCGCCGACGGGGGGGAAGCCGTGACCGCTCGTGGCCTGCGCTGGAAGAGCGCGCTGCAGGGCAGTGGATGGGCAGAGACGAGCGACAATGGCACGGGAACGGGTCCCTTCAGCACCCTCCTGACCGGCCTGGCTCCGGGTACGAAACACTATGTGCAGGCCTGGGCCGTCAACCGGACCGGCAGGGGGTGGGGCGTCGTCGATTCGTTCAGGACACAATCGGACTCGACCGGTGGCGTCAGCGATGTGGATGGCAATTACTATAGCACCGTCTGGATCGGGGAGCAGCAGTGGATGCAGGAGAACCTGCGCGTCACCCATTACCGGAACGGGGATCCGGTTGTGCGGATCAGCGACAGCACCCACTGGGTCAGTACCGGCGCGGGGGCCTGGTGCAGCTATGGCCTAAATGACGGCTTCATTGGGGAGTATGGCCGGCTCTATAACGCCTTTGCCGCCCTGGATCAACGCAACATCGCGCCGTCGGGCTGGCATGTTCCCAGTGACGCCGAATGGCAGCAAGCGGTCGACTACCTCGGCGGCAGCGCCATTGCTGGCGGCAAAATGATGGAATCCGGCTATCATCATTGGGCGATTCCCAACCTCGAAGGCACCAATGCGAGCGGCTTTACCGCGCTGCCGGGGGGGTATCGCGAGGGCAGCACCGGCTCCTTCCATGGCATCTTCACCAGGGCGGCATTCTGGTCCCGCACACCGGCAGCGGCCGGCGGATACGGGTGCTGGATCCTGATGCAAGGGCATAAGGAAATCGTGCTGGGCCATACTCTGGTCCGCGATGCCTGTTCCATCCGCTGTGTGAAGGATTGAGCCCGACCACTCTGGCCAGGGAGGGGGAGCACAGCAGTCAAGCCGTTCCACATGCTGGGTGAAGGATTAAGCTCCACCACTTCGCAAAAAAAAGGCCGCTGTTTTCAGCGGCCCGGGCTTGCTAGGTATGAAGCAGGGAAGCTTTCTTTTGCAGGAGGAGGGTATCGCTGGTTACCTCGTTTCGGGGCGCGCCGAGCACGATCTGTCCGATGGTGATATAGCTGTAAAAGGAGCGATCACAGTTCTTTTTGCAGATGAAACCACTGAAGAGCCGTTCCACATCGTTGTCATCAGCGGCATCGAGATAGCGCACCTCACCGCAGGCTTCGCAGGAGATGATCAGGGTTTGGGGTACGTTGGCTTCGGATTTCGTACAAACCTCCTTGGCGTGAAGGAATCATTTTTTACTTCACTCAAGAGTAGCTGCAAAACGGGCAAACTGCAGAGGCCCGGCTGCAAAATAAAGAGAGATTTTCCCAGGAGCGGGGGGCGAAAAAGCGGAAATGAGAAAAAAAGTCTTGCATAACTTTTGAAATTTGCCTATATTTATAAACTTCAAGCGGGAGTAGTTCAGTGGTAGAACACAACCTTGCCAAGGTTGGGGTCGCGGGTTCAAGTCCCGTCTCCCGCTCTACACCTGGCGGCGTAGCCAAGTGGCTAAGGCGGAGGTCTGCAAAACCTCTATTCATCGGTTCGATTCCGATCGCCGCCTCCAACGCCGGAAGGGCAGCCGTGCCGGGGTGGCGGAACAGGTAGACGCAAGGGACTTAAAATCCCTCGGACTTTGAGTCCGTGCCGGTTCGATTCCGGCCCTCGGCACCAAAAGATGAGGGGTTGCATCCAAAAACAGCGTTGCCTTCGGGAAACGCTTTTTTTTCACTAACTTTTGCTCCATTCCACAAGCCGTACCGGGCGGTTAGCTCAGCTGGTTAGAGTACTTGCTTGACATGCAAGGGGTCACTGGTTCAAATCCAGTACCGCCCACTCTCGAGAATTATGCGTTATTACCCTACGCCAAGACACCGCCTACCTCGGGCGGTTTCTTGTTTAGGGCGGATTATATCGGAAAGGGAAACCGAGTGCCACCGATTACGCTTACCTTCCCGGACGGTCGTGCCAGGGAGTATCCCGAAGGTATCAAGGCGTCCGAGATTCTCGCCGAGATCGGCGGCCGGATCGCCCGTGAAGCAATTGCCGCAAAACTCGACAGTGAAATCCTTGACCTCAGCCGGGTGCTGCCGCACAGCGGGCGTCTGCTCTTTTTGACGGCCGATTCACCCGAAGGCATGGAGATCTTTTGGCACAGCAGCGCCCATGTGCTTGCCCATGCGGTCAAGGAACTCTATCCCGAGGCCCAGTTCGCCTTCGGTCCGCCGGTGGAGGAGGGCTTTTATTACGATATCGACGTCCCGACCACCTTCACCCCCGAGGATCTGCTGCGCATCGAGGCGAAAATGGCCGAGATCGTCGCCGCCGATTTTCCTTTTGTCCGCGAGGAACTCGACAAGGAGGCGGCCCTGGCGCTCTTCCGCGAGCGTAAGGAGGGCTACAAGCTCCAGCAGATCGATCGCCTCGGCGAACCCCCGAGCATCTATCGCGACGGCCCCTTCATCGACCTCTGCCGCGGCCCGCACCTGCCCTCGACCGGCCTGGTGCGCTATTTCAAGCTGATGAGCGTCGCCGGTGCCTACTGGCTCGGCGATGAAAAGAATCCGATGCTGCAGCGCATCTACGGCGTCGCCTTCCCGAAAAAATCGCAGCTTGAGGAGTACCTGCTGCGCATCGAAGAGGCCAAGAAACGCGACCATCGCCGCCTCGGCCGCGAACTCGATCTCTACAGCATCAACGATGAGATCGGCCCGGGATTGATCCTCTGGCATCCCAAGGGCGGCTTTATTCGCTACAAGATCGAGGAGTTCTGGCGCCAGGAACATCTCCAGAACGGCTATGAATTTGTCTATACGCCGCATATCGCCCGTCTCGATCTCTGGCAGACCAGCGGTCATCTCGGCTTCTTCAAGGACAACATGTATCAGCCGACCGAAGTGGACGAGCAGCTCTATCAGATCAAGCCGATGAACTGCCCCTTCCATCTGCAGATTTTCCGCAGCCAGACGCGTAGCTACCGCAATCTGCCCATCCGCTGGGCAGAACTGGGAACGGTCTACCGCTACGAACGCTCCGGCGTCCTGCACGGCCTGATGCGGGTGCGCGGCTTCACCCAGGATGATGCCCACCATTTCTGCCGCCCGGATCAGCTCGATGACGAGATCGACATGCTGCTCGGATTTACCCTCCACATGCTGCGCTCCTTCGGTTTTTCCGATCTCGAGATCTATCTCTCGACGCGGCCCGAGCATGCGGTCGGCTCCCTGGAAAACTGGGAGCGCGCCACCGACGCCCTGCGCGCCGGGCTGGAAAAGGCGCAGCTGAAGTACCAGATCGATCCGGGCGAAGGCGTCTTTTACGGCCCCAAGATCGATATCAAGATCAAGGACTCCCTCGGGCGCACCTGGCAGTGCAGCACCATTCAGGTCGACTTTAACGAACCCGAACGCTTCGATCTGACCTACGTGGGCCAGGACGGCAAGGAGCACCGGCCGATCATGATCCATCGCGCCCTCCTGGGCTCGCTCGAACGCTTCTTCGGCGTGATGATCGAACACTACGCCGGCGCCTTCCCGCTCTGGCTGGCGCCAACCCAGGTGGTCGTATTGCCGATCACTGAAAAACAGCACGAATATGCCGAGCAGATCAAACGCCAGCTTCTCGCCGCCGGTCTCCGCGCCGAAATGGATGACCGCAGCGAAAAGGTGGGGTATAAAATACGCGAAGCCGAGACGCAAAAGATCCCCTACATGCTGATCATCGGACAGAAGGAAGCGGAACAAAACCTCGTCTCCGTCCGTAAACACCGCGAAGGGGACAGTGGATTGGCTGAAATCCCGGCTGTGATTTCAGAGATTCAGGACAAGGTTCGGTCCAAAGCGTAGAATCAACAGAGGAGGATGTACTATTAAGAAAAAAACCACTCGCGTCAATGAGCTGATCGATGCTCCCTCCGTCCGGCTTGTGGATGAAAAAGGCGAGCAGGTGGGCGTCGTGAGCCGCGCGGAGGCGCTGCGCAGGGCAGAGAGTGCCGGCCTGGATCTGGTCGAGGTCTCTCCCAATTCGGCGCCGCCGGTCTGCAAGATCATGGATTTCGGCAAGTTCAAGTACGAGCTTTCCAAGAAGGAAAAAGAGACGCGCAAAAAACAGCACGTCATCGTTACCAAAGAAATCCGCATGCGGCCAAAAATCGAAGAACATGACTTTGAATTCAAACTCAAGCACGCGCGCAAATTTCTCCTCGAGGGGGATCGCGTCCGCGCCTCGGTCCAGTTCAAGGGACGCGAAATGATTCATCAAGAATTTGGCCGAAAGATCATGGAGCGTTTCATCGAAAACCTCCAGGATGTCGCCAAAACTGAAAAAGACCCGGCAATGGAAGGCGGCCAACTCGTGGTCTTTTTCGTCAAGAAGTAAACAGCCAACTCTTACATGAGGTGAGCACTCTATGCCAAAGATGAAAAGCAACCGGGCGGCGAAAAAACGCTTTCGCCTCACGGGAACCGGCAAGGTACGCCGCAATCATGCGTATGCGCGCCACATCTTGACCAAGAAAACACCCAAACGCAAACGCGCCTTGCGCCAGACGAGCATCGTCAAGGCCGAGGATACGCCGCGCATCAAGCGGATGCTGAGCGCCTAATCGATCACCCGCAACAGTTCCTGTTGGAGGAAGTATGCCAAGATCACATTCGCCGGTCGTCACGCGTCACCGTCGAAATAAATACTTGAAGGCCGCCAAAGGTTACTATGGCGGCAAGCACCGTCTCTACCGTTCCGCCCGCGAAACCGTAGAGAAAGGGCTTACCTATAATTACCGTGACCGCAGAGCCAGAAGACGCGAGTTTCGTAGTTTGTGGATTGTGCGAATCAATGCCGCCGCCCGCCTGTACGGGATGAATTATTCCTCCCTCATCAACGGGCTCAAACAGAACGATATCGACATAAACCGCAAGATGCTCGCTGAACTGGCTGTTCACGATCTCCAGGCTTTCGAACAATTGGTTAACGCAGCCAAGGCCTGAAAAAATGAGTGAAATCCTGTCCCACCTGCTCCAGGAACTCCTCGCCCTCGAAAGCGAATTCAGCCGGCGCTTGCCGGCGGCCACCTCGGCGCCGCAACTCGACCAGCTGAAAACCGAATTCCTCGGCCGCAAAGGCAAACTGCAGTCCTTTTTTGCCCAACTCGGCAGGGTGGAGGCAGGAGAACGACCATTGCTCGGGGCGGAGTTGAACCGCCTGAAGGAAAGTCTGCAACAGCAGTGCGATGCGGCAGCACTCTCCTTCCAACACCGCCCCAAAGCGATTTCATCTTTTGATCCGACATTACCAGCCAAGTATCCATATATCGGCAGTTTTCATCCTATGCTTCAAGTATTGGATGAAATAAAGCAGATCTTTTCCGGCATGGGATTCCGCATCGAGGAAGGTCCGGAAATCGAGAGCGAGTATTACAACTTTACCGCCCTCAATATCCCCGAGTATCACCCCTCGCGCGATATGCAGGACACCTTTTACCTGACCGGCCAGCATGTCCTGCGCACCCATACCTCGCCGGTGCAGATCCGCACCATGGAGGCGCAAAAGCCGCCGGTACGCATGATCGCCCCGGGACGCTGCTTTCGCAAGGATACCCCGGACGCCACCCATTCGCCCACCTTTCACCAGGTGGAGGGGCTCTACGTCGATCGCGGCGTCTCGTTCGCCGATCTCAAGGGAATCGTGCTGGCCTTCGCCCAAAAAATATTTGATGACAAGCGCATGCGCGTGCGCTTTCGCCCCAGCTTTTTCCCCTTCACGGAACCGAGCGCCGAGTACGATTTTTCCTGCATCTTTTGCAGCGGCAAGGGGTGCCGCTTCTGCAAAAACAGCGGCTGGCTCGAAATTTCCGGGGCCGGCATGGTCGACCCGGCCGTATTCGGCTTCGTCGACTACGATCCCGAACTCTATTCGGGCTATGCTTTCGGCATGGGTGTCGAACGCATTGCCCTGCTTAAATATCAGATCCACGATATCCGCATCCTTTTCGAGAATGATTTGCGCTTTCTCGAACAATTCTAATTTTCCGGACCGCTACAGTGAAAGTTACCCTAAGCTGGCTCAAGGAATTCGTCGATATTTCCCTCTCCATTGAGGAGCTCGCCCACACCCTGACCATGTCGGGGCTGGAAGTAGAATCCGTCGAGGAGATCGCCCGCCCCTTCAGCTCCATCGTTGTCGGCCGGATCACCCACTGCGCTCCCCATCCCAACGCCGGCAAGCTGCAGCTCTGCCGCGTGGATGCCGGCAGGGGGGAGGAGCTCCAGATCGTTTGCGGCGCGCCCAATGCCCGCCCGGGTCTCCTCGTTCCTCTGGCCTTGCCCGGGGCCACCCTGGGTGAATCCCTCCAGGTGAGCGAGCGTGAGATCCGCGGCATCGCTTCCAGCGGGATGCTCTGCTCCGAAGCCGAATTGGGGCTGACTGAGCGCAGCGAGGGACTGATGATCCTCGACGACTCCGCCCGTCCCGGAGAGGATTTCCGTCAGTGGCTCGGCGCGACCGACTATGTCATCGATGTCTTTATCACGCCCAACCGTCCCGATTGCCTCAGCGTCATCGGCCTGGCACGCGAAATTGCCGCGGCCACCAGTCAGCCCCTGCGACGCCCGGCCCCCGTCCTGCATACCGCCGACCGGACCACTCCGTCGCGCATCGCCGTGACGATCGCGGCGGCGGATCTCTGCCCGCGGTACTCGGGACTCTATTTCGAGCAGGTCCGGATTCAATCCTCGCCCTTCTGGATGGCCTACCGGCTGCATCATGCCGGAGTACGTGCCATCAACAACGTCGTGGATATCACCAATTATGTCATGCTCGAGTGCGGCCAGCCGCTGCATGCCTTTGATGCCGCCGCGGTAGCCGGGCAGCGTATCATCGTGCGCGCCGCCGCGGCCGGCGAATCCTTTACGACCCTGGACGGCAAGAGCCACGCCCTCGATGACGGAACCTGCCTGATCTGCGATGGTGAACGGCCGGTGGCCCTGGCAGGCATCATGGGCGGCCTCAATTCAGAGGTGCAGCCCACAACCGCCACGCTCTTTCTTGAAAGCGCCCATTTTGCCGCCGCGGGCATCCGCAAATCGGGCAAGCGCCTGGGGATCGCGACGGAATCCTCCAAACGCTTCGAACGCGGCGCCGATCCCGACGGAACGCTCTATGCGCTCAACCGCTCAGCGGATCTTCTGGCCAGCCTTGCCGGCGCCACTCCGGTCGGCGGCGCGGTGGATGTCTACCCGCAGCCGATCCCCCAGGCGCTGGTCGATCTGCGCCTGCGCGCCGTGAATGACCTGATCGGCATCCAGCTGACGGCCGCCGCGGTGATGGAGCTCCTTAGCCGCCTCGAGATTACCTGCGCCGAAAAAACAGCCGGCGTGATTTCCTGCACCATTCCCCAATTTCGTCCCGATCTCACCCGTCCGGTGGACCTGATCGAGGAGGTCGCCCGCGTCTATGGGTACGAGCAGATCCCCTTCGCGCAGACGGTGACGCTCGATCAGGCCCAGCCGCCTAATCCCCACGTCGCCTTTCAGGACCATCTGCGACGGCTTCTGGCTGGATTGGGACTTCGTGAAACCCTCTCGCTCAGCCTGGTGTCGCCACAGGCGGCTGCAATTTTTTTGCCGGAAGACGCCACAGCAGTCGAACTCTTGAATCCCTTGAGCGCGGATTGGTCGCTCTTCCGCACCAGCCTGCTGATCTCTTTGCTGCAGAACAGCGCCTACAACCGCAACCGCCAGATGCCCAATTTGCGCTTTTTTGAGATCGGCAATATCGCCTGGAAGAGGGGGGAGGCGTTCACGGAGTACAAGCAGGTGGCCGGCATGATCGTCGGCGAAACGGACCTGCCGGCCTGGTACGGCAAACCGCGCGCGGTCGATTTCTACGACATCAAGGGCATCCTCCTGGCCTTGCTGACACAGCTCGGCATCAAGGAGGTCACCCTCGGCGCCGCGCAGGGGCGCTGTTTCGGCCAGGAGAGCGCCGGCCTCTATCTCGCCGATCAAACCTGCCTCGGCAGTTTTGGCCGGCTCGATGAGAGTGTGCTGCACACCTTCCGGATCAAGACGGCCGATCTTTTCGCCTTTGTTCTCGACTTTGATCTGCTCTACGCCCATCAGGCGGGCCATCGCCAGTTCCAGCCCATCGCCCGATTCCCCTTCGTCCCCTTCGATATCGCCCTGCTGCTTGATGTCGAGATTCCCGTGGGAGCGGTAGAGGCGGCTATCCGCGAAGCCGGAGGCGATCTTCTCGTAAATGTCCGTCTTTTCGATTTTTACCAGGGCGAGCAGGTGCCTGAGGGGAAAAAAAGTATCGCTTTTTCATTGAATTTTTGCTCAAAAGAACGTACATTGGGAGTGGAAGAGGTTGAGCACCAGGTGGATGCGATCCTTGCCCTCCTGACTGCCCGATTTGGCGCCGAATTGAGACCACGCTAAGACGAGGGCTCTGTGGATAAAAGTATACTGGATGTTCTGGAAGAGCGCATTCAATTCGCGCTCGGAATGATCGCGGAGATGCGCAAGAAAGCTCTTTATTTGGAACAGGAAAACAGCGATTTGCGGGCGCGTGCGGCTGAACAGAGCCTGCAAATCGAGCAATTGCGGCAGCAACTCAACGAGCAGGCCAGCCGCTCTGAACAGGCCATGCTGGACAAGTATCGCGAAACCGAGGAGCGGCTGCGCGAACGGGTCCAGAATATGTTGGCCAAGCTCGATGAGTTGAAAGCCTTCGAGAACCGCTAGAAAACGGGCGGATGATATCTCTTGACTGTGCAGTTTTCACAGGCCTATTCAAGCTTACTTTCATGAATGATGAAAAAAACATCCTCAAGGTGAATATTTTTGGGACGGATTATCCGCTCAAGGTGAATGCCAATGTGGAGTATGTACAACGCATCGCCGAATATGTCGACCAAAAGATGCGTGAAGTGCAGACCGCTAAACCCAATCGTCCTCTGCATCAAGTTGCCATACTGGCTGCCCTGAACATTGCCGATGAACTGCTCCAGCAGCGGGAACTGTCCAAAAAGAAACTCAACTCGTTTGAGGATCGGGTCAAGACTCTGACCCATCAGTTTGACATCGATATTCAGGAACTCATGGAGGAAGGCAAGAAAGGCGTTTGATACCTGCGGCTGGATTCCGGCCGCATCATGTTCTATGATTTGTGAAAACCCAGCTGTCAAGAGTCCGATGGGAGATTCCATATCGTCGCGCGCCGTGCCGGGGTGCCGACCGCAACGACGAGGAATTTCCGCTTTTCATGATTGATATATGGATGCTTGATAGTGATGGGTTTTTTTAGTTTTGGAGGATATATGGATGCATATCTGGTCATTCTCATTGCCATTGCAGCCGCGGCCGCGGCATTTGTCGGCGGCTGGATGGTTTCGCGTCATATTGGCCGCGGCAAGGTTACCGAAGCCGAAAAGATCGCCGACAAGCTGATCACGGATGCCCGCAAGGAGGCTGAAAACCTTAAAAAAGAAAAAATCCTTGAAGCAAAGGATGAGATCTTCAGACACCGGCAAAACCTTGAAAACGAGATAAAAACCCGCCGTTCCGATCTGCAAAAGAACGAGAACAAGCTTACCACACGCGAACTGAATCTGGACCGCCGGCATGACCTGCTGAATACCAAGGAAAAGGAGCTTGATGAGGTCGAGGGCCGGCTCAAATCGCGCGATGAACGGGTACAAAAGCGCGAAACCGAACTGACTGAACTCGTCGAGGAGCAGAACCGCCGCCTCGAAAAGATCAGTGGCATCTCCAATGAGGAAGCCAAACGCATCCTCATGCAAAACCTCGTTGAAAAGGCCAAGCAGGAGGCGGCTCAGACGATCAAGGAGATCAAGGATCGTGCCCGGCAGCAGGCCAATCGCGAAGCCAAGGAGATCATCGTCCAAGCCATCCAGCGCACCGCCGCCAACCACTCGACGGAAACTACTGTTTCGGTGGTCAATCTGCCCAGCGACGAGATGAAGGGACGCATCATCGGCCGCGAGGGACGCAATATCCGTTCCTTTGAATCGGCCACCGGCGTCGAGGTGATCGTCGACGATACCCCGGAAGCGGTGGTCCTCTCCGGCTTTGATCCCTTCCGACGCGAAGTGGCCCGGATCGCGCTCGAACGTCTGGTTATCGATGGCCGCATCCATCCCACCCGCATCGAGGAGGTGGTCGAGAAGACCAAGCAGGAGATGGAGGAAAAACTGGTGGAGGAAGGGGAGAAGGCGCTGATGGAATGCGGCATCCCCAGCATGCACATCGAACTGGTCAAACTCCTCGGCAAACTCAAGTACCGCACCAGCTATGGCCAGAACGTCCTCCAGCACGCCATCGAGGTTTCCTATCTCACCGGCCTGATGGCGGCGGCTCTGGATCTGGACGGCAATCTCGCCAAGCGTGCCGGCTTGCTGCACGATATCGGCAAGGCGATCGATCGCTACACCGATGGCACCCATACACAGATCGGACTGGAAATCGCCAAAAAGTACGGAGAGGGTCCCATCGTCCAGAATGCCATCGCGGCACATCACGAGGATATACCCATCATCTCGCCGATCTCGGTCCTGGTGCAGGCGGCCGATGCCGTCAGCGGCTCCCGTCCCGGCGCCCGCCGCGAAACCCTGGAAACCTACATCAAGCGTCTCGACGGCCTCGAAGGCCTGGCGAAATCCTTCGCCGGCGTCGGCAAGGCCTATGCCATCCAGGCCGGCCGCGAAGTCCGGGTCATGGTGGAACACGAAAAAATCGATGATGCCATGTCCGAGCAGCTCGCCACCGACATCGCCGAAAAGATCCAGGGCGAAATGGAATACCCCGGCCAGATCAAGGTGACGGTGATCCGCGAATACCGGGCCATCGATTATGCCAAGTAGCGCACAAAAGGCTTGAATAATTCCCGCAAATGATGTATATTGGATGGTTCAGTGAGCGACAATTCCCTGCATATTCTCTTTATCGCTGATATTGTGGGCAAACCGGGCATGGACGTGGTGGCCGGATTGCTGCCCGGCTTGAAAAAGAGTCATAACATCGACCTCTGCATCGCCAATGGCGAGAACGCAGATGGCGGCAACGGCCTGACGGAAACCCTGGCGCGGCAGCTCTTCGCGCTGGGCGTCGATGTAATCACCGGCGGCAACCACACCTGGGGCAATGCCCAGTTCCGGATCTACCTCGACAATACGCAGAAGGCGCTGCGGCCCCTGAATTATCCACCGCAAGCCCCGGGACGAGGTTCCACCGTGGTCATGACCAGCCGGCAGATACCGGTCGGCGTGCTCAATCTGCAAGGGCGCACCTTCATGTATCCGATCGACTGCCCTTTCCGCACCGGTCATGAAGAGGTCGCCCGGCTGCGGGAGAAGACGCCGATCATCCTCGTCGATTTTCATGCCGAGGCCACGGCGGAAAAGGCGGCGCTCGCCTGGTACCTCGATGGCTCGGTGAGCGCGATCATCGGCACCCATACCCATGTCCAGACCGCCGATGAACGCATTCTGCCCAAGGGCACCGCTTTTATTACCGATGTGGGCATGACCGGGCCGCATGATTCAGTGATCGGCATGGATGCCCAGGTGGCCATCAAGCGCTTCACCACGATTCTGCCGGAAAAATACCGTATGGCCTCGGCCAACATTCGGCTTAACGGCGCGCTGATCGAGGTCGATGTGGCCAGCGGCCGTGCCCGTAAGATCAGCCGCATCAATGTTCCCTGACACACTGCTGTAGTTGCGCCAGTAGCTCAATAGGATAGAGCGTTAGCCTCCGGAGCTAAAGGTTGTGGGTTCGATTCCCGCCTGGCGCACGAGGAAGGCGGCCTCCAAAGCCGCCTTTTTTATTGATTTTATTGAAAATTATTAGTAACATGTAAAAAGAGCTGCCGCCGGCCCCGGCCGGTCAGCCGAAAGCGTGTGCAAGCCGAGTGGTCCTGCAACCATGAATGATATTCAAGCACCATCAGACGCGCTTAAAAGCTTCACCGTAACCCTCGCCGCCACCGAGCTCAACCGGCTCTATCCGGACCTGGACCTCAGCGCCGAATCCGACAAACGCATGCTCCTCACCCGGCTCGAAGAAAAATACCGGGGGGGAGGCGACCGGCTCGATCTGGCCTGGTACAACCGCGACCTTCGGATGATCTGGAACGTGGCCCCGCCGGCACCCGAGTCCGAGCAGCTTAACCGCGAAGCTCTGGAAAAAACCCGCCAAAAATCCTTCGAGGCCGCCCTGGCGCTCTGGCGCAAGGCCATAGAGTGGAGCCCGCGCGATCCCGACCTGCATTACAATATGGGGCTGGTCTATTTCGAGTCCAGAGATTACACCAAAGGACTTGACAAATGCATCGAAACCGTGCGCCTGTGCCCCGTCTACGCCCGCGCCTATTTCGTCCTCGGCAGCCTCTATTCCAAAATGCGCCAATTCGCCCAGGCGGAACGGTTCCTCAAGGAGGGATTGATCCTGCAGCCGGCTAATGTCATGGCCCTGGTCAACCTCGGCGCGGTCTACAGCATTCAAAAGAATTACGGTGAGGCGATCCGTGCCTTTGAAAAATCGATTGCTGTATCTCCTAAAGAAGTAAGATCTTATCTAGGACTTGGCAAGGTCTATATGGCCCAGGGAGACATGGACAACGCAGGCCGCTGCTTCAAGGCGGTGCTCAAGCTCGATCCGGATGGCAAATTCGCCGAAATCGCGCGCAAATCCCTGCGCATGGTCACGCCCGAGATGGCCGCCGCGACGGGCACGGGCCCGGTGACCGAAGAGAATTTTGAAGCGATCTGTGCCGAGGGCTTCAAGGCCTACATTTCCGGTGACTATGTTACCGCGGTCGCGCTCTATCAGCGCTATCTGGCGCAGCGGAGCGCAGAAGCGGACATTTGGGCCTCACTGGCTTCCTGTCAGATCCGCCTCGGTCGCGGGGATGCGGCCATGGAAGCCATCCGCAACGCGATAAAATATGCCCCCAACAAACCCGCGTTGTACAAACAGGCCGGAATCATCTTCGATGCCTGCGAACGCGACAGCGAAGCGGGCCAGTATGCCCTCAAGGCGATCGATCTCGGCAAACAGGACAGCGTAACCCTGACGCTCGCCGGTAAAAGCCTGCTGCAAACGGGCAAGGCACAGGAAGGTTTGAAATATCTGGCGGATGCCGTGCGCAGCAACCCCAACAACCTGCACGCACGCTTTTATTATGCGCAAGCGCTCAAAAATACCGGCGATCTCGATGCGGCGAAGCAAAATCTCGAAGAGATTCTCTGGAGCAAAGTGGAGACGCCGCTCAAAGACCGGGCGCGTCGCGAGATGCAGGGATTGGGCGGCTGACGCGGGCTGTTCGGCTCTGGTACCGGCGTCCGGATGCGGCGGTAGCAGACGGGGCGGGTAGAAGGGATCAGGAGATCCTCCGGACGGTTGTGAGCTGCACGATCATTGGCCGAAGGATTGCGGGCCACTGAATTATGGGCCCTGAATTGTGGGCCACACGATTACCGGCCCCAGTATTGTGCATAATATTAGTTATGTTAACATGTAACTGAACACAGCACGACTGAGCAGCTTTGCACGACTGCAGAATGACCGCACTCAGCTTGAATCCCTCGCACCCCCGCCCCCGCATATCGCTCCTCTCCCGCCACACCTACAATCACTCATGCCTGCTTATAAAGCCGCCGCTGATCAACCAAACATATTAGTTACCGCAAGCCCGATCATGCCTTATTCAGACTCGCCGCTATGCACATCTGATCTAACGCAGGACTCTGTCCCCAAAAAAAAGCCGAAGAAATTCTCCTTCGGCTTTTTTTTGGTCAGAATCAGCTTGTCTCAGCGAACGACCAGGCTGACCAGGCGCTGCTGCACCACAAAGGATTTGACCACTTCTTTGCCTTCCAGATAGCTCTTGATCCGCTCCTCTTGCAGCGCTGCGGCGATCACCTCCGCATCGCTGCTCCCGGCAGCTACCTCGATCTGGCCGCGCACTTTGCCGTTGATCTGGACCGCCAGGTTGAGACGCTGCTGCACTAGCCAGCGCTCCTCATACTGCGGCCATTTCTGATTAAAAATGCTGTAGGAACGGCCTAAACGCGACCACAGTTCCTCAGCGAAATGCGGCGCAAACGGCGCGAGCATCAGCAGCAGATTCGGAATCACCTCCGTGGCCAGGCGGCTATCCTGGCGTGAAGCCGGCAAATCCTGGACATAAAGTGATACTTCATTGAGAAGCTCCATCATGCGACTTATTGATGTGTTAAAGTGAAACCGTTCCAGATCAGCACTGCCGTGTTTGAGCGCGTAGTGCATTTGTTGCATCACCTTGTCGAAGCGAGGATCAGCCGCGCCACAGGCGGGATTCTCGATGCTCTGCTCGACCAGACGCCAGATGCGTTTGAGAAAACGGTGAATGCCGACAATGCCCTCGTCGCTCCAGTCGCCCCCCTCTTCATATCCGCCCATAAACATCATGTACATGCGAAAGGTATCGGCACCGTAATGCTCGATAAACTCATCCGGATTGACCACATTGCCCCGGCTTTTGCTCATCTTCGCGCCTTTGGCCGTGATCGTCCCCTGGTGCACGAGGCATTTAAAGGGCTCATCAAAGCCGATATGCCCCATGTCGTGCAGGGCCTTGGTGACAAAACGGGCATAGAGCAGGTGCATCACCGCATGTTCCGCGCCGCCGACGTACTGGTCCACCGGCAGCCAGGCATCGGCCAGAGCCTGATCAAAGGGCGCATCGGCCAGTCCGGGCGTTAAAAAGCGCAGGAAATACCAGGAGGAGCAGACAAAGGTATCCATGGTGTCGATTTCACGGCGGGCCGGCCGGCCGCAGCGTGGGCACGGCGCCGTGGCAAAGGTCGGCGAGGTCGAGAGCGGCGACTCGCCTTTGCCCGTAAACTCGACGTCCTCGGGCAGCAGCACCGGCAAATCCTCTTCAGGGACCGGTACTTCACCGCAGGAATCGCAGTAGAGGATCGGGATGGGCGCCCCCCAGTAGCGCTGGCGGGAAATCAGCCAGTCGCGCAGCTTGTAATTGATCTTGCGGCCGCCCCAGCCTCGTTCCTGCAGGTAGGCGATCACCTTTTCGATGCCGGCGTTTGAATCCACGCCATCAAAGGGTCCGGAGTGGATCATCTTGCCGGGCGAGACCCAAGCCTCCGTCAGTCCGGCCGCCTCTCCGATGCCCGTCGGCGAGATCACCTCGCGAATCGGCAGTTCGTATTTTTGCGCGAAGGCAAAATCGCGCGTATCATGCGCGGGCACCGCCATGACCGCGCCGGTGCCGTAGGTGACCAGCACGTAATCGGCGATCCAGATCGGAACCTTTTCCTGGTTGACCGGATTGATGCAATAGCTGCCAATAAAGACGCCGGTCTTTTCCTTTTCTGTCGACATGCGGTCGATCTCGCGCTGTTTGCGCGCCTGCAGCACATAGGCAGCCACCTCGGCCTTGTGCTCGGGAGTGGTCAGGGCGTCCACCAGCGGGTGCTCGGGTGCGAGCACCATATAGGTGACCCCCCAGAGGGTGTCTGGACGGGTGGTGAAGACCTCGATGGTATCGGCCCGGCCCTCGATGCCGAACTGAATACTGGCGCCAACGCTCTTGCCGATCCAGTTGCGCTGCATGCTGACGGTTTTGTCCGGCCAATCGATCTGCTTGAAGCCCTCGAGCAGACGCTCCGTATAGGCCGTGATCTTGAAGAACCACTGTTCCAGATCCTTGCTCAGGACCTCACTGTCGCAGCGCTCGCAGCGGCCGTCGACGACCTGTTCATTGGCCAGAACCGTTTTGCAGCTCGGGCACCAGTTGGCGGCCTGTTTCTTGCGATAGGCGAGGCCATGCTGGTACATCTGCAAAAAGAGCCACTGCGTCCAGCGGTAATAGTCGGGATGGCTGGTATTGACCTCATGATCCCAATCGTACATCGCGCCCATGGCCTCAAGCTGCTGGCGGATATTGGTGATATTTTGCGCCGTGCTGATCGCCGGATGTACGCCCTTCTTGATCGCATAGTTTTCCGCCGGCAGGCCGAACGCGTCGTACCCCATCGGCTCAAAGACATTGCAGCCCTGCATACGCTTGAACCGCGCCCAGGTGTCGGTCGGGGCATAATTGTACCAGTGACCGATATGCAGGCGATCGCCGGAGGGATAGAGAAACATGACCAGACAGTAGAGTTTGTTGTCGGTCTTGCTCAGATCGGTTTTGTAGAGGCCGCTCTCCCGCCAGCGCGCTTGCCATTTTTTATCGATTTCTGTAAAGGTATACTCGGAACTCATATGCACCATCCTCATCCAGGGTCAGCATAAAGGAATAATTATGAAATATAGCGAAGATTATATTCAATATCAAGCATTTCACGGCTCTCCCATAAAAAAAGCCCATTCGCAGAGGATGCAAATGGGCTTGGCTGTCGGGGCGAGTGGATTTGAACCACCGACCTCCTGGTCCCGAACCAGGCGCGCTAGCCGAACTGCGCTACGCCCCGAAAGGGACAAAAATATACAATATATTCACGAGTAATACAAGCAAATAATTCACTCAGGCCGATTTTGCCCACCACAGGCTGCGCCAAAGAAGCCGGAGAAAACGCAGCGTATCCGCCCCATAGCGAATACGACTCGCTGCAGCGCTGTAGCAGGTCGAGATCGGGATTTCCCGGAAACGGGCGCGGCGGCGGCCGAGGCGCAGCAAAACCTCGCTTTCATATTGAAATCCCTCCTCCCGGCACTCCGCCAGCCCTTCCAGATCCACACGCATGGCGCGATACCCGCACTGCGCATCATGAAAGCGGATGCCGGAGAAGCAGGAGACCAGGATTGAGCTCAGGCTGTTGCTGATGCGGCGCGGCCAGGGCATCTGCCCCGCTCTCCCCTGCCGGCAGCCGATCAGAACATCCGCCTCGCCGCAGCCGATGGCCTCCAGGAATCGTGGCAAAAAGGCGGGATCATGCTGGCCGTCGCCATCAAGGGTGATCAGCCAGCCGCAGCCACGCCGCCGGGCTTCGGCCAGCGCATCACGCAGGCAACACCCTTTACCACGAGTGACCGCATGGCACAGCGAGGCTAGCTGCAAGCGCTGCAGCACCTCCGGCGTCCCGTCCTGCGATCCATCATCGATCACCAGGAGCGCGCATTGCGGCGCCGCGGCGCGGATGCGGGTGATCACATCCCCCAGTACCGCTGCCTCATTGCAAGCCGGGACTGCAATCAGGATTTCCGCAGGGCCGGCAGCCAGCGCCACCCCGGCGCCCCCACCGTCGCAACTCGCCGCCCGGGGAGGCGCCTCCATCCTTCCAGCCTTGTTGCGGCTCGGGTCCGCACCCCCTCGCGGGGGAGAAGCCACGATGTTCCGCGCCGGCCTGATCCTCCCCGGTGCTTCATGGCCCGGGCGGTTCAACTGGACCGGAGACGAAAACCAGCCAGAGCAGGGTCGTTATTTAGAAGCCAGCCGACCACATCGCCGACTTCCATCGGTTCACCCGGACTGGGCCCACGACCCTGGTCGCCTGAATTGAGGTCAAAAAAGGTTTTATCGGAATCCACCATCCGGCCGAACCGCTGCTGCCACCGGGCGATGTTGGACGGACGCAGATCGATCCAGCCCTTGTCCGCCCAGAGGTTGATCGCTGCGGGTGAAACAGCCAGTTCGGCGACGCCCCGGTATTCGGGAATCTTGAGCAATGGACCGCGAAAAAGGGTGCAGCCATCGGGCATGAGAATTGGAATGCCGATTGAAATGATGGTATGGCGGATCGGATGATGCAGAATATACTGCTCGAGTGCACGGCTGATCTCTTCCGGACTCTGGCTGAGCGAGCGCTCGATCCGATGGTACTTGGCCTTGAAGAGCCAGGCCTCATAGAGAAGCTTGGACAGTTCCGGCGGCCCGAGTTGCCCGAGGGCGACGCTATGGGATTGGGTCTCGTTTTCCAGTTGTTTCATCTTGTCGAGGATCGGCTTGCGCAGCAAGCCGGCGCGATAGCTGGGATCGATTACAGCGGCCTGCATCGCTGCGAGGACATCGTGGCCGGTGTTGACCCCCTGAATTTCGAGAACAACGATTTGTGCTATTTCTTCGGGGGTTATGAATTCCATTTGAAACGTGGTGGTAATGGCTTCGAATTCATTGCGGGTGAGGAATCCGGTGGCGCCGGTATGCACCCCGACCATGGAGAGATCGCCACGGCGGGCATAACCCACATCCGGGTTCAGGGAAAGCGCGTTGGCGAGCAGGGTCTTTTTGGCATGATAGAGGGGCAGAGGCTTGTTGTCCTGCGTCAGGACCCGATGTTCCACCTGGCGGCTGCCGATCAGCGCGGCCGGCTTGATCTCCTTGACGATGGGCGCGCCGGGTGTTCGCGCCATCGTGAAAAGCAAGCCGCTGTGGGCGAAGGCAATGGCGGTCCGGGCCAGGAGGCGGCTGCTTGGCCGGTCCTCACTGGTGGTGTAGGGGATATTCAAGCCCATGCCGCCGGTGCCTGTGGTTCCCACCTTGAGATAAATGCTGGTGCCAACGCTCGTCAAGGCCTCATGAAGGATCTGGATGTGCCGGGTCAGATGCGGGATGGCGAGCTGGGCCAGGGTCTGCTCGATAGCCTCGATCAAGCTGCGCGGCACCGCATACTCCTTTCCGGTTGTCTTGCCGGAGGGCAGGGCCTCCAGCTCCTGGATAATGGAGCGTATTCGGGTTGAATCGTCCATCCAGGCCAGCCTGGGTGCGAAGGGGAGGGTGTCGACGACGATGTCGGGCTTTTGTTTGCGTAAAAGTTCGGAGAGCAGGTTGCGGGATCCGGACGAAGCGGCGTCGGCGTACAGATCTTGCAGCAGCTCCTGCACCTGTTTATGGTTGTGCAGCTCGCTGCGTTTCTTGTCATGCGCGGTGCTGCGCAGAAAGAGATTGCCCCAGGCCCCATCGAAAGTCACCCGAGGGAATTCCTTGCGCAGCTGCTGCATCGCCCGGCGCATGCTCTCCTGATGCAGGGCGACAATAAATATGGTGCGGGGCTGCACTTCACGCGCAATATGCCTGGCGATCTGGTACCCCACCAGTCCGCTTCCCCCCAGAATCATGACACGCTCAGAATGACTCTTCATCTGCACTCCCCTCCATCCATTGGGTGCTGCTCGCTGCGTTGATACGGCGTACCGGCTTCAGCCGGGCCAATTCAAAACCTCCGCGACCAGGGTTTCGACGATTTGATCCTCGGGTATCCGGCGAATGATCTCGCCCTTTTTGATCAGCACCGCGCTGCCGCGGCCGCAGGCCACTCCGATGTCCGCCTCGCGGGCCTCTCCGGGGCCATTGACCACGCAGCCCATCACCGCCACCTTCAGCGGCCATCGAACGTGGGCCAGCCGGGACTCTACCTCCTCGGCGATGGGTACCAGATCGACCTCCGTGCGGCCGCAGGTCGGACATGAGATCAGGGTGATGCCCTCATCGATTAGATCGAGGCTTTTAAGGATAAGCCGGGCGGCAAGGACCTCCTGAACGACATCGCCGGTCAGGGAAACGCGCAACGTGTCGCCGATGCCCTGGTGCAAGAGGATGCCCAGGGCGACCGCAGAGCGGATGGTTCCCGCTTTGACCGTGCCAGCCTCGGTGACGCCGATGTGCAGCGGCAGGTCGCACTCCGCAGCGATGTGCTGATAGGCCGCAATGGTACGCAGCACGTCCGAGGATTTGAGCGAGAGAACGAGATCCTCCGCCCCGAATTCCCGGCACAGAGCGACGTGGCGCAAGGCGCTGCGCACCAGGGCCTGGACGGTTGGGCCTCCCTCCTCTTCAAGCAGATCCTTCTCGACGGAGCCCGAGTTGACACCGATACGGATCGGAGCGTGGCAAGCCATGGCTTTTTCCACCACCTGACGCACCTTGTCCCGCCCGCCGATATTGCCCGGATTGATACGGATCTTGTCCGCACCGGCATCGAGCGCGCCCAGAGCGAGGCGGTAATCGAAATGGATATCCGCCACCAGCGGCATGGGCGCGTGTTTCTTGATCTCGGCAAAGCCGGGCAGTGCATCGGCATGGGGGATCGCGAGCCGGACCAGCTGGCAGCCCGCTGAGTGCAGACGGTCGATCTGCTCCAGCGAGCCCGCGACATCGGTGGTCTTG
>Ga0116170_10001606_pt1 | contig 22662 bp, 15 predicted proteins | sample AD_JPNHW1_MetaG_FD_89797 | JGI IMG/M metagenome (GOLD analysis project Ga0116170, IMG submission 89797) | Active sludge microbial communities of municipal wastewater-treating anaerobic digesters from Japan - AD_JPNHW1_MetaG | ecosystem: Engineered > Bioreactor > Anaerobic > Digestate | place... | reverse complement strand
CCCGTTCAATATAACCCGGGTGGACGGGACATTGCGGCCACCGGAATTCTCCGGTAACCAGCAGCAACCGGGAAACCTGATGGAACAGGGAAATCTGCCGGTTTCCGGCAGCAGTCTGTCCCCTGCAGAAAATGCAAATCCGGCAGCAGTTCGGAATCCGCTTTTTCCCTACCTGGTACAGTACTGGTGGGTGATTCCCATTGCACTTGTCATTTGCGTTGCAGCCGGCATCTGGTTCGAGAGAAAATGGAAACGAAGGGAAACAGTTACGGGTGATGACAAGGCCGTAAACTCCTCACGAAACATCACGATAGTTAAAAAAACCCTGCAACCGGTGGCTGACGGCGGACAAGACCAGATTCATTACGCGGCGCATCTCCCACCGGCGCTGGAGAGGAAATATCCCGACGCAGAATACATTGCCGAAGGCGGTGTGTCGCGGGTATTCAGGGCCTGGGATGAGAGAGAGGGGCGGGATGTCGCAGTAAAGGTCCCGATCCGGTTCGATGAAGTGACCGGTACCCAGTTCACAAAAGAACTTCATGTATGGGAAGGGCTCCATCACAAGAACATTGTCGAGATCTATGCAGCCAATATTTTCCCTGTTCCCTACATCGAGATGGAGTATGTAAAATCCGCCCTTGCTGCCATGCAGTTCCCCCTCGAAACAAACCAGGCTGTTGAAATCGTGAAAGGGGTTGCCGAAGGGCTCCGTTATGCCCACGAACAGGGGATCGTTCACCGTGACATCAAACCCGGGAATATTATGATCACGCCGGACGGCATACCGAAAATCTCGGACTGGGGTCTCTCAAAAGCAGAGGGAACCAAACAGTCCGGCCTTATCGGTTTTTCCCTCGAATACGCCGCTCCCGAACAACTGGCCCCGAACCTTTACGGGGAGCCCGGCCCATGGACGGATATCTACCAGCTGGGAGTTCTCTTCTACGAGATGCTGGCAGGCAATGTACCATTCAGGGGCGGAGGGATGGGTGAGGTAACGCATGCAATCCTGCATGACGAACCATTGCCACTGACCCTTGAGGGACCCGACGCCGCATTGATTAAGGAGATCATCCTGAAATGCTTGGCAAAGAAACCTCAGGACCGTTACGGTTCAGTGTCCCTGTTACTGGATGACCTCAAAAAGGTCAGGTCCGAGGGGAAGAGAAGGTAATTCCACCCGGGACCTGTTCCCGATATGGAGGCCGGTGCACCATGCAGAGGTCTTCATACAGGTTTGTTCTTCTGCAATTCTGACACACGGGCATACCAGGATTATGACCCTGATGGCGGTGTCCCGGAGGGCGGAGTGCCAGATGGGCCCGACCCATCCCCCTGCATGCCGCCCGGCGGAGTTCCTGAGGGCCGGGTTCCATTCATCTGCATGCCATCAGGAGGGGTGCCCGAGGGCCGGGTGCCGTTCATCTGGATACCTCCCTGCGGATTTCCGGAGGGCTGGGTACCATTCATCTGCATACCGTCGGGGGGAGTACTCATAGATCCGGCCGACTCATTGAACTGAGGCTTGGCGCCGGCATCTCCTGCCGTTGCTGCTTCCGTTCCATGGGCCAGGGTCGGGATCGTTGATAAAGTACTGGTGGTTTCAACGGATGAACTACTATCGGTACACCCGGCAACGAGTATTCCCACAATGAGGATTGATGATGCAATCAGCATCATGATACTTTTTTTCTGCATTGGATTCGTCTCCTGAAATGTCCGGTCAATGCATATTGTGTGCAGGAGGCCGGCATTACGTATTCAGACCTGCCTGAGTATCCCAGGGGTATATTCTGCTCCGGACAGGTCAGTCACAACAGGATTCTGCCGGAACTTATTCCTGACCGGATGGACTCCCGGAGGAAATTCTGCGGGTCTTGTGAACATCTTTCAATGATCTCCCTGAGGGGATCATCCTGCATCATCATGACCGTCGCCTGTTTTATATTCAACACATAGGGAGGGTCAAATACTGTATCAGGAGTGCCATTAATTGAACCCGTAAGGGTACAATATCCCAACGTTTTTTAAAACAGACCGTATTCCAGAAAAAAGGATATGAGGGAATTATCCTGGTGAACGAAAACCCGCGGTTGCGGGGATTTCTTCCTCACAACTGGCTGCTCCCACCACCCCGGTGCCCGCCTCTCGGGCGGTGGCGGAGATAGAGAACCACACCAGCAGCGATTACAACGATAATAAGGATCCCTGCAATAATATACGCGAATGACGGAGACTTGGATGAAGCGGCTGCCGGGGCTGTGGTCTCAGCGGGTATAACCTCAGCAGGAGTGATAGTGGCTGGCGGTTGCTCGATCGGGGTTCCCGCAACAGTAGGCGCCTGGGTCGGCGTCTTGTCCGGATTCACTGGACGTGCGATGATATAGTCACTCGCTGTCTTGGTGTTGTTTCCCACCGCATTGATAGCCTTCAGAGATATGGTATAGGTACCGGCATTTGCATAGGTATGGACCGGATTTTTATCCGTGCCTGACGAACCATCACCGAACGACCAGAGCCACGACGTGGGGATATTCAATGAAGTATCGTTGAACCGTACCGTTAAAGGAATTGTTCCCGATGTCACATCCGCGGTGAACGATGCAACGGGGGAACTGGCAGAAGTGACCGTGATATAATCGGTCTTTTTCGTGGTATTACTGCCGGCGGAATTTTTCGCTGTCAGGGAGACCGTGTATGTTCCTGCTTCGGTATATTCATGGGTCGGGTTCTGTTCGGTCGATTTTCCGTCATCGCCAAATTTCCAGCTCCATGTTGTCGGGGAATTATCCGACAGATCGGTGAACTGGACGGTGAAGGGGGCTGTTCCTTTGGTCACATCTGAAGTGAAGTTTGCAACCGGCTTAGTGTACGTTACCGTGATGTAACCATTCATGGATTTCGTGTCACTCCCGGCGGCATTGGTCGCAATAAGGGTGACCGTATAGGTATCGGACATCGTGTACGTATGGGACGGGTTTTGAAGGGTAGACATGTTCCCGTCACCAAACGACCAGATCCATGAGGTGGGTGAGTTCGTTGTGGAATCCACGAACTGGACGGTGAGGGGGGCGTTCCCTTCAGTTACTGATGACACGAACGATGCGACAGGGATCGTGGCAACCTTTCCGGCACCAATATAATCAGCTTTGGTAACCGTGTTGCTCCCGCCACTATTGGTTGCGGTCAGCGTCACCGTGTAGATTCCGGCAGTAGAATACGTGTGCACCGGGTTCTGGAGCGCGGACGTGCCGCCATCACCAAACGACCAGACCCACGATGAGGGGGAGTTTGTTGACAGGTCCACGAACTGTACACTGAGCGGGACCGTCCCGCTCGTTGCATTCGAGACAAAGGATGCCGCCGGCGTAGAAGCCCCCTTGCTCGCGGTGATATATCCGCTCTTTGTTTCTGTATCGGTTCCCTTCGCATTTGAAACTGCAAGAATTACCGTGTAAGTGCCTGCGCTTGTATAGGAGTGCACCGGGTTCTGGAGCGCGGATGAACCGCCATCACCAAACGACCAGAACCACGAAGTGGGTGAGTTCGTTGAAGAGTCGATGAACTGGACATCCAGGGGGACAGTTCCCCCGGTCACATTCGAGACGAAGGATGCCACCGGAACTGAAGCGCCGGCGCATACCGGGATAAATACTGCACAAAGAACAAGGATGATGGTTCCTGCAAAGGCCATTTTTTTATGAGCCCGCTGGCCAATCTGCCAGGTGCTTTTTTTCTTAATTAAGGGAGTCTGCAATACCGCACCTTCATTAAGGGCTCTACTTTCCGTCTATATATATGATGCGAATATGACGGAAATGAAATATTTACTAAAAGCTGTGATAATCGATCAAAACCAGGATCAATTATCTTTCAATGATTTGCCGACAAGTCCGGACATTATACCGGAAATACCGTCACGGCTGGTGAAAAAAGGTAGCAGGATGTGGAATAGGGTCCTGCCAGCCTGATCGAAGAAGAAATGGACGGCATTTGCGGGTCCCGTCGAAGTTCCTCCTTTCTGGACATCACGCGGACACTCGACATCGCATGTCTTACGTGCAGGGCTGCCGGTTTCTGGGGTGTACTGTCCTGACCGACCCTGCCCAGTGCCGCGTTTTGTTGTCTTTTGAGGGGTTATATGATTCTCCTTATCTGCGTACTCATCGTGCCTGCTGAACCGTCTGCTGTTCCGGACCCGTGAACGGGTGCCGGTATGCAAAATACCCGCAAAGTTTGGCCGGGAACGTCAGGTGCACCGGTCTGTATGTACCGGTGCCTGGCGACAACAACCGTTGTTACCCGGCATATATGTCGTGTCTGTTCTCATTCATTTTGCCTGTTTCAGGCAATCACCTCCATTTTCTGATGACCGCCACTCATGACGGTCATCCTGCATCACCATACTTCCCGCACTTCATATATTCAGGATATGACTTAAGTGCAATAATGTCATGGGCCGGGCATAATTTGAACCCGCTGGTGAACATAATCCGGCACGGTTCAGATTGTGAAGAAAAAGGACGGAGCGGGATCGGATGTCAGAAAATCGCTCATCCAGCCCGCGCAGAACACAAAAAGAGAGAGATAACAATCATTCGTCCCGGTTTTTCCGGCGCGGGGCGGGTCTCAGTTTTAGTTTCTCCGGGGGTTTGATCCGCGAGAAGACTTTCCGGGTATAAAATTTTAATAAGACGGAGACCTTGTTCTCCGCCTCCGGTTCATTACTCCCGTTCATTCGCTCCTCAGTGCATCGATCGGGTCCATGTTCGAAGCCCGCCACGCCGGGTAGAGCCCGGAGAGCACGCAGACCACCATGCCGACGAACATTCCTGCGGGAACATACATGATACTGCTGGGCATGAAGAAGTACGCCGTAGTGCCGATCATTGCATCCACTACTGAGTACCCGATTACTATGCTCATCACCCCACCTATCGCCGCCCCGACAATGCCAAGGATGAAGGCCTCGTACAGGAACATCCGGCGCACCTCCCCGGTCTCGGTACCGATGGAAAGGAGAATCCCGATTTCCTGTACGCGCTCGTTCACCGACATCATCATCACGTTGAAGATGCTGACCGCCGCTACAATCAGCGAGATGCCACCGATTGCCAGACAGAACAGCGTCAGGGTCTCCAGGGTCGACGAGATCGTATCGAGCTGCGAACTGGCATCACTGATCCTGAGTGACCCTTTCTTCTTATCCGTATTGATCTTGGCATCGATTGCCTCTTCAATTTCCGATATCTGGTCTACATCATTAGCGAGTACATTCACCTGGGTATACTGGTCTTTGCCGCCATACTGCGCAGTGTACCACTCCTTGGAGACCACAATACCGTTATCGGTGCTCACACTGTCGGAAACGGTCCCGCGGGTATCAATGATCCCGACAACCGTCACCGTTGCACGGGACGCCGATGCGGTGTTGTTCGTGGGCGGGCCCTCTGAAGCGGAACTGATCTTGATCCGGTCGCCGACATCAACACCCATCGACTCTGCAAGGGTAAGACCGATGAGTGCTTCGTTGATTCCGGCGATATTGGTCCCGTTCCCGATGGTGAGGAACTCGTTCACATCACTTGGGTTCATGCCGTAAATGGACCCGCGTCCCTGGATATTTCCCGAGGTGAACTGTGTACTGGTGGAATAAATCGGGATGACCGTCCCGTTCGTCCCCACGACAGCTTTGATCTTATTCAGCTGGGTCTTGGAAATACCGGACGATGACGACGATGAGGATGACCCGCCCATACCCGGAGGGCCCATCCGTATGGCGTCAGCGGTGATGACGATCGTGTTTGCACTTGCCGCAAGCTGGTCCTCGACCTGCAGGGACATGTTAGTCCCGAGCATCCCCATGCAGGAGATGGCGACCACGCCAATCACAATACCGATTGAGGCGAGGATCGAGCGCGTGAAATTCACCTTCACGCTCCGTACTGAGAGCTGGAAGAAGATATCGCCGATCATGATTCCACGATCCTTCCGTCATCAAGGCGTATTATACGCTTCGCGTATTCCGCTATCTTCGGGTCATGGGTAACGAGGATAACCGTCTTGCCCTTTCTCTGAAGTTCACAGAGAATCTCCATGATCTGGAACCCGGTCTTGCGGTCGAGATTGCCGGTTGGTTCATCGCAGAGGAGGATCTTCGGGTCGTTGACGAGAGCGCGGGCGATCGCTACCCGCTGCTGCTGTCCGCCCGAGAGCTGGTTGGGGCGGTGTTCGCCCTTTTCCTTGTCTATCCCCACGGCTTCGAGCATGGCAGATGCCCGGCCGGTCGTGTCGTGCGTCTTGTTTTTTAAGATCAGCGGGTACTCGACGTTCTCGTATGCCGAGAGGAGCGGGATCAGGTAAAACTTCTGGAAGATATACCCGATGGTGTCGCGCCTGAGGTGCGTCCGCTCCAGGTTGGTCATCTTTGCCACGTCCCTGCCTTCGATATAGAGGTTTCCCGTTGTGGGAACATCGAGGATTCCCAGCTGGTTCATCATGGTCGATTTACCGGAGCCCGATGGGCCCATGATCGCAACGAAATCATTCTCCATGATATCGAGCGAGACGTGGTTAAGCGCTGTAAAGTCCCCGCTCTCGAGGTGGTAGGTCTTGGTGGCATCTACCAGGCTGATAAGGGGAGTATCGGTCATATCCGACTCCTCACTGCTTCTTAATCTTTGACAGTATCCATTTCCGCTTGGTATATGCGACAACGCCAACAATGACGAGCACGAACATTCCGATGACAGGGTAGAACGAGCTGATGCCACCCTTCGGGTTCGTGATACTGGAGAGGACGCTGCTGCTGCTGGATGACGAAGATCCGCCGGGTCCGCCCATGTCGCCACCAGGTCCGCCGCTCATGCCACCGGGGCCTCCCTGCATCGTACTGCTGGAGCTGGAAGACCTGGTGGTACTTGCGGATGGCGTGCCTGCGGAGCCGGAGTATGTCGTGAGGTCAAGGGACTTGGTTATCGAGAAATCGGTACCGGCCGAATCTTTCCAGCTGATGACCAGCGGGACGGATGACAGGTCCTTGCAGGTGAAGGTGACCTCGAAACTGGATGAATCATCCGAGGCAAGGCTGCCAACGGCATATTCCGGATAGGTGCCCGTTCCCGTGGCAGGTGAGCCTACCGTGACGACAACGCCGTTAGCATCCGTGACACCGGAATTCGCGATATCCCCGGTCAGGTCATAGGTTGTGCCCGAAGAAGTGAGTGCAAGATTATTGATGGTCGGTACTGCTGCATCCTTGGCATTGCCGGGGTTTACCGGCATGACGACCGAGACCTCGCGTTTTGTATCGCCGGTCTGGTAATTGATAGTGAAGGTAATATTAGTCGCTTTATGGGGTGTGATGGTGAAGGGTACTTCGACCATGGTATTTGCTGCAAGCTCATTGACAAAAGTCTCTTTCGGGGTGATGTCCGAACCACTGTCCGAAGTGGTAATATAGATACTCTTGATCGCCCCGTCACGCGGGTTAATGAGGCTCAGGTTGACTGCTTCCTCGCTTTCAAGAGTAAATATCTCCGGCTTCTTGGAAATGGCCGCGTGGAGGTCTTCTGAGTCTACTTCAAACGTGATGGGATAGTGAAGATTCTCAATGGTACCACTACTGTCTTTGGTTTCGAGACTGAAGAGGCCGAAATACTTGCCATCCAGCCCGTTTACAGTAACAAGGAAGGTATAACTGATCGAGTTACCGGAGGAAATGTAGCTCAGTGTCTGCCAGTTGTCCTCTTTCACGATACTGACATCGTTACCAGTCGAGAGAATATTCGGATTCTTGACACCGATTGACGAGTTACCATTATTGGTTAGCGTTACGGTGACTGTTCCCTGCTCATAGGGATAGAATACCTCGGGTTCGATATCAACGGAGGTGACGTAGACATAGGACGCACCATAATTGTCAGCAGCATGTGCGACCGGGATGACTGCCAGTGCCAGGAGCACCAGAATCAGGCCTGAGCTGAGCATTGCAGGCAATTTTTTTGTGTTAGACAGTTGTTTCATGATCTCTTCCTTTTTAATTAACCTGTAATCCGGGGGTATGACTCCCCCTCGTTACTGAATTTTCATCTCAGGGAAATTATTTTCTCAACGATGTAGTGCAGAGCACATATATTGGGATCATGAGGTCTGGCGAATTATTGACCAAAAACCGGAATACTTAAACCAGGGAGTTCACTATATCCAGGCAGTAATGCGTCCTTCCTGACACAACGCCATCTTGAACGGATTTCCTCTTCTGATGACCGGAGATGATCATTAATTGTTCCGGAAATTTATCCCGCGATTTTGTTCACACCTGGACCAAAGATCCGAAAAAAGACAGTATCATTTTTCCATCCGGTGCATGTAGTGAGAACGTGCGCCGGTTCCGGAAGATCCAAGGTCATTTCCAATGTAACCTCTCACATCTTTTTAATCCCGTACCACCCACCTTTACCATAATGTGCGGCATTGCGGGGCAGTACTGTTTTCCTGGCGGGGAACCGGACAGGGAATTGCTGGCACGAATGTCAGACCAGCTCATACACCGGGGACCAGACGGTGTCGGAACAGAGATCCGGGGTTGTATGGGACTGGTACACCGAAGGCTTGCCATCATCGATCTTTCTAGTGATGCCCTCCAGCCGATGACCAATGAGGACAAAACACTCTGGCTGGTTTATAACGGCGAGATCTACAACTATATCGAGCTTCGCGAGGAGTTGATCAAGAAAGGGCACAGATTCCATTCACAGTCTGATACCGAGGTCATCCTGCATGCCTATGAAGAATGGGGTACCGGCTGTCTCCAGCGGTTCAATGGCATGTGGGCATTTGCTCTCTGGGACGAGAGGATACAGCAGCTCTTCTGTGCACGGGACCGGTTCGGGATCAAACCCTTCTATTATACAGAAGTCAACGGATCGTTCCTTTTTGCATCTGAGATCAAGGCGCTCCTTGAGCATCCGGATGCGGGCAGGAGACCGGATGATGAGATCCTGGGCACCTATCTCGCATGGGGTGTGCTGGATCATTCGGCCCGGACAATGTTTGAAGGTATATTCCAGCTGGAACCGGCCCACGCACTCATTGTTACAAAAGACGGGCCACACACACCCTACCAGTACTGGGATGTAACCATCAATGGCGCATTCCACTCAGAGACCGATAACCGGCAGGACATGGATCGCTTCCTTGGTCTGCTCTGTGACGCCACACGGATTCACTTAAGAAGCGATGTCGCTGTCGGCACGTGCCTCTCAGGAGGGATCGATTCTTCGACCCTTGCCGTCCTCATCAATAACCTTATCCGGGACGAGGCCCCCGCAAGTGTCAGCGACCGGCAAAAAACCTTCTCGGTAGTATTCACCGATAAAAGGTTCGATGAGAGCCGGTATATTGACGAGATAGTGGCCGTGACGGGTGTTGATTCCCACCGGACGGAACCGGTGCCGGAACAACTGTGGGACGACATCGACAGGTTGATCTGGGTGCAGGACGAGCCGTTCGGTTCACTTTCTATCTATGCCCAGTATTGTGTGATGCGGCTCGCCCGGAATAATGTAAAAGTTGTACTGGACGGGCAGGGGGCGGACGAACTCCTTGCAGGATACCTCGCGTACCAGGCAAGCTATATCCGGGGGCTTATGCACTCATTCCACGCAGGGAAAGCCCTCCGGGAGATCACGGGAAGCCTCCGGATCCACCGCGGGTTTTTCAGTTCCGCGGTGGGACAGATCCTCGCCCGCAGGACCCGGCGAAACCTCCTGACCATCACGGTTCCTCCGGTTGACCGGTATGCAGGCAGCCTTGATGAGGTACTCCGGCGCGAGCTCTGCTCCACGAACCTGCCGGCACTCCTCCATTATGAGGACCGGAACTCCATGGCGTTCTCCCTCGAGTCCCGGGTCCCCTATCTCGATGTCCGGCTCGTGGAATACCTAGCATCGCTTCCGCTCGACCAGAAGATCCGGAACGGTGTGACAAAGATTGCCCTGCGAAGCGCTGTAAAGGGGATTATACCGGAATCCATCCGCTGCCGGATGGACAAGATGGGCTTTGTCACTCCCGAAGAGATCTGGATGAAGGAGACGCTCCGCCCGTTCGTGCTCGCCGTGCTCAGCGCTGACAGTTTCCGGGCACGACCGTACTGGCATGCGGATGCGGTCATGACAGATTATCTGGCGTTCCTTGACAACAAGTCGGCATATTCCCCGGAAGTTTGGCGGATCGTATGCACAGAACTATGGCTTCGGAAGTTCTTTGACGGGAAGACGGAATCCCCGGGGGTTGCCCCCGTTTCCCCGCCGGTTGCCGGATAACCTCCGGATAGCCATTTATCATGGTGGGGATCGAATTCTATAAATGGGAACTCCGGACAGAATTATGTATTATTATTCCCGGATCAGTCAGGAAAAACCCGGGATATACGGACATATCATGAAATCGATCATCCTTGCAGGAGGTGTCGGGACACGGCTCTGGCCGCTTTCCCGGGAATATTACCCCAAACAGTTCATCCAGCTTAATGGTCATTCATTATTCCAGCAGACCGTTGAGAGGGCAACCCGGCTCTCGGCACCGGATGAAATCTATGTCGTAACCAACGAGATCCACCGGTATCTTGTCCGGAACCAGATCGAGGAACTGGGACACACGATCGCAGATGATCATCTCCTTGCCGAACCGGCAGGAAAGAATACACTCCCGGCCATTGCCTGGGCCATGCAGTGCATCAGGGCGGGTTCGTCTTCAGCAACTGCGATCATTTTCCCGAGCGACCACCTGCTGGGAGAATCTGCCCTCGACCAGATCCGCGCAGCAGAACCACTTGCGAAAAAAAACCTGGTCACGTTCGGGATCCGTCCTTCCTCCCCGCATACCGGATACGGGTATATAAAACCGGGAAAGCACCTGGCAACAGGCAATGCAGTGGAGGAATTCAAGGAGAAACCCGATGAGAAGACCGCTAAGGACTATGTCAGGAAAGGATACCTCTGGAACAGCGGTATTTTCCTCCTGTCAACAGACTGCTTCTTTGAGGAACTGAAAAAATACCAGCCGGACCTGTATGCTGCATTTGCCGCGGATACGCCGGTGAATTATCCGGAACTCGAATCGATATCCATCGATTACGGGCTGCTGGAACACTCAAAACGGGTCGCTGTCGTTACTCTTGAGACCGAATGGAGCGATCTCGGGACCTTCAAGGCACTCTACGATGTCGAACAGCACGATCCTGAAGGGAATGTCGGGAAGGCAGAGTTCCTTGCCGCATGTAACAATTATGTTCATGCTCCGGGAAAGCATGTCGGCCTCATCGGCGTCCATGACCTCATCGTTGTTGACACCGCTGATGCACTGCTTGTCTGCGACACCGCTCAGGCAGAGCAGGTGAAACAGCTGGTCGGCCGGTATAATAAACTGGATCTTGAGGTGACCAAATTCCACCGGACGGTGTACCGGCCCTGGGGATCATATACGATTCTTGAGGATTCACCGATCTACAAGATCAAGCGGGTCACTGTCAAGCCCGGTCAGAAGCTCTCCCTCCAGCTGCACCACCACCGCTCAGAACACTGGATTGTAGTGAGCGGGACTGCTGAGGTGGTCCTGAATAATGAAACCCGGTTGTTACACCAGGGTGAAAGTACCTTCGTCCGCAGCGGAATGCGGCACCGATTGAAAAATCCCGGCGTGATCCCCCTTGAAGTCATCGAGGTACAGCTGGGTGAATACCTCAAGGAAGACGATATCGTCCGGTTTGAAGACGATTACGGGCGGAAATAAAAACACTGACAGTCCTTCTGTAATCCCGGTTCACGCAAACGCGGGAGATTATCTTTTTTTCGGGGAATATTTTTTTGCGAACCGGCCGAAAGACCGGCCGTCGCCAGTCACAAGGCATTGTGACCCGCTTCCGATCAGGTCCTCCCTTCCTGCAATCCTGAGCCCCTCAGTTACGAGCCCGTGATTCCTGGGATCGCGGTAGTGCATCAGTGCCCGCTGGATCTTCTTTTCCTGTCCCCGGGGTACATGTACCGGTTCCAGAGTAAATGGATTGAGACCGGTATAGTACATGCAGCTTGAGACACTCATCGGCGTCGGGGTGAAGTCCTGCACCTGTTCGGTATACAGGTTGTGGTCGTGGATATAGACGGCAAGGGCAACCATATCTGGAATTGTGCATCCGGGATGCCCGGACATAAAGTACGGCAGGAGATACTGCCGCTTTTTTTTTTCCTGCTGCAGGGTTTCGAACTCTGCACAGAACCGGTCGAAAACTTCCCGGTCCGGTTTGTTCATGGTCCTTGTGACATTCCGGGCAATATGTTCCGGGGCAACCTTGAGATGCCCGGATATATGGTGATCACAGATCGTCTCCAGGTACCCGGAATCATCAGCGAGAGCCAGATCGTACCGGATTCCGGAACCGATGAAGACATGTTTGATTCCAGGGATACTGCGAAGCCGGGAGAGCAGCCGGCACTGTTCTTCATGACTGGTCCGGAGGTTTTTACAGGCAGTGCTGCAGCGCTTTTCCGTACAGGCACCGCAGGTTTCCCACTGGTCGCAGGAGAGGCAGTACATATTCGCTGTCGGGCCTCCGACATCCGGGATGATGCCTTTGAAGGCTGGCATCTTCGTCATGCGGGTCACTTCACGGATAATCGAGTCGCTGCTCCGGCTCTGGATGATGCGACCCTGGTGGTGCGTGAGGGCACAGAAGGAGCAGGCACCGAAACACCCCCGGTGGCTGGTCACCGAAAACTGCACGGGTTCAAGTGCGGGGATGACCTGGGCGTACGAAGGATGTGCACAGCGTGTAAACGGGAGCTCGTAAATACGATCCAGATCTTTCGTTGAGAGCGGGTGCGCCGGGGGATTCTGGATCACGACGGTCTTGGGATGTGGCTGGGCAACCGCTCTCCCACGTACCGGATCCTGTTCATGGTAGTGGAGGGCGAATGCACGGGCGTACGCGGCTTTCTCCCGTGACACTTCGGCAAACCCGGGAATTTCAACGATTTCTTCAGGGCGGGCTTCTCGCCATTCTGCAATCTCCATCTTATAGGATGTGCCACGGATATCCTGGAGGACACTTGCGGGTTCTCCGGCTGCGAGCCTTCCCGCAATTTCCACCATCTGTCGTTCGCCCATACCGAATACGAGGAGGTCTGCCGGTGCATCGGAAAGTATGGACTGTCGCACCCGGTCCTGCCAGTAATCGTAGTGAGCGAACCTGCGCAGGCTTGCCTCGATACCCCCTATGACAACCGGGACATCGGGAAAGAGTTCGTGCACCCGGTTTGTATAGACAATCGTGGCACGGTCCGGCCGTTTCGGGATCCCGCCCGGTGAATAGACATCCTCACCCCGCCGCTTGAGATTCGGGGTGTAATTATCGACCATCGAGTCAACGTTCCCCGACGAGATGCCAAAGAAAAGGCGGGGTGTTCCCAGAACGGTGAAATCCTCCGGCGATTGTACCTGCGGCTGTGCAATAATCCCGACCGAGAACCCGGCGTCCCACAGGACCCTGCCGATCAGGCCAGTACCAAACGAGGGGTGATCCACGTAGGCATCGCCGGTTATGAGAATAATGTCGAACTGCCGGATACCCTGCTTTTTCCCTTCCTGAAGCGACATGGGGAGGAACAGTGGCTGTCGGGACATACAAGACAAGGATATTTTCCGGGATAGATAATTGTACCGGGGAATCTCAGCCGGACGGGCGCCGGGTGAGGTCCCGGATGATCTCTGCAAGACCCCCCGGGAGGTCATCGGAGTTCTCATCTTTCTCCGGGCTTGTGCTTTTTTTCTCTTCTTCTGCGGAAACCGTCACGTCCTGCTTCTTTTCGCCGGCTACCGTCTTCTGGCCAAGCACAGGCAGGTGCAGCTGCATCTTCTCATCGAATTCCCGTCGTACGGTAAGACCGGTAAATTCCATGATTACCGCTTCGACAATGAGGTAGGTAATGGCTTTTTCCCGGAGACAGCCGGTGAGGGCATGGCCCGACCGGCCAACCGATGCATGATAATGGATATGAGGACCGCCTTCCCCCTGATAGATGGTGCCAACACCAAATATCTCCCACCCGCCTTCGAACATGACAAAATGAGGGACGGGCGGAATTACCGGTTCTTCCGGTCCCGTCACCATACGCCCGTTCATCAGGGCTCCAAGGAAATGGATCGATCCGGTCTGGATATTCTTGTCAATAATAAACTGGCGCAGCGAGAGGAGCATATCCTCGCCATTGTCAATCCTCACGACAAAGACCCGGCCGATCTGCCCTTCTGAATATTGCATGTGATCAGGTTCCCGTTCTGGTTAACATATGGTACGCGTGGATTTATAATTTATATACTCTTGGCCGGTTCACGCTTTGACCTTTCAGGTGCGGACAATCTACCGGTGGAGGAGAGAAAAATGGAGATAGGATTTATCTTCCGCCCGCTCCCCCGCCTCCAAATCCGCCGCCACCACCAAACCCGCCACCGCCACCAAACCCACCACCGGAACTGCCGTGGCTCGGGGGTGAAAAACTCATGAGGGGCATGAAGGCAAAATTCATCCCTATGGCGCCCACCGGAATGCCGGTATCCGCTACGCGGATATTGAGGGTTTTCATGGCTTTTTCCACTTTATCCCCGACACCGAGCGCTGTGCCGTAGACCAGCCAGTCACCCCACATCGAGAGATCCGCGGGAGCATACTTCTGTATCATCGCCATGTCCGAAAGGAAATGGGTGAACGCATCCCACTCCAGTTTCTCCCTGTACCGGTCGTCTTTCCAGTGACCAAAGAGGGTAGACGGGGCTGCAAAGGCAATGGCAGCCTGGACGATGACAACACCCCAGAGCACCACGGACGGAGACAGGATATAGGACTGCATGGGCGCAACAAAGAACAGGATAAGGCTGATCCCGAACATGACGATACTGACGAGCCCGAGCGGAATGATATGGTCCCTGCCGTCGACAATATACTGCGTGGAGAGACTGGAATCCACCCGGCTCGTCACATCGGTGAGTGAACGCTGGTATTTCAGCGCTTTTTCCTCGGCTGTCGTGTTCACCTGGGCCTTTTTTGCCAGCGCCCCGATGGAATCGGTATCAAGCACCCCGTCCTCTGAGACAAGCTGGAGGAACATCAGCACCCGCTGTTCATACGGATCCAGGCCTTCGCTGGAAAGGGTTTTTACGATAACCCCCTTTCCCTCGCCTTTTTCGGTAATGGAGATGTTCTTGCGCCGGTGGAGGTCCAGCAGGGTTGCATAATAGCCGTCCTCATCGAAATCCATGGCATCTCCCTTGAAGAGCAGGTTGACCTGCCAGGGTTTGAGGTTCGTGCCGGGGAGGGTGCTCAGATATGCCGGAACCGTAAACTCCTTCTCCCGGCCATACCTGCGGTAAATGAGGAAGAGGAGCAGGGGTACAAGAATTACCGCGATCGTTCCGATGATCTTCAGAAGGTATGCACCATAGTAGGGCAGGTTGTACCAGAACGCTGCCGAGGCAGTCTTGCTTCCGACATTATCAACTGCTGACCGGAAACCCGGGAACTGGCTGAATCCTTCAGACGACCCGAGCATCTCAACCGCGAGGATCTCATTGGCAGCAAGACTGCCGGTGATGACATACCTGTCCCCCACGTTCTCGGTCTTCATGGAAGGCGGGTACGCGTACACCTGGTCGATACCCCGGGCGGGAATAATTACCTTCACATTCCGGTACGGGATGTGCGACTCTCCGGCCAGTTTCAGGTTCAGGTGAGTGGTAGTGGAATCGTACTCGAGCGGGGGGTTGATGATATAATCGTATTCTGCGGGATACTGCCCCGAATTGTAGTAGGCGGGGTTGAAGATCCCGACTTCGTCATACTCCGCAAGGTCCTCAATCGTTCCGCGGGATGATTCAGTGGCAGAAGTGCCATAAACCGTGACGTCCCCCGAATTATCCTTCACATATCCAATAGTGCCAGGTGCTGGTGTCATGGATACCAGCCGGATATAGGGTTCCGTGCTGGTATTGAGGGTTACCGGGGACTCCCAGATACGGTAGAGCATCCGGTACTGCCCGCTACCCGTAACATCATACACATAGTGTTCCGAGAGGGTCCCGTCTCCATTGAGGACCGCATCATAGGAACTGACGGTAAGATCCCCGTCAAAAAGCGGGCCTATCGCAGTAATGAGGAGAAGGGCAAGGAGCCCGAGAGCCAGCCCGGCTCCCACAACCCATCCCAGTTGTCGTGTCTCGCTCACAAAAATTACCCTTTAGAACTCGATCTTCGGGGGAGTCTTGATTGCCTCTTCGAACTGGAGGTACTCGAGCTTGATGAGGCCCATCAGCTTGGCAACGAAATTCGAGGGGATGGTGTCCATCATGGTGTTGAACTCCTGCGAGATGTTATTGAAGGTATAACGCTGGCGGGCAATTTCGTCTTCAAGGGTCTTGACGGAGTCCATCATGCTCATGACCGTACTGGAGGTCTTGAGGTCGGGATAATTCTCCGCAACAGCAAGCAGCCGTCCGAAAATAGAACGGGATTCTGCCTCAACCTTGTTCAGGTCACCTGGAGAGGCTGTTGCAACACTTGCCCGCATTGCGGTCACCTTCTCAAGAGTCTCCTTCTCAAACTTGGCATAGCTCTTGACAGAGCCGAGGAGCTGCTCGATCATGTCGAGCCGCTTCTTCATAGCGACCCGGATCTGGCCGAGCGTTGCTTCCGAAGAGTTCCTCAGGCTGACAAAGCGGTTGTAGATGCTGATCACCCAGAGGACCAGTACTACGACAACGAGGGCGACAACGCCCAGGATAATCCATCCGATTAAATCCATAGTTCTCAGTTTAGTGATACCTGTTCTTAAAGATATGATCATTGGAGGGTTGAACAGATATTTTTAAAAAAGAGAGATTATTCGATGATGAGGGATCCCACAATCCGCAGCTTCCCGCCCTCAAGGTAATGGAGGACGACACGGGCGCCGGGCTTATAGACCAGCGCTTTTTCCATCGTGAGGGTAAGCATGGGCATCCGCCAGTCCCCGTCAACAACCGCCTTTTCCAGCCGGGTCGGGAGGAACTGCATCCAGTAGCCGGCGTAGAGAACCATCCCTTCTTTGAGGGGCGCCGGCCAGTATTTCACGAGCTGGGCTTTCCCGGAAACCGTAGTCGCATACTTGACTGACGGATCGGTAGTCAGGACAAAACCGCGGTCCAGATCTTCAGATTCAATATTCTTGAGCGCGAGACCGACACGATCACCGGCAACAGCAATCTCAGCGTCGTCATCGTGTTTCTGGATCGAGCGGATCTGGGCAGTCTTCTCAGTAGGAAGTACTTTAAGCGTTTCGTGCTTCTTGATCATTCCCTGTGCCACGGATCCGAGAACGACAACGCCGACACCTTTCACATTGAAGTGCGCATCGATGGGTACGATACCGTTTCCTGCGGTTTCATGGGCTTTCCGGTGGGCAGTCTGTTTGACGGCAATCTCAAGCATCTTCTCACGCAGCCCGACCATATCTTCTTCGATAACTTCGTAATGTTCAAGAACAGTACCCTTGATGAGCGGGGCAATCTGGTCCGGTGAGATGTAGTTCTTGAGGATGAGATACCCGGCAGATTTGCCGGCACACTGGAGCATCAGCACACATTCGCCGAATGATGCGTTAATCTCGTTCACGACAAGGATCACACGATCCGACATGGAAACTGCATAAAACAACGAGGAAAGCTTCTCGGGATACCGGGTCGGCTCGACAAAGGTCACCGTTGCATCGCCTTTTTTCAGGTTGTAGAAAGTGATATCACTCGCCGTCCCCTTCTTTCCCAGATCCTTGGCATAGTCCGGGGGGGCGAGGAGTGCGACTGTGAGGTTAGACATGATGGTTACATATAAGGTGTATAAGGATATGAGGATTTATTCCGGGAATGGTTAAAACAGAGAGGATCACGCCCTTTTCCTTATTACTGTTTTAAAATCGCTTATAAATTTATTAAGTTCTGTCATCGAGGGTTTTACAGCAAGACACACTAAGACAAGGTAGGCCGCATATACGAGAGTGAAGAAAAATAACGCAAGATACCACCCGTATGATCCTGCTGGACTGATATAATTCCCATTGACATACAGCGTTCCGAAGAAGAGCGGAAATTCCAGATAGGTCAGACCCTGGGTAACATAGAAAAGAATCATACCGGAGAGCGTATCTGCAACAAGCAGGCATACAAAGGGGGTGAACCACAGGATGTATTGCGGACTATGATACTTCATACCGAAAACGACAGTAAATACCGATATCAGTAAAAATCTTATGAGATGACGGGGTTCTTTTTTGGGACCGACCAAGGCAACTACTACCAACAAGAGGAGCACGCACCCCAGGATAACGTACATGAAGTTCGAAACAACTGTCGCCGATATCCCCAGATTACATACGTCATGTAAATATACGTACAGGGTGTTCGTAGCAGTATTCACATAGATATCAGTCCTGACGAGACTACCTGAAAAATACGAGAGCAGAATTGCAGGTTTTAAAATGATAACCGGAAGCAGGAAAATTACCGATAACGGGATCCCGATTTTTAAAATGGTGACGATTTCCCGTTTAAGTGATGTCGATTTTGCATTATAGAGCATCACAAACGGGAGGGCAATAACAGGATAAATTTTTACAAAAAAACCAATAATGAGGGCAAGGTAGCCCCGGAGGGTTTTATTATAAACTGAGAAAAGCACCGCAAGCATAAGGAGGCTTGTCGGGAATGCATCGTATTTTGTCAAAACGAAGTATGCAGCAGAAAATGCTGTTGCATAGAGGAATGCCGCGATAAATGCTGTTTTTTCGTTATACAGTTTCAGGCCGATGAGGTATACACATATGAGAATCACGATGTCACAAATGACCATCTGTACCTGAAAAAAGAGAACAAATATACTGGGACTGTTCAACAGAACTGCCGGGATAAATGCCAGCAAAATGGGAATAAATGCGAGGGGAGGATAATCAAAACCGAAATTCACATAGGGAATCTGACCCTGTGCAATATTGTTGGCACTCTGGAGATAATATTGAAAATCAAAATAATCAATGAACGAGTGAAAAATGGATGTTGTTGCAAAAAAAATTATGAATTTTGTGAGAATTGAGAGGAGACACAGGTAAAAAATATGACGTTTTATAAGATCCGGGTCAATGCCGTCACAGAATATTCCAAAAAAAGAAAAACCCTGAGTAGCTTTCATTCCCTTTCTACCCGGATTCATTACAATTTCTGAAGGATTCTGACTTGATACCTGACTTTTTTTCCTGCTCATAATTTCAAACCCGCTGACAATGCAATAATGAATTCCCTGTTGATCTAAATGCATTTTTCCTATTGAGGATTCTACCAATATCTGAATAGTTTTACATCATATGTTTTTGAGATTCGCCGCCGGGTCATTAAAAATCTTGGTTTTACGATCTCTGGATACATACCAGTCATAGATGATTATGAACCCGAAAACAAAAAACAGGCTCATTGTCTGGGCATATAAATTAACAAGATCGGGGACCAGTTTTGGATTGATCCAGTAATTCAGATACACAAACAGGGGGAATAACGAGATTCCTGAAAAAACCAGTAGCTTTGCTTTATAGTTGTACTCTTTCATCAAAAAGTAGAGAGGGACCGCAAGCATAACGAACGCGTACGGTTTAATTCTTGGTAAAAGCATGAAAATCGTCAGGAATCCGATACAGTAGAGTTTGAACGTGTCATTATTATTTCTCTTCATAAAGAAGAACAGGGCGACAAGTACCAGTACGATGTAGAGTGCCGAAAGGATAACGGTAAATAATAAGCTGTTATCACCGAATCCTTTTGCAATATCCCCCAACATCAGAAATTGTGAAGGAGTTGCCATACCACCACTTTCACGAAGCGGATTTCCGCTTCCGGTAGTGGACAGAATAAAAAAGGATCGTACCATCGAGGGAGACACTATGAAAGATAATACTAAAATTGCACCCAGTGTTCCCCCTGCCAGACAGATCAATTTTATCCTTTCGGTAAGGGAACGTTTAAGAAACAGGAATACCGCGCTGAAGACAATCGGAAAAATGGAGAACGATGCCATCAGGCCGGTCACCACCGCTGACTCGGAAACCCGTTCTTTTTTCAGTAAATAAAATATGAGTGCAGTAAAGAAAAAGAAAATAATACTGTCGTTGCCGGTAAGAAAATTCCAGTAAACTGAAATGAATCCGGTCATTAACAATGTCGTAAAAAAAAGATAATGACGATTATCATCAATTGTCAGCACCAGATAGGAACCGATCAGTAAAAGTACTATACAGATTAGGCGATATATGCCAATATTATTGAAGAGAAACAGGAACTCAAATATTGGCAGTGTGTGGGGCGGGTACACAAATGGGAGATTGTCACCAACATAATCCTTGATATTATCAAGAACATAAGGATCCTTCCCCTGGTTCAATGCATTTACCGCCCCCATATAGACACGATAATCCCAACCGGTGCCAGGGTTTGAAAAGACATTAAGCAGCATGTACCCGGTCAGAAGAAGAAGAATTACACATAACAAAATATATCCGATTTTCCAGAATTTTTCGCTTATCGGGGTGTCTTCCCCATCCTTTATGTTCTTCCCTTTTTTTCTCGTTTTCATTGTTTTTTTCATTGTCTGGATGATAATCACTCCAACTACTTTACGAATTTGCGTGAAAACGTTATTTAAATATGCTGAATTCAAAAGGATTCAGAGAGCAGGAATATGTGAAATTTATATTGTTTTTCATCCAATAAGAAAAGCAGGAAATTTTGTGGTTTTGTGCATATGGAACTTAAAAAAAATTCCTTTAAAATAATTCAAATTGCCGTTGCGATTATTATTTTACTCCTTTTGTTAGGTTCAGTGGATTATTTTCAGGCAAGCAAAGCACTGATGAATCTTGACTGGATTTTCTTATTACTTGCATGCATCTGCTATTTTCTCAACAATATCCTGATGTCAATCCGTTTAAAGAAAATTCTAACCTATCTTGGAAATAAAATACGGTTCAGAATTGTTTTTCTCTCCCATATGTCCGGGATGCTCCTTTCTGATTTCACTCCGGGGAGAAGCGGGTACCTCTATGTCGCACTTGCAATGAACAAGAAAGGGGTTCCCCTGCCTACTGCATTTGCTGCAATAACCAGCACGTACATTTACGATCTTTTATTCAAGATCGTACTCGCCATCGTCGCAGTATTCTATCTTTATTCCAGCATTACCGGTCTTCCGATCGGGTATATTTTATATTTCATTGTAATTGTCCTCCTTATGGTTATCGCCGGTTACTTTCTCATCATGTACCCCGGTCAGGTGATTCAGGATTTTTGTCAGAAAAATAAATATTTACAATATATTCTTGATATGGGTGAACAAAGCCGTTCCATTCAAAAATTGTCCCCCTATATTATTTTCATCTCATTTTTAGGTTGGTTACTCCGTGGACTGGAATGGTATTTTGTTGCAGTGGCAATCGGTGGGATCCTCATCAGCCTTCCTGACATGCTCCTTTTGAATCCGCTTCTTACCATACTCTCGCTGATCCCTCTCACTCCTGCTGGACTGGGTATCCAGGAAGCGGGCATTGTCGGGATCCTTGTACTAATGGGGGTAACAATCACCGCTGCAACAGCTTTTGCATTCCTGACAAGATTCATCGAAATAATCATCGATCTGATAGGAATGAAAAGTTTTTTTTTCCTCGATATCAGGGAGGGCGCACTGCATACCCATTATAATTCGATTGATGGGGATATCGATGAGAGAGCCTATAACTCTGATTTATGTACACAACGTTATTTCCAGAGGCGCAGAACGGGAACGATAAAAAAATTATTGAATGCTGGGAACAACGATGTTATTCTCGATGTTGGATGCGGAAGCGGGGTTCAGATCCGGGCTCTTGGTCTTGAGAGGCCAACCTTGATAATCGGTATGGATGTTAACAGAAATGCTCTGTTATATGCAAAAAAGAAGGAGATCTCCCAGAGCGAATTTATCATTGCCGATGCCCAACAACTGCCATTCAAGGATGGGACTATCGATAAGATAATCTGCGCGGAAATAATTGAACATCTCAATAACCCGGAACAATTAATTGCTGAATCCCAGCGAGTGCTCAGGGAGGATGGATCAATTGTTATCACTACACCCAATGAAAATTCAGTCTGGGGACTGTATGAATTCCTGTGGGATGCTTTTGGTCGGGGACGGAACTATGGAGAGACTCACCTCAGATTTTTTTCAGTCAGAGACCTGGAGACATATTTCAAATCCTTCAGAACCCGATCGGTGGTTACTCTGTTTTTCGTTTCACCATTTTTTGCATTATCAAACAACCACACCCTTGTAAGGTGGAGCAAAGCTTTCGACATGATGTTTGAGCATCTTAATTTTGGTGTAATAATTGTCTATTCAGCAAAAAAGAAATGACGGTGACTTATCCAGTCTGCCCGGCTTACACCTTTGCCTTCATCCAGGTAAGATTCCTGTTAAGGAAAAAATTCCAACTAAATGCAATTAAAATACCAATAATATTGGCTGCCCGGTAATCAACACCCATGGTATATGTCAAAATATTG
>Ga0116170_10001601_pt1 | contig 22687 bp, 24 predicted proteins | sample AD_JPNHW1_MetaG_FD_89797 | JGI IMG/M metagenome (GOLD analysis project Ga0116170, IMG submission 89797) | Active sludge microbial communities of municipal wastewater-treating anaerobic digesters from Japan - AD_JPNHW1_MetaG | ecosystem: Engineered > Bioreactor > Anaerobic > Digestate | place... | reverse complement strand
GCCCAGCCAGTTCAGCGTCTCAGCGAAGCGGCGGACGGTCTTTCTCAAAGAGCGCATCCCCTCTTCATCCTCCATGGCCCCCTCCAGGGTGTCGCGAGACCAGAAGGTCGCCCCCAGGTTGGCGCCGAAGAAGCCCCCGCTCACCGGGATCATGCCGTTGAGTATGAAAAAGGAATGGATTTGCTGAATTGCCAGCTCCTGGCCGCCCATCCGGTCTCCGCCCACGGCGATGGCCATGCCCGGCTTATGCCGCAATGACTTTGGATCGGCAGCCAGGGCAGCCCGCGTCCGGTCGATTACGATCTTGCTCTGGGCGCTCATGCTGCCGTTGTAGACGGGAGTAGCGATGACAAAACCCTGCGCCCTTCCCAGCAGGGGATAGAGATCCTGCATATCATCCTTTATGACGCAGTGCTTATTCTTGAGGCAGTAGTCGCAGTGCCGACAGGGGCTGATGTTCTTTCCGGAAACGCTGAACAGCACCGTCTCAAAGCCCTTCTCCTCCAGCATCTGGAGGGCCCGGCCCAGGACATGCTCCGTAGCCTTGTTCCTGGGGCTGCCGCATATGCCGAGTATCATGATTATAATATGATATCTGCCCTTATATCAGATTTCCTGACACTGCAGAAGGCAAAGGGTATTAAGCCGGAGAAGCCATTTGAGACCAAGAGAGGCAGGATAATCATGATGGAGGGCAGAGCCTGGATATTTGGAGACGATGTGGACACCGATGTGATCATCCCCGGCAAGTATCTGCGCACAAAGGACCCCCGCCTCTGGGCGGAGCATGCCATGGAGGGGCTGGACCCCAATTTTGCCTCGCAGGTGGCCAGGGGTGATGTGATTGTGGCCGGCAGAAACTTCGGCAGCGGCTCCTCGCGCGAGCAGGCGGCCCATGCCCTGAAAGGGGCAGGCGTCTCTGTGGTGGTGGCCCGCTCCTTTGCCCGCATATTCTACAGAAACGCCATCAACGTGGGCCTTCCCCTCATCGAGGCGGACGTATTGTGCCGCCCGGGCGACATTGTGGCCGTGGACCTGGCGGAAGGGACGGTGCGGGTGGGAGATAAAATCTTTCAGGGCACCAGGCTGCCTGATTTTCTCATGAAAATCCTCCAGGATGGCGGCCTGGTCAGGCACCGCCGCAGGCAGAAGGGTCTGGAATGATCTTTCCGGAAGACTACAAGCTGGTGGGCATAAAAGACGGGGAGCGGCGGGGCGATCCGGTCTACTTCTCCACCCGGTACCTGATCAGCCGGGAGGGGCCCAGGCTCTATGCCGTCACCAGCCGGGGAGAGGGCTTTCTGCGGGAGGCTGCACAGTTGCAGCTTATCGCCTCAGGAGATCAAATTCTTTTTTACGGGGAAAGGGTTGACACCAGAAACCGCACCAGGCTCATCGACCTGGCGACGGAGGTCTGCCGGAGGAGCATGCCTGGCGGAGTCAATACCGTGGTCTTTCAGGGGCCGGATGAGCACATCACCTTTGTGAAGGATCCAGACCAGTCGCAGGTTTTAGCCATCGATGTACTGGATGTCTCTCCCCCGAACCCGCCCTGGCTGCTGCACGTCCTGACCAGGCTGGAGGATTGCGGCCTCTTGGGCGACCTGATGGTGCGCTTTGTCCCCAGGGTCCTGGACATCCGGGGCTATGAGGGAGAGGACGTCTACTACCCCTGCCGGGCGGCGGGTCTGGGCAGGAGCCTGGACTGCGATGCCGTGGTGCATGAGCACCCGAGGATCGTGGGATGCGAGGTATCCAGAGAGATCTTTTTGGCCGGCCATGCGGCTGCCGGGTATGACTTCGTCAACGTCTGCCCGCTTAGCAGCAGCCATGCCGCCTTTTTGCCGGAGCGCCCCTTTCTCACCCGCTGCTGCCGCTCCGAGAGGCGGGGTCGGGTGGAGAAGAACGGTCAGACGGGGATGGCGGTGCACTGGGGAGACGGGCCCTGGGAGATCGCCCAGGCGGTCAGGCAATTGGTGCAACTGGTGCGACCTGGGAGAGATGGGGAGGTGGCAGAATGAAGGAGGCAGGAATGACGGCAGGATCAGCATCGGCATCAACGAAGGTGGCAGTGATCCCCGGTGACGGCATCGGCCCGGAGGTTGTAGAGAGCGCTCTCGCTGTGCTGGATGCGGCGGGCGCAGAATTTGAGAGGGTCTTTCTGGAGATAGGCTACGGCCGCTGGAAGAGGACGGGACAGGCCATGAGCGAAGAGGACCTGGCGGCGGTCAGGCAGTGCAACTGCATCCTCTTCGGGGCCATCAGCACTCCGCCCGATCCCAATTACCGCAGCGTTCTCCTGCGGCTGCGAAAGGAGCTGGACCTCTTTGCCAACATCCGGCCCTTCCGGGGGAGGGGTCTCGATTTCATCATAGTGCGGGAGAACACCGAGGGGCTCTATTCCGGCCTGGAAGAGGTGGGCGTGGAGGAGTCGCGCACGCTGAGGGTAGTGACCCGGCGCGGCTCGGAGAGGATAGCCGAAAAGGCCTGCGACCTGGCAGCCGACCGGAGCAGGCTGACCATTGTGCACAAGTCCAATGTCCTGCGCTCCGACCGGCTGTTCCTGGAGGTCTGCCGGAGTGTGGCTGCCCGGCGGAACGTAGCCTGCGACGACATGCTGGTCGACGCCGCCGCCTACAACCTGGTGGTAAATCCGAGAAGGTTCGATGTGCTGGTCACAACCAACCTCTTCGGAGACATCCTGAGCGACGAGGCGGCAGGGATCATCGGCAGCCTGGGGCTGTGCGCCAGCGCCAACCTGGGCGCCGCCCATGCTCTCTTCGAGCCCATTCACGGCAGCGCCCCGGACATAGCCGGAAAGGGCATAGCCAATCCGGTGGGTGCCATCAGAAGCGCCGCCATGATGATGCATTGGCTGGGCGAGGCTGAGACGGCTGAGAGGATAGAAAGGGCGGTGGAGACGGCCCTGGCAGGTGGAGCGAAGACTCCCGACCTGGGCGGAGAGAGCCACACCGAGGACATGACGCGAGCAGTGATAAGGGCGCTGGGGGAATAGAAGAGCGCCAGAGCGCAAGTAAGAAATGCCATCCCCGCATTTTGGTATGCGGTGTGTTTCTATGAATCTTGAAGAGATGGCTCAAATAATGAAGGCCTCCCTGGACATCAGCGACAATATCGTGGGCGTGCGGCTCTTTTCCAAAGAAGAGCAGATTCCCAAAGACCTCGACCAGATGGAAAGGCCTTTCCATTACTGCTCCATGATCCAGGGGGCTAGGAGGGAGGGCAAGAGCTTTTTGGCCCGCGCCGACTACCATGCCTGCAAGGGTGGAGCCGCCGGCCTGGGCTTGCTGCAGTGCCCGGAGAACATCGCCAATGGCGCCCTGTACTTTGACAAGCTTCACAAGTGCGAGACCCCAGCCATCGGCATCAACATCGCCACCAACATGCCACGCATCTTGCCAGGCAGCACCGTGGCCACATACGTAGCTCCCCTAGACAAGATGATGACCAATCCCGATGTGGTCATATTCGTGGGCAATCCCTTCCAGGCCCGGCGCATCGTCCAGGCGGTCATGTTCAAGGAGGGTGGCCGTGCCACATTCAACACCGCGGGAATTCAGTCCTTCTGCGTCGACGCCACATCCTCCCCCTTCCTCAAGGGCGAAATCAATGTCTCCCTGGGCTGCGACGGCTCGGCCAGGAACTCCGGGCTGGAGGATAAGGACGTGGTGGTGGGAATTCCCTTCTCCATGATGGAGAGCATCTGCAATGTACTCAAGGACCATTACGCGGGCTGGGACAAGTTCATGAGGAGCTAACCGGAGCCAGACAGAGAATAACATCTCAAATCTTTTTTTGGTACGGCGGAGATCACATGTTCGAGAAGATTTTAATTGCCACCGACGGCTCCCGGCATAGCCGCCGGGCGGCGGAGGCGGCGATAGAGATGGCCGGGCTTTACGGCTCGACCATCACAGTACTTTATGTGGTGGACGTGGGCCGGGAATACGCGCCCCTGGGCGATCTGGTGTCCAGGGTGGCAGACGACATGATCGCCGGCATTCGCACTAGCCTCATGCAGCAGGGACACGAGGCTACCAGAGATGTAGGCGAGATGGCTGAAAAGGCCGGCGTCTCTGCCGAGAGACGGATTGTGGAGGGCTATCCGGCCCAGGAGATCCTGCACCTGGCCGAAGAGGAAAAGGCCGGCCTCATAGTCATGGGCGGGATGGGAGAGACCGGCTTGAACCGGTTCCTCCTGGGAAGCGTGGCCGACAAAGTGGTGCGGAGTTCAGAGATCCCCGTGCTGGTGGTCAGGAGAGATTAGATCAGCAGTCCGGGTTTTCAGCCGTCCAGGTGATCAGCAGCCCGTCATCCAGGCGCTGCACATCTTTCAGGTGGAGCCGGGGAAAGCCGGCGGAATAACCCTCACCATCCACCAGCGTGGGAGACGCTGTTCCGCCTATGACCTGCGCACCCATGTAGACGCGGATCTCATCCACCAGCCCCATCTTTATCAAAGACCAGTTGAGGGTGGCCCCACCCTCTACCATGAGCCTTCGCACGCCCCTCTCATAAAGCCGGGAGAAGAGCAATTCCAGATCGACTCTCTCTCTGCCGCAGATGAGAGTCTCGCTTCTCCGAGATAGCATCTCCAGCCTCTCCTGGGGAGCGAAGCTGCCGGCGGCAATGATGCAGCCCGGACCCAAGATCCTGGCTACGAGCGGTGTGCGCGCCCGGCTGTCGGCCACAATTCGCAGGGGATTGTCCGGGCGGCCCGCCGCCCGCCTCTCCAGCCGCAGCCCCTCCGACTTGACCCGCAGTTTGGGATCGTCTGCCCGGACGGTGCCCACGCCGACCATCACCGCATCACTCTCCGCCCGCAGGGCGTCTACCCTTGCCAGATCCTTCTGGCCGGAGATCCTCACCTGCCTCCGCTTCTTCGAGCTTATCTTGCCGTCAGCGCTCATGGCGCTGTTGATGAACACAAAAGGCCGGCCCATGATAGTCGCACCCCGCAACTCCTTACTCTATTCGATCCTCATCTCATATTCCATATTCTTGTCTTTTCTACTCATGAGGGCAATGCGGACAGAAGCTAAATAGATTGCCAAATCTACCTTTGAGCGTGTCTAAAGGGCGCGATATCCTTCTGCAGGGAACCATAATCTGCGGAGACGACTTCCGCGAAGAAGAGGGCTACATCTGCCTAAGGGACGGGATCATTCGCGAGATGGGCCAGGAGAAGGTGGATGCCGACTTTTCGGGCATCATCTGCCCCCGCTTCGTAAACGCCCATGTCCACCTGGGCGATTCCGCCTTCAAGGACCCACCCTTCCTGCCTCTCTCCGACCTGGTGGGGCCGGGAGGCCTCAAGGCACGGCTGCTGAGAGAGACGCCCCGCGGGCTGCTGGTGGAGGGAGTGCGAAGGAGCCTGCATCAGATGGAGGCATCCGGCACATACGCTTTTGCCGATTTTCGGGAAGGAGGACATGAGGGCGTCCTCCTGCTGGAGGAAGCGCTGGGGGATATGCCCCTGCGGGCAAGAATCCTGGGCAGGCCAGCCTCCCCTGCCCTAGATGCCTCTGCGAGGGGGGGCGCCGCGCGGCCTGCTGCGCCCGGCAGATGCTGGGGGCTGGGACTCTCCAGCACCCGCGATCACCACCCTCATTTCATTGAGGCGGCAGTAGACGCCGCCAGAGAAGCCGGCCAGGCGGTGGCCATTCACGCCGGAGAGGCGGAGCGGGACGACATCGGCGATGCCCTGCACCTGCGCCCTGACATCCTGGTGCACATGGGCCGGGCGGATGAGCGGGAGCTGAGGCAAGCGGCAGATGCCGGCATGGCCGTGGCCATCTGCCCCAGGTCCAATCTGATCACCAATTCTGCCCGGCCTGATGTAAAAAAGATGCTCTCTTATGGCCTGACGGTGGGCGTGGGAACGGACAACGTCATGCTCAATTCGCCGGATATGTTCGAAGAGATGCACATCCTGGTGAGAGCGTTGCTGCATGACGATAGACAGGTATTTAAGATGTGCACGCTAAATGGTGCTAAAATGCTGGGATTGGACGGACAGATCGGGTCCATCCAGGAAGGAAAAGAGGCAAGGCTGATGGTCATAGACGGCAGCTCAGACAATCTGTGGGGATGCAAAAGCCCCCTTGCCGGGGTGGTGCGGCGGGCCGGGCCATCCGACATAATGGCGATCTTCTAGAGGTATATCATGTTCAACAAAATTTTAGTGGCAACGGACGGATCGGAGCAAGGATTCAAGGCGGCCAGGGTGGCCCTGGAGCTGGGAAAGATCTCGGGCGGAAGCGTCACCGCCATTTACGTCGCCGACACCAACCGGACAGCCCACCTTCCGGACGACATGCTGCTGCTCAGCATCCGGGAGCTTCTGCTCAAAGAGGGCAAGGACGCTGTGGCGCAGGTGGAGATCATAGCCGATGAGATGGGCGTGCCCTATGAGGGCGCTGTGGTGGAGGGCAATCCCGGCAGCGAGATCATGAGATTTGCCGAAGAGAAGGGAGTGGATATCATCGTCATGGGGACGGTGGGTCGAACCGGCCTGGACAAGTTTTTGCTGGGCAGCGTGGCCGAGAAGGTGGTGCGGGGCTCCAAGATCCCCGTGCTCACCATTCCCAGGGGGCGAACTTGAGCGTCAGCATCACAGTCCGGGAGATAATGGTCAGGGATGTGGCCTCTGTCACCATACCGGGCAGCAGAGACGATGTGCTGCGCACATTGCAGGACCATAAGGTCTCAGGGGTTCCGGTGATAAAGAAGGGAGAGGTGGTGGGCATGATCACCAGGACCGACCTGCTCAAGAACAGGGAGGAGGACCAGACGGCTCTGCTCATGACCCGCGATCCCGTGACCATAGCCCCGGACAGCAGCATAGTCGAGGCCGCGAAGCTGCTCATAGGCCACGACTTCAGAAGGCTCCCGGTTGTGGAGGGAAAGAAGCTCATAGGCATCATCACCATCGCCGACATCGTGCGGGTGGCAGCGGAGCTTAACATCAAGGAGAGCATTGAGCCCTATTTGGAGAAGCAGACGACGGTCCTCTGGAGCGAGATGCCTCTTCCCGTGGCCGGGTCGATCATGGAGTATGCCGCGGTGCAGGCCTGCCCGGTCATTGACAGCTTCCTCAAGCTGGTGGGCATGATATCGGACAGGGACCTGATCAAGGCCAGCGTCATCGAGGACACAGTGGAGCAGACAAAGCTTTCTGCCGATGACGGAGAGGACGCCTGGGTTTGGGACCGGGTGATCTCCACCATCAACAAGTACTACACCGTGTCCAGGATCAGGCTCAAGGACATTCTCGTGCGCGAGGCCATGGTCCATCCCATCTCCGCCTACAAGAAGGACGAGGTGGGCAAATGCGCTGCCATTCTGGCCAAGAACAGGATCGACCAGATGCCCGTGGTCACATCGAGCGGAAAGCTCATGGGGATGCTAAAAGACAGAGATATACTGGCGGCGCTGGTGGATTATAGTCGGTGACCATGAGTGTGAGGTATCAATTGAGTCTCACTGGTCATACCTAACATTAAAGACTTCAGAAGGACTTTAAATTCATTTTTGTTATTAAGTTTATTATTGACTTTTTTGAAAAACTCACGAAACATTGATATACTTAGCCCTATATATATGATACAATTGTGCAAATTAGCTGGAGCGAGGACATCAATCATGCAATTGAAAGTAATAATATTGATTGGATTAATTTTGATATTCTCTTGTGCATCTGCATTAAAATTTGATGAGAAGATTAAAGTGAATGGTGGAGGATATATGCTTACACAGACCAATACAGCACAATCCTCCGACCTAGCGGAGGGACATGGGGCGCAGACCTACCACAGAAGCCTCTCCTCGCAATTGGGGGCATCAAGTTTAGCCTCCGAATATGATCTCAAAAGCGATGATATTGCTAATTATCGTTATTCTATTGCGGTCAATAACGCGAGTATCCAGAATAATAGTCATGCGACATATAATGTATTGAATCCTTCGTTTGCCCCTAATCGTTATAGGATCCGCATGAATAGCCCGTCAGGATTACGCCATGTGATTTCCGTCAATGGTCTTGAGGGAAATGACACTGGGAACTTGACATCCTCCAGCAGCATTACCTTCAAGCCAGCAGTATCCCCGCCATCGCTTCTGCCCATACCAATATATATGGTATCCACATCATTTAACATAAAAGGAAACGGAAGCGCATCTGAGGTCGTTGCCGATTCAAGCCTTGGCCGACATGCATCGAACTTAGCCGAGACTACCATCGTTGGCGATTTCAGCATGAATTCGAGATTAACAGATTCATTGACTCTGCCAGCTAATAGCGACGTAGAGTCCCAGTCAGCTAAAGTAGATAATGTGAGGCAGGTTACAGACCTGCCCCAACAAAACGAATCGTCTCTCCGGGTAGCTGACCTGGAAAGCATGCTAATTGACGGCCTGGCAACTCAAGACGATTATCTGAATAAAATGCAGGAATTGCTGGAGAAGCAAGATATCTCTGCAGACCAATATGCTACAAGTCTGGCCTCTGCATTTGAAAGCAATATGATCACATTGAGCTATGAAAACTATAGCTTGTTGCTGCATATGGCCGCATCAGCAACACTTAATGAGCTTAACGAGATGGTCAATTCCAGTTTGATCTCGCCTGACGAATATCTCGGCAAATTAGGGCAGTTGCTTGCCTCCAATCGCATTACCGAAGCAGAATATTTGCACTCGATAGCAATCACCAAAGAGGCGACAGGGGTCACTGAGCGTCAATATCTGGCATATAAATCAGAGGCATTTGATGAGATGGAGGGCAAATATAGCAGCGGAGCAATAGGATGGCCAGCCTACCTCGCCAAACTCAATGCGATGCTCAAATTGGAGGTAATCGATCAATCGGATTACGATAGCCAAATTCAAAGTGTCTCATTAGCTGCGATCTCAGATCTCGAAGATATGCTGGATATGAATGTTATAGATATCAATGATTTCAATATGAAATTATCGGAGATGAGAGATAGCGGCCGCATCAGTGCAGAGCAGTATGATTTGGAGAGAGGCAAATTTAATATCACAGGATAGATGTTTTTATTTTTTAAAAAATATATACATATCCAATGAATGAAAGGTGAAGGAAATGGTCTTGAAGAATTTACGGTGCTTTCATTGTGAGACAGATAATTGTGAAGACATCAGAGAAAGCGATTCGGGGACAGTTTTTTTCTGCAAGAATTGCGGATTTGCCTTCAATCCCGATCCAGAGAAATTAAAGAAATTGAACGATCCCAATCCCGGCAATTTCCTGCCCTGCATCCCCCTCAAAGGAGTGGTAGCAAGAGAGCCGTTAGGCAAGACACCAGATGGTTACACCGACCCTGTGATGGGTGGAGCGCAGCCTCATACCCTTGAGGAATACAAGGAGATGTTCTTCATCGATCCTGAGATCTATTTGGAGTGGTCACGTGTCAGAAAAAGCCCGCATAAAGTACCCGGTTTCGGATGCAAAGAATCAGCGCATCCTTCTCCCCAGCCAGCGCCGCAACCAAGTCCTTCTGGTGACGACCCTGCAAAGCTGAAGCAGGACCAGATGGCCGGTCGCATCAGCCGGAAGATATATCTGGAAAAGCTGATGGCCCTGCTGAAAGGAGGAAAAGTGGCCCAAGCATACTATGATCAGGAAAAAAAGAGAATTCTTGCCGAGATTTAGAAGCACTGATTTCTCATCCCTATTTTTATTCATGACGGACCGGGACAGCCCGAAATCCATTGAGCTGAACTGTCATAAACCCCACCTTCCAAAAAGCAAATAAGCTTGCACGCGCTTCCTCCGCGCATGGCCCGCTTTCTCGTGGTCCTCGGCACCACCTCCCATTCCGGCAAGAGCACCCTCGTCGCCGCCCTCTGCCGCCTGCTCTCCGATCGCGGCTACCCTGTCGCACCCTTCAAGAGCCAGAACATGAGCCTCAACTCCTGGGTCACCAAAAACGGCTCGGAGATAGGCATCGCCCAGGCGGTGCAGGCCTGGGCGGCCAGGGCAGAGCCGACGGAGTTCATGAATCCCATCCTGCTCAAGCCCAAAGGAGACCGCACCTCCCAGGTCATAGTGCTGGGCCGGCCGGTGGCCGACCGCTCGGCAGAGGAATACTACCGGGAGATCGATGGTCTCAAAGTGGTCGTGGACCGGGCGGTCTCTGAACTAGAGAAGGAGTACGACTTCATTGTTGTTGAGGGTGCGGGTGGAGCCGCCGAGATCAACCTCTTCGAAAGAGACATCGCCAACATCTACGTGGCTCGACTGCTCAAGGCTCCCATCATTCTGGTGGGAGACATCGAAAGGGGCGGCGTCTTCGCAAGCCTCTTCGGCACAGTGGCCCTCCTGCCACCCGACATCCGCCCTCTTGTGAAGGGCCTGGTGATCAACAAGTTCCGGGGCGACCCTGCCATCCTGGGCACGGGAATGCAGAAGCTGGAGGAGTTGACCGGCGTGCCTGTCCTGGGAGTCCTGCCCTACCTCGACCTGGATATACCCTCCGAGGACTCGGTATCTCTGGGCGACAAAGGTCGCAAGCCAGGAGGGGGCTCCGACGCCCCGGATTCGGGCCGGGCAAGCGGCCAGGTGGAGATCGCGGTAATCAGGCTGCCCCGCATCAGCAACTTCACCGACTTCGAGCCCCTGGAGCGGCAGGCGCGCGTCAGGTATGTGGGGCTCTCCGAATCCCTGGGCAGCCCTGATGCGGTGATCATCCCCGGCACCAAGAACACCATATCCGACCTTCGGGACATGGAGGAGAAGGGCATGGCCGACCAGATCAGATCCTTGCGAAACACTCCCGTCCTGGGCATCTGCGGCGGCTATCAGATGCTGGGAAAGCAGATCGTCGACTGCGGCATTGAGGAGGTCGTGGGGACCTTTTCCGGCCTGGGGCTGCTGGATGCCACCACCCGCTTCGACCTGTACGAAAAGAGGACGGTGCAGGTGAGAAAGAAGGTCACAGGAAGCGGGCCGATCCTGGAGCCCATCCGGGGCCAGGAGGTCGCAGGCTACGAGATTCACATGGGCATGACCGAGGCCGCAGGCGAGAGCGCCTTCGAAGGCGACGGGGCGGTCTCGGAGGACGGCCTGGTGATAGGCACCTACCTGCACGGCATCTTCGAAAATGTCAACTTCCGCAATGCCTTCCTGGGATTTCTGCGCCGCCGCCGGGAGGAGAAGGTCGACGGCGCTGCTCCGACCAGGGAAGCAGAAGGTGTGGCGAAGAGAGCCGCCGGAGTTGGCGCCGGCTCGGCGGAGGCAGGGGCAGGCAGAGGAGACAGCGACGCCTTTTCGGATCTGGCCGGGGCGGTTTTGGCCCATCTGGATATGGCGAAGATCTGGAGAATGCTGGACCTGGAAACGGCCCAGGGACCCAATCCTCAACCGGACCTGAAGCCGGACGTAAAGCAGGATAGCCCATGAGGCTGGGCGTTCTCTTCTCCGGCGGCAAGGACTCGGTCTATGCCTGCCGCCTGGCCATGGAGGCCAATTCCGTCTCCTGCCTGATTACCCTCATCTCGGAAAGCCCGGAAAGCTACATGTTCCACACCCCCAACATCCGCTGCACGGCAATGCAGGCCCGGGCCCTGGGCATCACCAGGCTGGCCTGGCCCACCCGCGGCGTAAAGGAGGAGGAGCTGGACGACCTTCAGGCGGCCATAGCTGCTGCCAGGGACCAGTACGCCATCCAGGGCATAGTCAGCGGAGCCATCGAGTCCGTCTACCAGGCGGCCAGAGTGCAACGCATCTGCCGGGAGCTACACCTCTGGTGCTTCAATCCCTTATGGCAGGCAGACCAGCTCGACCACCTGCGCCGACTCTGCCGGGAGGGATACCATACCATCATCTCAGGCGTCTATGCCTATCCCTTCGACTCCTCCTGGCTGGGGGCAGAGCTGTCGGAGGAGAAGATAGCGGCTCTGGAATTGCTCCAGAAAAAATATAAGATAAATCCCTCCGGCGAAGGCGGCGAGCTGGAGACATTCGTCCTGGACGGCCCCCTATTTAAAAAGAGGATCGAAGTCCTGCGGGCCGAGCAGAGATATGCCAACTACAGCGGCCAGTACATCATCCGCGAGGCCAGGCTGGTGGAAAAGTGACGGCTGTAGAGGCAAAGGGCGATATCCTCCTGCTGGACTTAGCCAGCCAGCAGGCTCACCTCTCCCGGTATGAGTTAGTCCGCCCCATTGGCAGTATCCTGCAAAAGGCGGGGCACGCCTGCCACGTGATCCACTACAGCGATCTGCGGCCCGAAGACCTGCAAGAGTGCGGGGGAGTCATCCTCTGCGGCACGGCTCTCATGGACAATGGCTATGCTGAAAACCTCTCCGCCTTCTCCTGGCTGAAGGATTTCTGCAGGCCGGTCCTGGGAATCTGCGCGGGAATGCAGGTCATCAGCGCTGCCTTTGGCGGCTCCATCGTCAGCCATCCGTCCATCGGCCTGGAGAAGATCGATATCATCCAAGCGTCTCCCCTCCTGGGCGGTCCTCGGGCCATAGAGGGCTACATGTTGCACAATTTTGCGGCGAGCTTGCCGGAGGACTTCATGCTCCTGGCCGGCCGGGCGGAAGCAGCCCAGGCCTTCCGGCATACAGTCCGCCCCATCTACGGCATCATCTTCCATCCCGAAGTGCGAAACCGCTGGATACTGGAGAGCTTTGCCGCGGGCCTTGCCCATAACCGGCAAGGCTCTTCCTACGAAACCGATTTATGTAATGAATCCTCACAATGAGAAGTGCTATGCAAGACTACTCCGAAAATCAATTCCTGGCGGCAGCCAAGATTCCCGACCTGGACATAGAGATCTGCGACGTGACCCTTCGCGACGGCGAGCAGATGCCGGGAGTTGTGTTTCGCGCCGACGAGAAGCTTGACATAGCCATGCGGCTGGACGAGATCGGAGTGGAGGTCATCGAGGCCGGCTTTCCCGTGGTCTCGGCTGCCGAGAAGAATGCCGTGAGGGAGGTCTGCAACCTGGGCCTGGACGCCAAGATCTCCGCCCTCTCCCGATCCGTTAAAAAGGACGTGGATGCCGCCATCGACTGCGGCGTGGACATGATCTCCGTCTTCATCGCGACATCCGACCTGCACCTCAAGCACAAGCTGCACATGAGCTGCCCGGAGGCCATCTCCTGCGCCCTGCAGACTGTGGAGTACGCCAAGGAGCACGGCCTGATCGTGCGCTTCTCGGCAGAAGACGCCACGCGCACCGACTTTGAGATTCTAAAGAAGCTATACAAAAAGGCAGAGCAGTATCACGCCGACTACATCAGCGTGGCAGACACCGTGGGCATCATGAATCCGCGCACGACCTACTACATGATCAGCGAGTTGAAGAAAGTGGTGCATATCCCCATCTGCATGCACTGCCATGACGACCTGGGACTCGCCCTGGCCAACACCCTGGCCGGAGCAGAAGCCGGCGCCAGGCAGCTTCATACTACGGTAAACGGCATAGGCGAGAGGAGCGGAAACACGGCTTTAGAGGAACTGCTGGTCGCCCTGAGGCTGCACTACGGCCAGGAGAGGTACGACCTGTCCAAGCTCAAGGACCTATCCAAGCTGGTGGAGACCTACTCCGGCGTTCCTGTGGCCAGGAACAAGGCGGTGGTGGGAACCAACGCCTTCGCCCACGAGTCGGGCATTCACGTGGCCGCCGTGCTGGAGGAGCCGCGCACCTACGAGCTGTACTCCCCGGAGCTGGTGGGGGCGGCCCGGCACATCATCATCGGCAAGCACACCGGGGCCAAAGCCCTGCGCTACATCACCCAGAGGATGGGCTACTACCTCAAGGACGATGAGCTGGTGGACCTCTCCGAGCGGGTGAAGATGTGCAGCGAGTTCAAGCACGCCATAAACTGCGAAGAGCTCCGCAAGCTGATCCTCAATATGGAGAACATAGAGGTCATTTATCCGGGGCCGTAGAGGCCTGATCGACAGGATTGGCTCCAGATCGAAGGGTATATCAGAGCGACGGATCAATCTGTTTTAAAATGATGCAGCATTGAGGTGTAACCAGTGAAGGCACTCATACTCTCCGGCGGCTCGGGGACCAGACTGCGACCTCTAACCTACTCTCAGCAAAAACAGCTCATACCCATAGCCAACAAGCCCGTCCTCTTCTATGCCATCGAGGACGTGATCGAGGCAGGTGCCGATGAGATCGGTATAATTTTAGGCCCGAATAGAGAGCAGGTCGTAGATACCGTAGAGTCCAGGTCCTGGCCGGTGCCAATCAAATTCATCTACCAGGGCGATCCCAAAGGCCTGGCCCATACCATACTAGTGGCCGAAGATTTCCTGGATGACGATTTTGTCATGTATCTGGGAGACAATATCCTGAGGGACGGCATAGTGCAGCATGAGGAGAGCTTCAGAAGGCTGGGCAGTGATGCATCCGTGCTGCTCACCGAGGCGGAGGATCCCCAACGCTTCGGGGTAGCCGACCTCAAAGCCGACGGCAGCATACGGCGACTGGTGGAAAAGCCCAAGGTCCCACCCTCCAACTACGCCCTGGTGGGCGTCTACTTCTTCAAGCCGGCAATAATCGAAGCCTGTAAGGCTATCCGCCCCTCCTGGCGAAATGAGCTGGAGATCACCGATGCCATTCAGTGGCTCATCGAACAGGGCCGCAAGGTAGATGCCTCCTTTGTCAAAGGATGGTGGAAGGATACAGGCAAACCTGAGGACATACTGGATGCCAACCGCCTGATACTGGATGATATTGAAGCGAAAAATGAGGGCCAGATAGAAGCCACCCAATTGATAGGCCGGGTGGTGGTTGAGAGCGGCACAAAGATTGAGAGGGCGGTTATAAAAGGGCCCTGCGTGATCGGGAGGAATTGCGTCATCTCTGATACCTATATCGGCCCCTACACATCTATAGGAGAGGGCTGCTCCATCAGCGGCACCGAGATCGAGGACACCATAATCATGGACGGCAGTGCCATAAACAAGGCGGGAAAGATCGTTGAGAGCCTGATCGGCAGAAATGTCAGGATTGGAGAGGGTCTGGCCCTTCCCAAAGGCAGCAGGCTCATCGTGGGCGATAATTCGGAGATCTCCCTGTGATTGATATGAAGATCCTTGTCACCGGCGGCCTGGGGTTCATAGCAAGCAACTTCATCAGGATGATGCTGCATGAACATGAGGACTGCAAAATAATAAACGTAGATGCCCTGCGCTACGGCTCCAATGCCGCCAATTTGGCAGGCTTCAAGGGCAATGAAAGGTACTCCTTTGTCCAGGGGGATATCGCCGATGGGAAATTTATGGCAGGCCTGATCAAAGGGGTGGATGCAGCCGTTAATTTTGCGGCAGAGACCCATGTGGATCGATCCATCTCCCAGCCTGACGCATTCCTGCACAGCAACGTGCAGGGCGTCTTTTCTATTTTGGAGGCACTGAGACGTCACAATCCTGAAGCCCGCTTTGTGCAGATCTCCACAGACGAGGTCTATGGCGATATAATACAGGGATCATTTACGGAAGAGAGCGCCCTCAAGCCGTCCTCCCCCTACTCAGCCAGCAAGGCAGCGGGCGACGTCTTCGTGCAGGCTTATGCCCGGACATATGGACTGTACGCCATGATCACCAGGTGTACCAACAATTACGGGCCCTATCAATTTCCAGAGAAGCTGATTCCCAAGGTCATCCTGCGTTCCAGAAAGGGCCTCAAAATACCCGTTTACGGCACAGGCCGGAATGTGAGGGACTGGATCTATGTCAGGGATCACTGTCGCGCAGTAGAGCAGGTTCTTATCAAGGGTCGCTCAGGCCGGATCTACAATATATCCGCCTCAGAGGAGAAGGCCAATCTGCAGGTGATAGAGACAATTTTAAAGATACTGGGCAAGGACGAGGGGCAGATAGAGTTTGTGGAAGACCGGCCAGGGCATGATGTCAGATACAGCCTGGACAGCAGCAGGATCAAAGATGAGCTGGGCTGGCGGCCGATAGAGAGCTTCGAAGAAGGGATTCAGAAGACTGTCAGTTGGTATCTGCAAAATGAGGACTGGTGGAGGCCACTGCTCGATGAAAAAATGCTGGCACCCACCCCCTGGAAGCTGAACTGGTGAATTGAGGCACTGCGGGAGGGGACCATGAAGATATTGATAACAGGTGCAAGCGGGCTTTTAGGCAGCCGGATCGCCGAGCTGGCCCAGGCTGATGGAGACTGCCCGAAGTCTCATGAAGTCTATTGCGGATATGCTCATAACAGGCCCGCCTTTGGCAAAGCAGTGCAATTGGACCTGCTGGATGTGCCTCGCCTCTCCGACACCATAAAGCGACTGGAGCCGGATGTCATCATTCACAGCGCCGCCCTGACCGATGTGGACAGGTGCGAAAGAGAAAAGGAATTGGCTTTTCGCATGAATGTGGAAGGCACGAGGGCCATTGCCGGAGCAGCAGAAAGGGCAGACTCCTATCTGTTATACGTCTCCACAGATTACGTATTTGACGGAGAAAAGGGCATGTACCGGGAGGAGGACCAGCCCCAACCCCAGAGCTACTACGGATGCAGCAAGCTCTTAGGCGAGCAGTTCTGTTCCAATGTTGCCAGGACCTGCGTCATCTACGGCTCACGGCCGGCCAGCGGCAAGGTCAACTTCGCCCTCTGGATCATAGATAGCCTGAAAGCGGGGGGGCAGATTCACGTGGTTACTGATCAGTTCATAACCCCGACACTTAACACCAATCTTGCAGAAATGCTTCTGGAGGCGGCTGAGCGCCGCCTGGCCGGCATCTACCATCTGGCCGGAGCCGCGCGGATATCCAGATACGACTACGCCTGCGCTCTGGCTCGCGCATTCCACCTTGACGAGAGCCTCATCCTGCCCTCTGGCATGGAGGAGATGAAATGGAATGCCAGAAGGCCGAAGGATTCATCTCTGGACTGCTCCAAAGCGGCAAGGGCGCTCCTTCACAAGCCTCTCGACCTCCCAGCCGCTTTGCAGAGGCTCAAGGATGAAATGATTAAATGATTTAGAGGTAGGATGAATGCTTCCGGGAATAGTGGTAAAGCCGCTCAGGAGATTTGCCGATGAGCGGGGATTCTTCACCGAGATCATGAGAAAGGATTGGTCTGATGTGTTGCAGGATGAGATCGTGCAGGCCAATATGTCCGTGAGCTATCCCGGCATGGTGCGGGCCTGGCATAGGCACGAGCGAGGGCAGGTGGACCATTTTCTGGTGGTCAGGGGCGCTCTCAAGATATGCGCCTATGACGATGAGAGCGGCGAACTGGATGAGATCGTATCCGCGGGGGACAATCCCCAGATGGTGCGCATGCCTGGGCATTACTGGCACGGCTTCAAGGTGGTGGGAGACGAGCAGGCAACTTTGGTCTACTTCGTCAACCGGCTCTACGATTATTCCAGCCCGGACGAGATCCGCCGGCCCTGGGACGATGCGGCAGTTGTGCCGAAAACCATCAACGGCAAAAAGGACGAACGCTGCGGCAGGCGATGGGACTGGTTTGAGCCGGCATTTAAGTGATTTGCAGTGAACACCATACAGAGGATCGCCAAGAACACCTTATTTTTGATGGGCTCGAACATAATTGGATTCGTATTAAGTTTCTTTTTTTTAATGTATACGACCCGATATCTGGGATCCGATAGTTATGGAATACTGTCATTCGCTATTGCTTTTTCCTCTATTACTATTTTTTTGGCGGACATCGGAATCGGATCCGTAATCATCAGAGATATTGCACGGGATAAGCAATTGACTGCAAAGTATTTTGGAAATTCGATATTGCTTAAGATCATCTTGGCGATTATTACCCTTTTGGTTACGGCTGCAATAGGTTATGTCTTTAATTATCCGTATTCCACTATGAGCGTCGTCTATATAATCACATTATCGTTAATATTAACTTCTTTTCAAGGAGTTATAACTTCAATAATTCAAGCGTGCGAATTAATGGAATATATAGCTATCGGAAGTGTTATATATAATATATTTATGTTGATCTTTGCCCTAACAGCAATCTCTCTGAAGTGGAATGTAGAGGAATTTGCTTATGTTTATCTAATTTCCAGCATTGTTCTAGCATTGTATTATTTATTCGTGTCGTCCAGAAGAATTCCCTCACCAAAATATGAGGTTGATTTGGCCTTTTGGAGCTATCTGATAAAAGAAGCAATACCTTTCGGGCTTTCGTCAGTATTCGTAAGAGTATATTATTATATAGACACTATTATGATATCTTTAATAATATCAAATCCTAACGAGGTCATGGGATGGTATAATGCAGCATATCGCATGGTTTTAATACTGTCTTTCATTCCATTAACTTTTTTGAACTCAATATACCCTATTATGTCAAAGTCGTATGTTACTTCAAACCAATACTTAAGTTTTATGTTTGAGAGGTCATTTAAATATTTAATGGCGCTGGCCATCCCAATCGGAGTGGGTACTACCGTTCTCGCAAATCGTATTATTCTTTTTGTATATGGTGGAGACTTTACTTCCTCCACGATTGCCTTACAGATATTGGTATGGTCTGAAGTGTTGATTTTCTTAAATACAACATTTGGCAATCTTCTAAATTCGATCAACAGGCAAATGGTTGTTACAAAACAGACCATGCTCGCAGCCACATTAAATATTATTTTGAATCTATTCTTGATTCCCAAGTATAGTTATGTCGGAGCCAGCATTGCGACCGTTTCTACAGAGCTTTTTGCTTTCTTCTTCTTGCTGCATTTCGTGTCAAAAGAGGGCTACAGGCTGCCCGTAAATATTATTAAGTCTTGTTTTAAAATAGTTCTGGCGACCGCTATTATGTACCTATTTCTGGAGATATCAAACATGATTCCACTTCTTCTGTTGATAGCATTATCCGCCATCCTGTACTTACTTATTATATATTTTGCTAATATATTAGACAGAGAAGACCTCCATATGATAAAGCAATTATTATTGAGGCCAAAAGGAAACAGAGAAGAGAGGGTGAAAAATAATTAGTTTGCTCATGCGCAAATTATATGTCAAGGGCGAAGATATGAGCAAGACATGCCTCATTATGACTTCTTTAATCCGAATCCCTTCGGGATCCATCGCAAAGCGGTGGATCTTGTTGGGAAAAACAAAAAAATTTTAGAGATTGGATGTTCAACAGGCCAGATATCTAGAAGGCTCACCGAAAACGGATGTGAGGTTATTGGAATTGAGATAAATAAAGAGTCGGCAGAGATTGCAAAAGAGTATTGTCGAATGGTTATACCATGCGATATAGAGTGCAAGGATACTTTGCCCTGCAATGATTTTGATTTCATCCTATTGCTGGATGTCCTTGAGCATCTTAGAGATCCGTTAGCTTTGCTGAAAAGGCTGAAAGCATATCTCAATTTGGATGGCTTAATGGTAGTTTCCCTGCCAAATGTGGCCAATTGGAGGATTCGCCGGGATCTTTTGCTGGGCAAATTCCAGTATACCGAGTACGGCATACTTGATAAATCCCATTTAAAATTTTTTAATGAGAAAAGCGCAAAAGATCTTATGAAAGATGCCGGGCTCGCCATCGAAAACTTCGATATCGTGCCAGATATACCACTTATTCGCCTAAGATCAAGCGTATCATATTTGATCGCAGGAATGAAGCCTAATCTTTTGGCCAGCCAGTTCTTTCTTGTTGGAAAGCCAATTCGAAGGCATTAAGAGAGAATAATGAATCCCATAGTATCTATTATAATATTGAACTGGAACGGCTGGCGGGACACAATCGAATGCCTGGAATCTCTATTCAGGATATCTTACCCCTCATACGAAGTAATACTTCTCGATAATGCATCAAAAGACGACTCCCTGCAGAATATCAAAGATTATCTGGCAGGCCGCCGCACGGATATATGCTCAGATTTCTTCGAGTATTCGCCTGCAAATAAGCCGATATCGATATTGGAATACACAAATGAAGAGGCAGAGGCAGGCGGCGGCAGGGAAGAGGAGATCGAAGATCTTCCCAGCAATGAAAGGCTGGTACTCATAAAAAATGACAAAAATTACGGATTCGCGGAGGGAAACAATATCGGAACTCGCTATGCTATGAAAGCGTATGATCCCGAATATATTCTGCTTCTCAATAACGACACAACCGTTGACAGAGATTTTCTCTCCGAGCTGGTCTCGGCTGCCGACGCAGATGAGAAGATCGGCTTTGCCGGACCCAAGATATATTATTATGATTATCAGGGCCGAAAGGATGTGATCAGTGTAGCCGGCATCGATCTCTACCTTCGCAGAGGCTCTTTCAGGCGCATTGGGGCGCAAGAAGAAGATCGCGGCCAGTACGATGAACTTAGGACTGTAGACTACCTGGAAGGCTCCTGCCTTCTTATAAAAAGACGGGTTCTGAAAGAGATTGGGCTATTGGATAGCGATTACTTTGCGTATTGGGAGGAGACTGATCTCTGCCTGCGTGGCGCGAAGGCAGGATATAGATCGATTTATGTGCCGAAGTCCAAGATCTGGCATAAGGTTTCCTCTTCTTCCATAGGCCTGAACAAGCTCTATTATATGACCAGAAATAGACTCTGGTTCATCAGAGATAATGCTCCGGCCGGGGATCTAGCACATTTTCTGATGTATTTCTTTGCCTACCAGTTCTGGCTCGACTCTGGTGCATATGTCCGCCGAAGGGACTTCGCCCGCCTCAAGACGTTTCTGGCTGCCGTCCGGGATGGAATGATACGACGCAGAAGAGGCAAACCCTACCTCTCGAAGAGCTCAGACGCTCAAGTTTAATACCTATCAGAAGATCATATTTGCAGGAGAGCATCGTGGATCTTCTCCGCTCTCTCCCTCCAGGTATGATGCAATCTCTGCTCGACCTGCTCTGCAGAGAGCTTTTCTCTCAATTCTTCGTCGGTTATCAGTCTCTCGATCTTATCCTCAAAGTCCTTAACACTGTAATCAGCATAGATCACACCTCCTCGAGCTATATCGAGAATTGACCTGCACCTTGTACTTATAATCGGTTTTCCTGTGGCCATATATTCAAAAAATTTGGTCGGAGAGCACAAATTTGTATATTCAATATTCGGATTGTAGGGCATGAAGAAGATATCCATATCCTTGACCATTGCCGGCAGATCCTTTCTCTTAACAATTAATCTTGTAATGAAGTCGCTCTCCTCAATAATATCCATGATCTGCCTAGAAAATCCCTCGCCGTATTCTCCAAAGATATAGAGCTTCAAGTATGGATACTTTCCGTGAAGGTTGTAGCAGGCTGAGACCAACAGGTCCACTCCCCTGTTTTTGCTTATGCCGCCGATATAACATACACTGAACCTCCCAGGAACGCTCCTGACAGGCTTTTCATGCATTTTCATAAATGAATTCTCAAAGGCATTGGGGACAAAGACCACTTTTTTTTCTTTGGATACTTGATACATCTCCGCAAGCTGAGACCACATGGCAAAATTTAAGGAGAATGAGATTAATGTGGCATTTTTTAGGCAATATCTTTCTATTCCGTAGGTTATTGATGATTTGCCATTGCCTATCGCCTCAGACTGTGCGAGGGTATCATGGACATCCAAGACTATCTTAGTCCCCATTAACACACAGAACCAATAGACCATCCTGTTCTGCATCACGGTCATTGAAAATGGATACTCAAAATATACAATGGGACTAGATAATAATATTATATATAGATATTTTATGGCCATATAACTTTTTATAATATTATTATAAATGCAATTTGCAATGCTATCTCTTGGCCTTTGCGGAAATCTGATAGATAATATATCGATATCTTCAAATTTTTTAAGCTCGTTTAATAATTGGTATATCCTGGAATGAGTCGGAAAGGAGTCATTGCCCCACGCCTCCAGGAGGACGCCGTTAATTATCACCAGGAGCCTAATCGGAAATTTAGGCCGATTCTTTTGAATGACTTCGCGATCTTTGGCTATGATTTCCACCTCTTATCCCATATATATCTATTAATATTCAATTTTGTCTCATCTTCCAATTCGAAATATAGCTGATATCCAGGTGGTCATCCTTATACCGAAGACTGCCCCGCCAAGTATCTTCTTTGTATTCCCCAATTGAAAGCCGTCTTGCACCCTCAAACCCACTCCCAACCATCTGAGACTTAAATGATATGGAATTATTGATTCATTTAAATCATTTGCCTTCCATTTTGTCTCTTTTTGTGGCAAGAACAAAGAAGAAAGCATTCAATGGCTTGATATTTATCTTCCATTCGATTCGTCCAAGGGCATAGACCAACTTCGCTATATTCTTGTTTCTTGGGAAAAGCCTGAAGAGAAGATCGCTTGGGATCATATAGGTTCCTCGGACGGCCTTCACATCAAATCCCGCTTTTCTGAGGATGCCCTCGATCTTCCAGAAAGGATACTTCATGTGAGGATCTATATCCGTCGTAACTCCAGAAATCCGACCCGCCTCGGCTTTAATTCTATCGAAAAGCCAGAAGATGCTGATGAGATTTGGCATGGATATGAGGGCCGTACCACCCTTTTTCAAGACTCTCTGAATCTCAAGAGTTCCTTTTGAGGGATCTGGAAGATGCTCAAGAACCTCCGTACAGAGAACGAAGTCAAAGCTACCCCCATGAAAAGGGAGATCCATTACATCTCCTCTCAATATATGAATGCGATCCTTTAGGCCCATCTC
>Ga0116170_10001600_pt1 | contig 22688 bp, 8 predicted proteins | sample AD_JPNHW1_MetaG_FD_89797 | JGI IMG/M metagenome (GOLD analysis project Ga0116170, IMG submission 89797) | Active sludge microbial communities of municipal wastewater-treating anaerobic digesters from Japan - AD_JPNHW1_MetaG | ecosystem: Engineered > Bioreactor > Anaerobic > Digestate | place... | reverse complement strand
CTTTTCCCTTTTAGAACTCCGGAAATCGACTTCAGGGTCGGCGTGTCGTCGCGTCCATCGATCGAGGTAATACCGAAACCACGCAATCCATTGTCCGAAGCCAGCTTTGCGTATATCGTGAACTTTCCACCGCTCTTGAGATACAACTCATAGGATATCTCGCATTCACTTCCGGAGCTCGAAGCCCCAGGGATTACGGCAAAGGCATCCTCGAGATAGTACCTAAGCACGTCCGAGAGATATTCGTGGAATGCCTTCTTGTCTGCCGGAGCAGTATAGAATATGTACCAATTTGTGTGATCGCTCTTCTTTACCGAAGCATTCATCATGATATCGTTTCCGTAGTACTGGATGTAGTCGATCGATTGCACCCAGCCACTTACGAGTCGATTGGAGCTGTCCGCTACTATTGCTTCCGGATCGAGTTCCCTGACATCTATCCCGACGTCAAGCGCAAATAGGGGGGCTGCCGACAGGAAAACGGCAAGAACATAAATGATGATTTTTTTCATATTAACTCCCTGCTCTGAAAACGTTTTGCTTTAACGAACTCCTCGCTAAACAATCGTCAAGGTAATAGTCCCTGACAAAGAACCGCCTGCCGTTTTTTTCCGGCTCTACTGCAAATCCTGTATCGGATTCTCGTATATTGTATTATGTCAAACGAAAGGGCGCCATGTTTTTTTTGCTCCTTGCGATCTAAAATCGAATTGCAATGATCGGCGTTTTCACTCCTAAAAGGGCTAGCCATGCCTTGCGAACTGTCGGCAAAACACTTCCGCAAGCGCCATTGAGCGTTGTTCGATCTTGCTCTCATCCCATACCGAATACGACTCGCCCTGGAATTCGCGATTCATGTTGATGGCGTTATGCGCGAGAATCGATCGCCTTTTGCCGCTCCACGCGCCATTGGAGATAGAGGCATTGAGCGGACCGGTGATCAGGGTCAGGTTTCCGATGGTATGGATGATACGTTCGCGCTCGCGTTCTGCCGCGGCAGGTTCTTTATCGGCGGGAAGTTGCCAATGATCCTTCCAGGCCTGAGGCATGAGGTGCTCGATTTGGAGGCTCCCCTGGATCTGCACATTGGCTGCAAGGTGATCGTTAAGTCCCTCGTCGATACGCTCTAGCAGGATCTGGAGTCGTGACCGTTTAAGCACTTTATAGAGCGGCAAAGAGACAAAGGCACTTTGTACCTCGTCATCAGCTGGCCAACGGTTGCTCGCTGCCGTCTGTGCCATAAGCAAGGCAGGGATATCCCTTAAGCCCGTCTCTGAATAACCGACCTTCCCGAGTATTTCCGAGACGAGCCGATTATAGCTTTTGGTCGTTTCTCGGATCACCATTCTCCGCATGAGGTAGGAAGCGATGCTGTCCTCGATGGCGTGTATCAGGGTGGCATCGTTGGTGGCATGGTGCGTCAGAAGAACTATGGGCATGAAGGTCGTTGTCTCTAGCCTTTCCAGCAGGTCAAGGAACTTGCGGGATGGCTGGTCAGCAGGGAGATGCTCAAGCGTGAAATACAGGTCGGCGTATGCCCGGATGTCCTTTAAACAGCGCACGAGCGACTCACCCTTTGCTTTACTTTCATTCTCGGAAGCAAGCATAGTCTCGACGTACTCCCGGAAACGACCGAAGAGATCCTCGTGGACAATGTCATCTTTCAGTACAAGACCCAGGAAATACTGGTAGAAGACATCTATCTTTTTTCTCTTGAAACGGCCAACAGAGACCTCCTTGTTCCAGAAGGCCTTCTCTTGCTCAAAGGGTCGGAAGTAGGTGTCAAAAAGCATTTCGATATCGAGACCAAGGGATATCGCCATGCGAAGCGAGTAGTTCTTTATAAGGTCACTCGCGAGAAGAGGCGTGCCGAGGGCGTTTAGCGTCTCGAAAATCTCGAGGGAATCATCATCCCTATCGAGATCTAGTACCGCCAGGAAGATCCTTTCATCGATAGCTGCGAAAAGTGCCGCCACCGCTTCAGGGGAGGCTATGCCACGCTCGGCACAGTCGTCGAACCATTCCGAGATCGCTCCTCGGAACCATTCACGGGCTTCTTCCATGAGGCTTTGGCTAGAAGAGGGAGAGAAAGATTCCGCCATAGCGGTCTTGAATAAGGCGCGGTCGGAATTCGTTGGCCAGACCTTGTACCTGTCGGATTCCTTACGATCAGCCCTCACTCCGCGGTTTCGCGTATATGTATCGAGCTCCGCCACATAATCGGCTAGCTCAGGACGGTCTACGCAATAGGAACGGAATGCCGCCAGGAAAAGCTGGAGCGTCGTAAGTCGCTGCTGCCCATCAATTACCTGTCGCTGCGACATATCTCCTGTCGCCGTCTCGAGCTGCTCGAGCACGACTGCTCCGAGGAAATGGTGCCGATTTCGTTTCTCGAGAACTGCATCTGCGACGCTTTCGATTGACTCCCAAAGCGGTTCCCAGTTCGCGTCGCGTTCCCAGACATAGGGTCGCTGGAAAAGCGGAACCACATAGGTAATGGAAGTCGTGAAAATATCCCTGAGACCTCGTTTACTAACCAACATAGATGATCCTTTCAAATACTAAGTCGCATATCCTTGAGGGATCCCGGGCTTGCCGGGGCGAAAAGGTATATATGGAAAGCCATGGCTTTATGCAATTCTGACGCTTAAGCCGAAATCGATACGATGGACAATGCCTCTTGATCAAGCCCTTACTTATCGCCTTCCCCAGTTGTGGCATCGGTAATCACGAGCGGCTCTATGTCCCCTTCCCAGCCAGTTGGCAAGGTTTTTGTACTCTTTGCTCCCAGTTCGCGAAGCTTCTCTACCCTCCCAGTCAAGTTGCCTCTCCCGGTGACAAGCTTTCCCTTGGCAGCATCATAGGACCTGTGCGCCTGGTCAAGCCGTGAGCCCAATTCCTCCATGTCATCAGCAAAGGCGGTGAACTTGTCGTAAAGATCTCCCGCGGCCTTGAAGATCGTCTGCACGTTCTTGTTCTGGCGCTCGGACCGCCAACCATACTCAATACCCCGCAGCACAGCAAGAAGGGTCGTTGGAGTAGCAAGCATGACGTTCTGCTTGACGGCGTCCTCAAGAAGCGATCTGTCATTCATGGCAGCAACGGATAAAGCGCCTTCGTTGGCGATGAACATGACGACGATATCGATGCTCTCAATACCTGGGACATTCTGGTACGCCTTGGCGGATAGCCCCTTGAAATGCGATCGGATCGACGCCGTCAGGCTATCAATGGCGAGAGCCCTATCCTCGTCGGACTCTGCGCGGACCATGGAATCAAACGCCACAAGCGAAACCTTCGCGTCGACAATGACGTCCCGTTTCTCGGGAAGGTGGACGATGACATCTGGCTGCAGTCGCTTCCCATCTGCTCCCGTAAAGGATTTCTGGAGTTCGTATTCCTCGTCCTTGCGCAGACCAGATGCTTCAAGGACCTTCTCGAGCACCATTTCGCCCCAGGTACCTTGAGTCTTGGACTCTCCTTTGAGAGCCTTTGTCAGGTTCTCCGCGTCAGTAGATATTTTCTTGTTGAGGTCCGCAAGCATCCTGACCTGTTCTTGCAGACTGGTCCGTTGTTTGGTGTCCTCGTCATGCGTCGCGTCAATTCGTTTCTTGAATTCGCCAAGGTCATGCGTGAGCGGATCGAGGACCGTCTTCAAGGACTCCTTGCTTCTTTCATTAAGCTTCTGGGTGCTCTCGTCGAGCATCTTCTGGCCAAGGACCTGGAAATCCGCTTCCATTTTCTTGAAGGTGCCTTCAAGTATTGCTTGCTGTTGGTCAAGTTGCGTTTTCAGGCCCTTGCACTCGGCCACGGAGTTCATGAGTTCAGACTGAATCCTTGCGGTATCGCTCTTCGCCTGGTCAAGAGCCCTTTCGCGCTCCTGGGAGAGGGTCTTATATTCAAGAAGCTCCCTTACCTCAGCTTCGAGCTTCGATGCCTTGGCCGCCGAGTCTTCCAGCAGCTTGAGCCTGCTGCCTGCATCGAGCAAGCGAGCTTGGAAAGACTGCCTGCTGAGAAACAGCGTTACGACTATGGCGAGTACCACGACGAGAAAAGCAACAAGAGCGAAGACAGCCACGCTCATATCAACTCCTTTTTAGGATACTCTCGAGAATTTTTATCCTTTGTTCCTAGATGCTCCGCTTGGTCCACCCGTACTTTTCATATGCAATATCCATGCATCGTTTATATATTTCCCGCGTTCGGAGGAAAGCGAATTTTCCTGCTTCCGCCTTTTTCTGGTATCCTTCGTCAATGAGGACTTCTTTCAGGATCGGTACGATTCGATTGCCGGCAATTACTTTCAGCAATTCCCTAAAATCGGCTTCCTTGGCAAGACTAGTACCATATCGATCAAGCAAGGCCTGAAGTTCCTTGTCATTGAGCAGTCCTTGTATCAACAGCGCCCAGACGAGGTTCTTGGCTTTGGCCATAATGTATGCTAGCTTCTGCGGGGCCTTCTCCTCTATCCTCTGCATCGGGCTCTTGATAACCAAGGAGATTTTATAGCATAGGACTATCTTGCGGGCGTCGCTTTTAAGGTAGCTTTCCCTGAACGTCTCCTGGTAGCTCCTCTGGATCTCAAATAAATCACCCAGTCGCGACAGCCTGTCCATCTCGCCCTGGATGGCACAGAAGGTCTGGGCCAAGGGCTTGATCTTGATATCACGGTTATCCTCAATGCCCATCTCGAGAAGCTCGTCATCGGAGTAGTTCAGGAAGGCGTTTTCCTGCCTGGAGTAAAAGATTCCCAGCTCCTCCTTGAATTTGTCGTGAAGGTCGCATTGGATCTTGTCGTTAGCGCGGAGGTTCCATGGATCGACCGGGTTCTGGCGATTGTTGCATATAGTGACATTTGTTATGAATTCGCCATGCGGGTCGCCAACTACGAGTTTCGCAAGGACCTTTATACGGGAGAATGCGTCCTTGCAGGATTTCTGATCCATGGCGCTCTCGTTGTCCTTGAGGAATTTCGTAACGCTGGTAACGGTCTGCGCGCCATTAAGGAGGCGAGGCGACCTGATAGTAGCGTGACCGCCCTCGAAATCGACGCGCTCGGCGGCAAGGGTAATGCCATTATGGTTGAAAGCAAACACCTCGGGCTCGCTTGACTGCTTTATGACGATATCGGAAAGAGCTTCGCGAATTTTGCGGTTAGGCGGATTGTCCGCCGAGAGCCCGGCCCTGATATTCCGGTCAAGGAAGCGCTGCCCGATTGTCTGGTAAATGGAGACGATATCCTCGAGCGAGATGAACCCTACATACATGGCATGCCCATCGTTGCCCGTCTCAAGCGACGCGGTCTCACGCCAGCCCACTTCGAATGAATCCTGGATCGAAGGCGGAGAGGGAGAACGGAAATCCGCAATAAACTCAACTATCAACTCGACTTGCCTTCCCTCGAAAGCATGTTCGAGGTAATGGCGCTTGTTCGAGAGGTTTTCGATGCGATCGGCAAGTCCGGCGCTTTTCTCCGCGGCATCTACTTCGCCCTTGAATACGAGTTGTATATAGACTCGTTGAATGAGACTTGCGCATTCCCGGATATCAGCCTTTAGGTAGTGGAGGTATTCGTTTCGGGCGGTATCCTGAAGGGGATTCCCGAATATGATCTCCATGCCGTCCTGGGTGAGACGATCTACTGAGTCCTTGAAGAGGTTATGATCCTCGGACCATTTGAACTGAAAGAGATAGAGGTTGCGCGCCTCGCGATCGAGATAATACCCGTCGATCCCGAAATCATTGCCGCCAAATGCCACCTGGCGCGCGACAGCATCAACTTCGCACTTGAATTTACGCGTGAGGTACAGCAAGGCAAAGTAGTCCTGCTTTACCCCGCCGTAGATGTCGCCGTAGTCCGAGTATAGCTGGTCTAGCTCTTTCTGGTCCCGTTTTGTTAGTGCCATACTCTGCCTCCTCTTCCAATAAAGCGCTTGACATATCCGTAATACCGAGCTAGGTTATCTATGAATCCGAACCCCGTCACGTATGGGCAGTAGGATTCCCTGGGGGCGCGAAAGCGCCCCTCATTTTTTTGCGATTACCATGCCAAGAGAATGGCCCGGAGCCGCTTTTTTTATTATTGCTGGCATCAGACGCTCATAATATCCCCTTGCCCCCTGCTTCTTGACTACTTTATTTGGCACGAAAACCTGCCGGGCGAAATATGCGCATACGTCGGCCATCTGGATAAAATACGAATGTTTGGAATCCCTCAAGACAGGATCCTCTACAATAGAACGAATTGGCGCATTTCGCGATTCCGCCGAATACATGGAGGGAACTGGATTGTAGCGGCGCATCTTCCTTAGAACGATACGGAGATGCTCGCCATTGGTGTTGTCAGGTATGACGAGACCTTTGTCGTCCGGATTTTGCGGGCCAGGGAAATTACGATGGTTCAGTGTGTTCTCGAAACGTTGGAGGAGGTACTTCCATCCTGTCTCGAAAACCTGGATCGGCTCCTCAAATCCTGCCTTTTCGACGACGACCGTTATTATGCCTATATCGTTCCTTGTCGCGATCCAATCCAGTGAACGCCTGAGAATCATGAATCTCTCGTTACGGGGAATCCCTGAGTTTCCCGAGACGCGTCCATTGACCATTTCCTGGGCGTGGATCTCGGTCCTGACCTTCCAGCCATAGAGATCGCGGATATTCTTCCTGAATTCGATCAAGTCATCGAGGGCGGATTTCCACGAGAGCTCATGGATTACCAATCCCGTAAGGATATAGTAGCCCGAGCCCCCGACTCCCGGATCGCCGCTTTCATCGACGTACATCAGGTACATGGCCCGCTCCTTATGCCAGCCTCTTCCCCGGGTCTATCTCATACTGCTCCCCTGCCCTCTTCTTCCTCCCCTCGGGGTAGTACTTCACATCCACCCCGCTTTTCTGGAGGTGCTCGGCCAGGGCTCCAAATTCCTTCTTCGTCCTGTAGACCCAGATGCCTCCGCCTGAGCCGCGGTTGTTATCCGCTTGGACACCAAGATTCGCGAGGTACTCGAGGATGCCCTTGATATCCATTAAGGCGGGCAGGGCTGGATAGGGAGGGGGCGGAATAGGCCTGTCTCCGCCTTCCAGGACGAAATCGGCGCCTTCGTCGCCAGAGGTTTCGTCTCCGCCTTTCTCCGCTTCCGTGCCGGAGGACAGCGCGGCTCCGTTTCGTAGTTCCTCCGCATGCCTCTGGAAGTTGAGTTCGAGGAGGCGTTCAAGCACCTTGCGCCGCGCCTCGGGAGAGATCGTATAGCGTACCCTGTCGTTCTCCGGAAGGAAATCGAGCTCGTAGAAGCCATGCTCAGGCTTGATGTCCATCCAGCCATAGGCCTTGAGGACGGCGAAGTCCATCTCTGCGTGGAGCTCGCGGAGCTTCTGGATTCGCGCAAGACAATCCTCAGCCGCAGCCTTCCCGCCGGATTTCCGGAGCGCTTCTCCGACTTCCTTCAGGTCGAGCTTCTCGTCGTGGAAGAGGTTGTAGGTTTTTGTGAGGCCCAAGTTGAGGTCGAGCATGAGGGCGGCACGGTGCTCGTAGTATTCCTTTCCAGCGGCTTCGAGCTCGGAGCGTATTGAGGACTGGAGAGCGTCGCGCGTCGCGCTGGTGCGGAGGCTGGGGGGGAAAGGAAATGTTTCGTATGCATTGCCAGGAGAGTATTTTAATCGAGTATCTAGGAAAGCACTATATTTTCGCGCCCAGTATTCATGAATCCATGATTGTTGTACACAGAAAAATTCGAATTTACAGTACGCATAAACATCGCAATTAGCGGAATAAACGATACCTTTATCAGCAATCATAATACAGAGGTATTTAGACACTTCGGAATTTATAAGCACACGCTCCATTCCAGCAATAGCACGGTTTAGCTCTGGTCTAGGTCGCAAGAATCGCCACCAATACTGACACCCACCGCCGTCTTTTTGAGCAAGTCGCTCTGGCCTGACAAGCCTTTCGACGATTTCGAGGCAATCCGGGTAATCCTCAGCGACTGGCCCGGTATAGCCCACCGGCGCGCACTCCCACTCGTCCTCAGGGAGAGATACCTCCCCTGCCTTCTTCCACCTGAGGGGCCAGTCGAAAAAGTTGATCACCCAGCGGCTCGGACTCCCGTCCGGCCGCGAATTGAGGTCCTCTCCGTTTAGATAGGGGAGGAGCACATCTCGGTTGCGAGCGTCACGCGCTATAAGGGCCTCGGCTTCAGTCGGCTCGAGGACAAAGCCCTTGCCGAGGACTATCGAGCCCTGAAAACTTTTCCCCGCGTTCTCTATGAGCCTATAGGGGTTCCCGAGACTCTTCGAGTCGTCAAGGTAGGGGCTGATCGTCTCGGCAGGTTTTCCGTTGAGGACAAAGGGCCCCGGAACCTTGGCCTTCCTGATTGCGGCAAGGCTCACACTAACCGCGGCCTTCCCGGGCCAGGGCATAGACTTCACTGCCCAATAGATCGTCCCTGTCTTCGTGATGACATCGAGGCTGCCCTCTCGCGTCCCGCCCTCCGCTATGGTTTTCGTAGAAATGAGGGCAATGCGGCCTTTCGAGCGGAGGAGCTCATAGTTTCTGCGGAAGAAGAAGCCTACGAGATCCATGGCCCCCGAAGGCGGATAGCTCGCCTTGAGGTAGGATAGGTAGTCGGTGCCGAAAGTACCCGAGAGCTTCTGTCCTCCCAGGAAGGGTGGATTCCCGATGATGACGTCAAAGCCAAGTTCCGGCGAGGCGGCCTCTCCATGCTTTCCGCCAACATTTCTTCCCGCGAATACCGTGGGGAACTCGACAAACCAATGGAAGAACCGCTTGGAGCGGGCAATCTTTTCCGCGGGAGCGTGGCCCGCGAGGCGTACATAGGCTGTCTCGCCACGAAGACAGGCTCGGAAGGCGCCTGCAGTCACCGCGTTGCCGACCTGGCCGTCCAGGATTGGCAGGAAGTACTGGGCCGTTTTAATATCAGCCAAGGCACGAAGCTTTCGCGTGGCTTTATGTTCGAGGTAAGCCGCGTAGCCCTCCCGCTTGGCATCCTCCTGCGTAAGGTCCTCGTCGCCAAGAAGATCGACCCTGGAAAAGCCTTCAGCTGAAGCTATCCTCTCCCGCTGGGCCAGGTCGTAGCCCCAGTCCATGAGGGTCTGGTTGACCGCTACCTCTTCCCTCTCCTTCTTGTTGCGCTTGGCAAGGGCGCTCGCCGCCTTCTTGTCGTCCCCCGGCTTGGCCTTGAAACAGTCATCCGGAATCCCCGCCTCGAGCTCCTCGAAGCGTCCGATGCCCACAAGGCTATCCCCGCACTTGATCCTGTGGTCCAGGAAGCCAAGAGGCTTCCCGGGTTCGTGGGCCTCGAGCCAGAGGGCCACCTTGCAGAGCTCAACGGCGAGGGGGTTCATGTCCACGCCATAGACGCAGTGGCTGATCGCGTCGCGCACTGCCTGCCTGAGGTGGGCAGGCGAAGGTTGGTCTTCGCCATGGCGTACCCGTGCGAGCTCGAGGCCGATGCGCCTTGCGGCGCCAAGGAGCATGTGGCCGGAACCGCAGGCCGAGTCGAGAACCTTTAGGTCAAGAAGGACCTTCTCTGCTGCTTCGGTATATGCCTTGCCGGCAAGCCCCTTGGACTTGACCTTCTCGAGGGCCTCGTCGATGGCCGGCTCCACGCCTGCCTTCACGAGTTTCTGGACAAGCTCGTCTGGCGTGTAGTGGCTACCCGTGTCGCCCCTCGTCGTGCCTGCCGCGAAGTCGAAGACCGGTCCTGAGGGAGAGACCTTGAAGACAGGTTCGAGTTCGAGGAGGCCCTCGTAGACGGAGCCGAACTCCTCCACGTTGAGAGACGCGTAATTGACCCGCACGGGTTGCCGGCTCTTTTCGTCCTCGAAGGAGTCGAGGCGACCTAGGGCGTCGCGCAGGTAACGGTTCGAGAGCCGCGCGCCGGAGAGGTGGGCGATGGAGCTGGAACGGAAGAGGTCGCCGCCTAGGGGGGCTATTCCGAGGGCCGAACCTGAGCCTTTCTCGTCAAAGAGGGAGAAGATCTCGAGGAGGAGGCGGTACCAGTCGGCATGGCGGGCGAGGTCGGCGCGCAAGGCAGTGGTGAGCTTCCTGAGCCGCCTGAGTGAGTAAAAGCGATCGTAGATCTCGGCCTTTTTTGGATCGACCCCATCCATGAAGACTAGGCCTCGCTCCTCAATAACCATGAGGAATAGGAGGCGGTACACGAGGAGGAGAAGCTCATGATAATAGTCGGCCGCGGACAGGCTTCCGGACTTGATCGCTTCGTGGAGGCCCGCGTTGGCGCTGTCAGAGAGAAAACCGTTGCCGAGGGCCCGTATGGCCTCCTCGACTGCCTCGGAAAGGTGGGCTCGGATGCGGCCACCTTCCTCCACGCTCTCCTGGTGGTAATCCTCGAGGACGCACGCGCCAGGCTCCTCCGGATTGGCGGAGAAGCGGCTTGCGTGGAGGAAGCGGAAGAGGATAGCGAACTCAGCGTAGAGGTCCCCCTCGAACATGCGCTCGAGGTCGAACTCGACATAGGAAAGCCGCGATATGCGACCACAATCCCGAACGAGGCGGAGGACAAGACCGTTCGTCACGAGGGCATAGAGGGTACTGTCCGTCAGGTTCAGGTACTCCTGCACTAGGGCGTGGGGAGAAAGGCCTCCGCGGCTTGGCTTCTGGTCCAGGGTGGATTGCTTCTCGCCCGACTCGGAAGGAGATCCGCAACCGACAATATGGATCGGAAGTCCGGCATGCTTCGTGTCGCGATGGCTGATCGGGTAGTTCCTGCCTTGGATTACCTCTCCGCCCTTCTGGAGCTCAAGCTCGAAGCCTAGGGCTGCGAAGAAGGGCTCCATCCAGAAACGTCTTGTTTCCGTGGTGCCGCTCTCGCCCTCGGGCAAGCGCTCGCGCCTCCGGGAGAAGACACGCCACTGCTCGGCCATGTCGCCCCAGGACTCCATTATGCGGTCGCGTACGCGCTCGCGGGGCCCGAGTCCGAAATCCTTGGGAGCCTGGCTCCCAAAGCCATCATCGAGCTTGGAGAGGAGTTCGGCGGAGAAAAGGGTCCCTTCGACGCGTATGGACTGGAAGCTCATGCTGCGCCTCCCGGGATGAACACGTAAATGCCTATGATGTCGGGTGGCAAGGCAGGCTCCACGGCCTCGAAGCGCCCCTTGCCCTTGGTGAGGTCCCGGTAGCGCTCGTGCTGGGCAGCGAGGGTCACCGCTCGCTCGAGGGCCAGAGCATCGAGGTCGCCGCCCAGCTCCGGGAGCTCGGTAAGCGCTTCCTCGAGGTGATAGCTCGAAGCCTCGGGGCTTAGGTTCCCTGAGGGCACCGTATGGCGCATGAGGCGCTCGGTCTCTGCGGTGTCAAGGAATTCCTTCTTCTTCGCGAGGCCGCTCCAGCCCCAGAGGAGGAGCTCCTCGGCTACTATCTGTTTCTTCTCGCGCCGCTCCCGTATGAGGTTGCGCGCGCGCACGAGGAGGACGACCTTCCTGAGGCTAACGTCCTTCGTCTCGATGACCGCTGCGCGCGCCACGCGATTCCCTCCTATGGGGTCGAGGGAACGGGCGAGGATGTCCTCGCACATGGTGGAGACGAGTCGGTCAAGGCGCCCTAGGTAGCGATAGCCCTCGGGGACGGGAGAATGGAACGTGACGGGAAGGGAGGTATCCCGCCCTCCCTTCCGCTCGATGGCCGATCTGAGAAGGGAGGGCAGGTTCGAGGGATCGATCCGCCAGCCCGTGCCGACCTTTGTCGCCACGCCGCCGTACATCGACCGCACCGCCTCGGTCGTGAAGCGCTCGACATCCTCGGGCGAGCCTGCGGCCTCGTCGGCGCTCTTCAGGTCCACCTCGAGCTCATCCGCCTTGATGCCCTCATGGGCGAGGATGTTCCTGATTACCTTCGCCTTTTCCTTGGCGCGCTCCAGGGCTTCCTCGACTTCGGCTTCCTTGCTCTTGAGGAGGTCGCTGTAGTCCCAGGGAAGGTCGGGCGTCGCAGCCCGCTTCTGCCGGTCCGACTCGACGATGACCTCGTTGAAGATGGCGTCCATGAGGGGGCGGGAGTCCTCGGGGAAGGGGATCGATATGCCGAGGGTGTCGCGTATCGCGCGTACCTTCTTTAGGAGGACGCGGAGGACGACCGAGTCGATGGGATTGTCCTCGCCGTAGATCAGGGCGGTGCGGACTTCGGGAGCCGTTTGGCCAAAGCGATCCACACGTCCCTCGCGTTGCTCGAGCCGGTTGGGGTTCCAAGGCAGGTCATAATGGAGTACGGCCGTGAAGAGCTCCTGGAGGTTGATGCCCTCGGAGAGGCAGTCGGTGGCGACGAGGACGCGCTTCTCGCTTCCGCGCATCTCCGCTATGAGGCGCTTACGCTCGTCGTCGGGATACTCGCTCGTAACGGCGCGCACGTCTACGGAGGGGCCCAGTGCCTCATGAAGCTGTTTAGCAAGGTAGTTTGCCGTGGCGATGTAGCGGCAGAAGACCACCGGCTTGTAGCCCTGGGCCAGCCATTTCTTGACGATGTTGGCTGCCACGAGGGTCTTGATATCGTCGTCATTCTCGCGGATGGAGGCGGCGAGCTCGATGAGTTCCTTGAGGCGGGCGACCTCGCCCTTCGCAAGCCTGGACTCCTCCATGAGCGAGCCCTGCGTAATATCGTTTCCGATCTCGTCCTCGGCCTTGAAGACCGGGTTCTCGCCGTCGTCGAGATCCTCGTCGGGGAGGCCATCGAGGCGGTGGGAAAGCATCTCCACGGCGCTGGCCGGGCTTGACATCACACCACGGAGAAGGGCCAGAGCAGTCCAGTAGCGGAGACGCTGGTGGCGGGCATCCATGCCGGGCGTCGTGGTGAGTTCGCGGGCAAAGTCGAGGACCTCGTTGAAGAGCTCTCGGTACTTGCCGGAGAGGGAGTAGCTCTCTTCCCTGGTCGGTGGGCGCTTGGGGAAGGGCGTCTTCTCGTGCATCCAGTTCTCGATGTTCTCCCGCCGTCGCTGAATGAAGGAGGAGGAGAGTCGCTTGCGTTCCGCTACGCCGACCGTGCCAAGGTTCCAGCCCTCATACTCGGGATCGAGGAGGCCGAGAAGGGACTGGAACTCCGCGTCCTTGCCGGAGTGCGGCGTGGCGGTGAGGAAGATCATGTGTCGGGCACGGTCCTTGGCCAGGGCCGCTATGAGGGCATGGCGCTGCTGCTGGGACTCCTGGGCCCCCTCGGGCCGGGCGCAGGTATGGACCTCATCCACGATGATGAGCTCGGGTGCCTGGTCCACGAAGGTACGCCAGCGCGACTCGGATTTCACGTAATCGACGGAGATGACCTGGTAAGGGTAGTACTGCCAGATGCTCCGCGTGTCCGGGACACCCCGGTCCAAGGCCCCCGCGGTGCTCGAGCGGATGACTACTGCCTCTATGCCGAATTTGTCGGCAAGTTCCTCCGCCCACTGGTCGCAGAGATGGGGCGGGCAGATCACTGCAAAGCGCCTGATCTCCGCGCGCTCCAGGAGCTCCTTGACGATCAGCAGGGCTTCTACCGTCTTTCCGATGCCCACGTCGTCCGCGATCATGAGGCGGATGGCCTCCTCCTGACGCAGGGACATGACGAGGGGGACAAGCTGGTAGGCCCTTGGCCTGAAGGCTAGCTTGCCGAAGCATCGGAAGGGCCCGCAGGTCTCCCGGAGGGAGAGCCGGGCCGCGTCAAAGAGGATGCGGCCGTGGGCAAGGTTGCCCAGGTCTTCGGGACCTGGGAGGGGAAACTCCGTACGCTCAAGGCCGGCGTCAAAACCGAGGGGAAGGAAGACGGCCTGGGTCTCGTCCTCGCTGCCGCCGAGGGGACGGACCACGAGGAGATCGGCTTCCGTTTCGGGTTGGACAACGCAGGTACGGCCACGGACCCTGACGAGGGTTCCGGGCGTGAAGGTCAGTTCGGCCATGCTCATGATTTCACCTTTGTGAAGACGTCAGGACGTTTGGCGAGCCAGGCATCGAGGTCCTGGTCGTAGCGCCAGACAAGGACCTGCCAACCCAGCTCCTTGAGGAGCTCACGCTGCCCGGCGTCCTTTTCCTTGACGCTCTCGAGGTCGTGCGGAGTCCCGTCGCAGAACACGACGATCTTCTTCTCGTACAGGAAGTCCGGGCGAACGTAGACCTCCGGTACCTGGTACTGTGCCTTGTCTGGCAGTCTCAATCCTCGTGCGTGGAGACGGTCAAGGAATTTGCGTTCCGTTGAGGAGCTCTTGTCGATCTGACCGAGGAGTTCCTCGTAGCGTTCGTCGTAGCCCATGGCGCTTCCCGGCCGCGTCACCTCGCCATGGAGGGACTTAAGGAGCTCGAGCGCGTTCCGTATAAGGAAGCGGTCAATCCGCCCATGGTCGCGCTGGTTGTAGTAGGTAAGGAGGTCGTCGTAGCTCGCCTTGATTGTCGAGGGGTCGGCCTCGAAGCGGCAGAGCTCCAGGGCGCGCGTGGCGATGCGCGACATGGCCTCGGGGTCGGCGACTATCTGGGCCAGGACTCCAAGGCTTCCTTCGGCGTTCTCATAGAGGAGGATGTTGGGCGCATTATCGTCGCCCACGAGAGTAGCGCCTATCTCGCTCTCCTCTGCCTGGTAGAGCTCGGCCATGGACCTGAGAAGGGCGTACTGGAGCGTCACTCGTCCGTCAGCCTCCAGATTGAGGGCATGGAGGGGCTCGAGGTAGATCGCGTCCGCGGTCTCGGTCGTGAAGGTCCTCACCTTCTTGTAATCGTCAGGGCCCGCAGCCTGGGATCCCGCCGGCATCTTCTTGGGGTCGGGCCGCGCCTTCTTCCACCAGCCGCTCTTGGCGTCGATCCAGAAGCCCTGGTGGTTGCCGAGGCGCCAGGCCTCGTTGACGGTGACGATTGTGCAGGCGGGGAGGAAGCGCATGCGGAGGAGGTCGTCACCGGATGCGGAACGGAGTAACTGGGACAGGAGGTGGCCGGTACCGCGCGGATAGCTGAAATAGGTCCTGACCTGGTAGCCCTCCTGGGTCCGGTCCTCCTCGTCGCAGGATATGCGCTCGATCGGCCTGCCCTTGCTCTCGGTCATGTCGACGAGCTCACCGTACTCTGTCCTCGTGGAGGGATCGGCGAGCGGTACGTCCGTGAAGGGGTCCACGTTGGCCGTGTCCATGTCCTTGTCGAGGATGAAGTAACCGGAGTTCTTCGCGACCGTGGCCTTGTGGAGGCTCAGGCTGCCGTTCGGGAGCATGATGCTGGAGACCCGAAATTTCTCCCCATTGTGGTAGACGATATTCTCGGGCCCGAATTCGGTGAGGGCGATCGAGCGCGACCGCTCTATGTACTCGATGCTGTCTCCCTTCTCGAGCGCCAGCCGGATGGGGAGCCGGGTGAAATTGTAACCCGGGAGGAATCCCTCGGCGGCGAGGTAGCGGAAGGGATAGAACTCCCCGATCGCCGAGCTGCCGTTCTGGTAGCCGCCCGCGCGGTTGTTCATGAGCTGTTCGAGCGCCGACGAGGCGAGGGCCTCGCGCCTGCGGGCCTCACGATAGGGCGTGGAATCCTTCTTGAGGTGGGCCCTTGAGATTTCTTCCTGTGCCGCCTTCTGCTGGACGACCGCTTCGCGGTACAGCATGCGCCAACGGTCGAAAGCGCTGTCGAAGACGGCTGGCATGGCTTCAAGTCGCGCGCGTATGGCTTCCTCGCCGTCCTCGGTCTCGTCCTCGGTCGTTCCTTCGAGCACTTCGTGGAAACGCCTGACCACGGCTGCCTGGCTCGCGGACGAGGGTGTCATCGCTGCCTTCACCTCATCCTTGACTGGCAGCGTCGGCTCTCCGCCATCGGGCATATCGATGACGTCGCCAATGCTGAAGGAAAGCCCCGGAATGGCGGACTCCGAGAGCCAGAAGGCATGAAGATGGGTTTTCCTGAGCTCCGGGTTGTCGAGATCGAGGCGTGGCGCCGTCACCTCTCCGGAGACCATGCGAAGAGGATTCCTGAGATAGAAGCGGTCATGAGGAGAGCGTTGCGAACAGCTCGTATAAACCAGCGCGGGTTGCCCGCTTCTGCCCGCGCGCCCGGACCGCTGTGCGTAGTTTGCGGGCCCCGGCGGAACATTGCGCATGTGGACTACCGTGAGCTCCCGTATATCCACGCCGAGCTCCATCGTCGGGGAGCAATACAGGACGGAAAGATCACCGGCACCGAAACGATTCTCGCGATCCTTGCGGTCATCGCTGTTCACTTGTCCCGTATGTTCGGCGGCGAGTATGTTCTTGTCTCCCAGTTCGAACTCGCGATAGAGACGGGCGAAGAACGAGTTGGGCTTCCTGCGCTTTCCCTTGTAGCCCGCTTGCCGCACTGGATCGTCGGGCATCTCCCCATTGCCGGGCTTCCAAAGGATGGCATCGATCCGGAGACGCCAGCCCCGGCGGTATTCGGACGAATACCACTCCTTGAGCTCCACCTCCTCGAGCCATCCTGCCTCTCCGAGCGAAGCGAGGAAGGGCAGGATCAGTTCGTCATAGTCCTTTCCGGAAGCGATGGGAGAGCCGTGCTCTTCCATGAAACGCCGCACGAAGCGACCATACTCGGAACGGTAGCCACAACTGGTGGTCTTCCCGGCTTCTTTCGAGTTCATCGTAGACAAGGTGACACAGCGGGGAAGCCAGATCGGATCCTTCTCGGGTATTTGCCAGACAAGCGCGAGCTTCTCCGCCATCTCCTTGCGCCTGATTTCGGCCTTGCCTTCGTCATAAAGGTCGGCGGAGTATATCGCGTAGTTGCGCCTGAAGAGGTCGAGGGTGGCCCGCAGGAAGAGGCTACGGTCTTTCAAGGAGAGGCCTTCCATGATGGTTATGCCCTTCCATACGTCATCGGCCCCTGCGTATTTCTCCAGGTTCGTGTAGTCTATCCTGAGAAGACCACACTGTTCGAGATTGGGGAGGACATACTTCCAGTTGTAGGAGAGGTCATCGAGGGCAACGTATTCGAGGAAGGAACGGAATGCCGCTTTGAACTTCTCTGTCCCGAAACGAGGCATGATCGGATTACCGTCGGCGTCAATCTTCGGACGCGCCATGTATTGGGATTCGGGCAAGCCAACGTTCTTGAAAAGCGCTTGACCTATGGTCGAATGGTCGAGCTCCCCGGCTTCATTGACGGCCTTGAAGAGGGCAGAGCGGATCAATACGGTCTGGACAAAGTCATTGAAATGCCCCGCCTGGAGGGCCGCGTCCTGGCGGTTATCGGTGAACGACAGTAACTTGCGATCCGCTTTGGAGAAGCCTTCCTTCCGCAAGGCATCGAGGATGGAAAGCGAAATGAGGGACGTAGACGTGCTGCGTCCATTCACGCCCAGGCTTCCCAAAATGGTCTGCGGACGCGTACGGAAGTCGAAGAAGCTGCCTGCGGTCGGATCGAAGATGATGGGCTCCCGGATATACCAGCCCTTTAGTGCGAGCGAATGGTCCATGCTGTAGTGGCCATCCGGAGTCCATGAGATAGCCCTGGGAAGTAAATCCTCGTACTTGCTCTCAAGCATGGGCCGGTTATTGTCGTCGAGGCGTCGCTGCCCATCCTTGCTTCGCTTCACCCATGATTCAGGGAGTTCCTCCAGATCCCGTTCCGGTACCCACGCATCAAGGTCAGGAATGATATATCCCCAATGGGAAGGGTATTTCTGCGTCTCGTCGTCCTCGTCGCCTTCCTGCACCCAACGCGCTCCGAACTCGCGAGGCCGCAAGAAGGATTCCTTCTTGTCGAGCTCGACGCAGTAGAACTCCTTGCCCGTGGCGCGGGAGAAGACAAGCTCGAACACGGGATACGGTACCCCGCTGATCTCCCACTCGCGTGCCGGGTCGAGGCTGATCTTCCTGCCGCTGTCATGGAGGGTCGCGAAGACGGACCCGGACGAAGATATGAACTGGTGGATCTTGTAGGGGAGGATTAGCTTGGCACCGCCACCTTCCTTCTCCCAGAGCACGGAATTGGCCCGGCCGATAGCGAGAAGGTATCCTTCGAGCGCCGAAAGGCATTCGACTTTCGCTAGACCCGAGTCGATGGATAGTGCAGCGGAAATCGATTCGAAGGTCCTCGGCTTGCCCCTGCGCATTTTCCCAGGGCCGCTACGATCCAACGCGATATTCGACTCCATCCAAAGACCGAGAGGGTGGTTCCTGACACCTTGGACATCGAGCGATTTCCACGGCGTCGCAAGGGACGCCGCAAGGCTCTCCCTTGAAGGCATGTCGTCGGGATTTCCGAGTGAGAAGCGAAGGCTTTCGTCGACTATCTGTTCCGGCCCGAATCGCAGGCCGAAAATCGTCGACGCGAACGAAGCGATAGCCGAGCGTCTGTCGACCCCGGGCTGGTCCGACACCATTGTCGCAGAAGTCCCCATGCAGAGCACGTCGTGTTCGCACCTCGCCCTGATCCTCCTGATCAGCATGGCTACGTCGGCCCCCTGACGTCCCCGATAGGTGTGGAGCTCGTCAAAGGCCATGAATCGGAGGTTCTCGTAGATGGACGTCTTGAGCATGCTGTCGCTCCCGCGCGTCAGCAAGAGCTCAAGCATCATGTAGTTGGTGAGGAGAATATCCGGGGGATTGGCATGGATATCCACACGGGCATCCTGCTTGGACTGGCCGGAGTAGGTCGCGAAGCTCAGCGGAAAGATTTTTCCCGTCGTTTTCTCGTACCGCCCCTTGTACTCGTTCTCGAGGGATTTCTCCTGCGAATTGATGAGGGCGTTCATGGGATAGACGATTATCGCCTTTATGCCGGGCATGGACGGCCCGCTCTTGAGCAGGCCGTTTATAATCGAGCCCAGAAAGGCCAATGACTTGCCGGAACCCGTGCCCGAGGTGACGATGAAGCCATTGCCAGCGTCAGCGAGTCGGAGCGCCTCGGTCTGGTGGCGGTGAAGCGTGTAGTCAGCGAATACATAATCGGCGAGCTCGGGGTGGAGGATGCCCTCCGCACGCAGGGCTGCCACCGTGTCGCCCTCTTCATACGCGGGATTGAACTGCACGAGGGCAGGAGGCCAGAGCTTGCCCTGGTCCAGCTCCCGCGAGATCGCTTCCGCAATCTCCTCGTTGCTTACCTCGATAAAGCTCCGGACATACTCTCCATAATTGCGAACGCTCTCTTCATGTATCCTGAAGATATCCACTGGTTTCATGGCTGGCCCTCGTTGGAAGAGGCGCCGAGGGCCGTCTCCTCGAAGCACTTCGCGAGATCAGTGAGCGCGGGATTCTCCGTCCCTTCCTTCAGGAAGACATTGAGATGGTCCATGGCCCGCGTCATGGCCACGTAGATGAGGTTCCTCGACATGCGCTCCGAGGCCACGACATCGAGCGTGTTGGAAAGGACATGGAAGGAGGGAAGGAAGAGGAGGACTACGGGGAAATCGAGGCCCTTGGCCGAATGCATCGTCGTAACGCGTATGGAGCCTTGCTCCTGGAAATCGAATCCCCGCTCGCGGATATCCACCACCGACAGTCCCTCGTCGGAGAGGCGGGCGCTCACGATCTGGACATCTTCGTCACGCGGCACGACCACGCACAGGTTTTCCGAAGAGTACTCAAGCGTGTTGAGGAATAACGCGATGCGCTTTATAAGCAGGCTGAGCATGTCCTCGAGGTCGACACCTTCGAACAACTCCGGCATGGGGCCTTCACGGAAGGCTTCTGGCGTGTTTTCTGCGTCTCCCCCGTCACATGTGAGCCTGTATCGCTCGGCTATCTCATGGAGCTGGACGGTGTTTCGGAAGTTCGTATGAAGGATGCGCGTACGTCCCTGGATATCCAGGTTGGCCCGGCGGAAGGAGAAACCAGGCTGGTAGATAGACTGGTCGGCATCACCGGCGAGAATGACCGAACGGATGGCGCAGGCTTTGAGCGCCTTCAGCACTGCGGCGGGAAGGTCCTGTGCTTCGTCAATAAACACGAAGTCGGTCTTTTTGAGGTTCGGTCCCTTGCCGTCCGCGACCGTCCGAGCTAGAAGCAGGGCGGCCCGATTTCGGGAATAGAGCTTCCGGGCTTCCATGGATTGCTCCATCGCCTCGGCGACCTTCCAGATCGCCTGTCTCTGTTCCTTCTGGAGCGGTCGTTTCATGCCCCGACGGTCAATTCCTTCGACGACATATTCCTGGTAGGAGATATCATTGCCCCAGATGAAGCCCTCGATCTCGAAAGCCATGTCCTTAGAGGAAAGGCCAGCCACAGGAAACTGTTTCGCCAGTTCCTCCGCAAGGTAATAGTCGATACCGATCGAGCCATCGATGTCCCTCAAGCGTTCGAGAAGGAAGGAGTCGGCGGTAGACACTCGGCTACCCCCGGGCAGACCGGAGAGGAGAGAGGCTACATACTGGTCGTATTTCACGAGGGTATTCGTATAGGTGACTAGTACAACTGTGCCCTGGATCTCCGGAATGCCCAGGTTGTCCTGCCCTGAAACACCGCTCTTCGCTTTCTCGATGGCTTTGAGAAGGACGAGCGTCTTCCCGGTGCCCGCGGAGCCCTTGATAAGAAAGTCCTCATTGAGGGAAATCCTCTCGAGCACCTTCTTCTGTTCCGCGGTAAGGCGTGTAATGCGCTGCTCGTAATCGGCCCGGGTCCTCGTATAGGCCGTCATTCCTCGCACGAGCTCGACGTACTCGCCTTCTTTCTTGTAGCCCTCGAGCAGCCGCTTGGCTTCGCGAAGAGCCTCTTCGGCTTCGGCCCGTTCCTTCCGGACTGCGTCAACCTTGCTGTCCTTGGCCCCGACCATGCGCCGTAGCTCTTCGATCTTGCCGTCCTTGTCCCGAATGACCTGTTCGAAGCCTGCTGCTTGCATCTCGATCTTGGTCTTTTCCTCCAGACGATCGGTGAGCTTGCGGATAGCGTGGGCATCATCGCCCCGAAGGGCCACCAGCCGCTTGTTCTCCTCGATCAAAGCGGCAGCGGGCTTCCGTTCATCCCAGAAGGCAAGGTAACGCTGGATATTTCCCAGTTTTTCCGGGCTACCGATGTTCGCCAGGTTGCAGAACCTGACGAGTTGCTCCGTGGCAACCTCGGCATCCCTGCGGCTCAAGGCGGCAAAGCGATGACGGACACCATTTGTGACATAGTGCAACTGGATCATGGCGTTCATAGGGGCAATCCCTTGGACATAGCCCCCATTCTTGCTCTTGGCATAGCCAATGAAACGCTCCATCGCCATTCGGAAGGTGACCTCCAGGTCTATCCCAAGCGAAAAGCGGTCGCGGATCCAGCCCTCGACGAAGGAATGGACGGCGAGAACGAAAAGCCCCTCATCGGTACACTGGAGCGAAGCTATACGATCGAGGTTTTTATCGAGAACGGCTGAGTCGGTGTTGGCTAACGTTTCATGAACTTCTTCTGCGGCGAAGGCGGGCGACATAGTCCCTCTTTTTAGACGTATTTTGAGGCTATTATTATATGTCCGGATATGGTTTTGTTGGAAGGCAAAAAAACGCCTACATCTCTTCCTCCGCACCCTCGTCCGCAAAGGCCGCAAGCCTCTCCCTGAGCGCCTTCCTGAAGGCATGCCCGGTCATCCCGAGGAGCCTGGCTGCCGCCTCGCGGTTGCCGCCTGTCTGCCTAAGCGCGGCGGAAACGTAGTCCCATTCTACCTGGAGTAATCGCGCCTTGAGGTTGATGCCCGCTTCGGGGAGGCTTTCTGCTCTCGGGCCGGGCTCCTCTGCGCCGGCATCCGGGGCGGAGGCGGTCGGTCGCGCATCGCGCCTTCCCGAGGAGCGGATCTCGTCCGGGAGGGATTCGGGGCCGAGGGCCTCGCTCTTGGACGTGTTAGCCGCGCTCTTGATGGCGTTGGCAAGCTCGCGGACGTTGCCCGGCCAGGAGTAGGATTCGAGGAGCTTGAGGCTTTCCTCGGTGAGGAAGCGCTTTTCGCCATAGGTGGCGTTCCAGTCGCCGAGGAAGTGGTCGGCGAGTGGCCTGATGTCCTCGCGGCGCTCCCTCAAGGGCGGCAGCTTCAGGACGACGACCTTGAGCCTTTCGTAGAGGTCCCTCCGGAAGCGGCCTTCCTGGATCATGGCGGGGAGGTCGCGGTTGGTGGCGGCCACGAGGCGGACATCGACGTCGACCGGGCTGTCCGAGCCTACGGGGGTAACGGTCCTGTCCTCGAGGGACTTGAGGAGCTTGGCCTGGACCTCGAGGGAGAGGTCGCCCACCTCGTCGAGGAAGAGGATTCCTCCATGGGCAGCGCGGAACTTTCCCGCGCGCGGTTTGTCCGCTCCTGTATAGGCGCCCTTCTCGCTCCCGAAGAGCTCGCTCTCGGCCAGGCTCTCCGCTATGGCGGAGCAGTTCACCTCGATAAAGGGCCCTCCGCTCCGCTGGCTGGCCTTGTGGATGCGGCGCGCGAGCAGGGTCTTGCCCGTGCCGGTCTCGCCCAGGACGAGGACCGGCTCATCATAACGTGCCGCCGATTCGGCCTGGCGCAGCGCCTCGGCAAAGGCGATGGAGTTTCCGATCGGGGCCTGGTAGGCGGAGTCGGGAGCTGCCGTCCCGGTGGTAGGCGACGGCGCATGCGCGCCGTAGGTCGCCTTCTTCTCGTGGACCTCTCCCGCTAGGCTTAAGGAGGGAAGGCCTTCAAGCTTCACCTCGCGAACCTTGTAGGTCCCGCCCGCGAAGCGCGGAGGTATGCCCTGGAGGAGGGTGGCGGGAAAGAGGCCCGAACGGGCGGCGAGGAAGAGGGAGGACTTCATCTGGGGGGTGCCCGAGTCGAGGAGG
>Ga0116170_10001598_pt1 | contig 22692 bp, 10 predicted proteins | sample AD_JPNHW1_MetaG_FD_89797 | JGI IMG/M metagenome (GOLD analysis project Ga0116170, IMG submission 89797) | Active sludge microbial communities of municipal wastewater-treating anaerobic digesters from Japan - AD_JPNHW1_MetaG | ecosystem: Engineered > Bioreactor > Anaerobic > Digestate | place... | reverse complement strand
GTAAAAAAGGAAAAGGAGTTTTACAGTGTTGATGTGGTTACCAAGGTTTACAGCGACCAAATCCCGGAAATTCTCGACAATAAGGTGTCGTACGGCGTATTTCCAAATGGTGATATTTTTGTTCGTTCAGGCTTCGAGTTCACCATCAGCCCATCCGACATTTCGAATAAAGAGCTTGCCCGCATTGGAATGCAAATGGTGTTGCCTGCCGAATTCGAAAACTACAAATTCTACGGCCACGGCCCATGGGAAAACTATTCCGACCGGAACAATGCAGCCATGGTTGGCGAATACACTTCAACCGTTACCGACCAGTATTTTCCATACTCGCGTCCGCAGCACACCGGCAACAAAACAGGTATCCGCTGGGCATCGCTTACCAATAACGATGGCATTGGCATTGCCGTTTATGGCTATCCGTTCCTCGAAACCACGGCCCTGCATTTTGGCGATAACGACCTGGACAAGAAAAGCTTTACCGAAATTGTGAAACGCGATGAGGTTTACTTCTCCATCGACGCCCAACAAGATGGGCTAGGTGGTGCCAGTTGCGGACCGGGTGTGCTCCCGGCATACGTCCTTAAACTGAAAGATGTAACTTACGCTTATCGCATCAGCCTCGTAAACAAAGGGACCAATTTATCGGATGCCATGTCGGCATCGCCATTTCTAGCTTCACCGACCATACTTCCCAACGATCGGATGATTTACAAGAATGGAAAGAAGATCGAACTGATAGCACCGGTTGAAGGTGCTGAAGTCCGTTACACGCTCGATGGAAGCGAGCCCAACGAATCGTCGGCATTGTACAAAGAGCCCATTCAAATTACGAAAAACAGTGTGATAAAAGCCAAAACATATAAGAAGGGCGAAAACGCATCGTTATCCGTTTCGCGTACCTATAACATTGGGGAGCTGTTGTACGAAAGCCCAGTGATCAAATATGGCGATCAGCCAGTATCTTCAGACGTTTCCATCGAAGGTTATTCTTCGTTTGGAATATTGATTACCGACCCCGACCAATCAATCGATTGGGATCATACCGACGTACTGGAACCGGTGCTGGTGAAGAAAGACAGTAGTGAAATGTCGCTAACCGAATTGAAACCCTACATCACCTTCCAGGACTGGAACTCGTTGGTCACCAACCGTTCGGTAGACCGCAACCCGCTGAAAGTTGCAGGAACTGTTTACAAGAAAGGGCTTGGCACACACGGCACAGCTGAAATATGGTACCACATCAACAGCGATGTAACCAAAATAAAACTAAAAGTAGGTGTTGACGACGAAACCGAACGTCGGGGCAGTTCCACCATTACCTACCAAATTGTTGGGATAAAATAACAAGGAACATTAATCTGAAAAATTAAAAAGATGCACAAGAAAACAATCAAATCATTGATGATAACCCTGTTGCTGCCATTCATTGGTGCGGCACAAAACCCCATCGTTCAAAGCTTTTATACCGCCGACCCGGCTCCAATGGTGTATAACGGCACCGTTTATCTTTACACCTCTCACGATGAAGATGAAACGGAGAAAAACTTTTTCACCATGCGCGACTGGCGTTGCTATTCGTCAACCGACATGGTGAACTGGACAGACCAAGGCGCTGTTGCCTCACTAAAAAGCTTTGGTTGGTTGGAAAAGACCAATGGAGCCTGGGCTCCGCAATGCATCGAGCGGAACGGAAAGTTTTATCTTTATGTGCCCATCCATGGCGAAGGTATTTCGGTGTTGGTAGCCAATTCACCCACAGGTCCTTTCAGCGATCCAATTGGGAAACGTCTTGTCGAAAGCGACCATATTTGGCAGGACATTGACCCAACGGTTGCAATCGACAACAACGGTCAGGCCTACCTGTATTGGGGTAATCCCAGTTTATGGTATGTGAAGCTGAACGAAGATATGGTTTCGTACGACCATAGCGTTGGCCAAAATGGAATTGTTTCGGTTAACATGACCACCGAATCCTTTGGATCCAAAGAAGGCCGCGACGGCAAACCCGGAACAACCTACACCGAAGGCCCCTGGTTTTATAAACGGAACAACCTGTATTACATGATTTATGCCGCAGCAGGCATTCCCGAATACATTGCCTATTCAACCGCTCCATCGGCAGAAGGCCCCTGGACTTACAAAGGAAATATTATGGAAAGGGCGCCACAACTGGCGTTTACAAACCATTCCGGGATTATTGATTTCAAAGGAAATTCCTATTTCTTCTATCACGATCAGGATTTGTCGAAAGGCGAAGGTTTTAAACGTTCGGTTTGCATCGAACAATTTGTGTATAACCCCGACGGTTCAATTCCATTAATTGTGCCAACCAAGGAAGGAGTAAAAGAAAGTGTTTCTTTTCTCAATCCCTACACACGTGTGCAGGCCGAAACCATTGCTTCTTCTGAAGGTGTAAAAACTGCGTCCGACAGCAAAACAGGGATTTATGTCACCAAAATAAATAATGGCGATTACATCAAGGTTCGCAGTGTTGATTTTGGCAAAGGGGCTACGATGTTTGAAGCGAGCGTGGCATCCGCTTCGTCTGGTGGCAACATCGAAATCCGTATTGGCGCTATCGATGGTGAATTGATTGGCACGATTGAAGTAAAGAATACAAGTGGATTGCAAAACTGGGCAACAGTAAAAGGTAAGGTGAAGAAAACTTCAGGTGTTCACGACCTCTACTTTGTATTCAAAGGCAGCAACAGCGACCTGTTCAATTTTGACTGGTGGAAATTTAGTTTGTAAATGAATCCATAAAAATAAAAAACATGAGACTTTTGCACATCTTTTTACTATTGCTGCTGCCCTTTTTGTGCACAGCACAAACCGTTGGTAACGTTGAATCTACAACAAAAGGGGTTGAAATGACATTGCCCAATGGCAAACTTTCAGTTTCACCATTAACCAGCAACGCCGTCAGGGTACAGTTCTTCAGCACCGAAGAGAAAACCCTATCAGAGTTGGTGTTTACTGAAAAAATCACGGTGCCCAAGTTTCGTGTGAACGAATCAGCAGAATCAATCAGCATTTCGCTTAAAAACCTTGTTGTTAAGGTCGATAAAAAGACGGGCAACCTCACTTATTACGATGGAACAGGGAAACTCATTTTAAGTGAAAAAGCAGGTTCGCGCATTTTAAAACCAGGATCAGTCATGGGCGAACCATGTTTTTGGGTAGAACAAACGTTCGAATCGCCATCTGACGAAGCAATTTTCGGTTTGGGTCAGTTTCAGGATGGGAACTTCAACCTGAAAGGAATCGCACGCCGCTTAACTCAGGTGAACAGCCAGATAGCCATTCCTTTTATCTATTCAACCAAAGGTTATGGTTTGCTCTGGCATCAATATGGGTTAACCGATTTTAATCCGGCCGACAACTTCATTAACCTTGTAAAACAGGAGAAATCGGCAGGCAACGAACAAATGGCGGAAGTTACCACAACCGCTGGCACCCAAAAAGTAGCACAAAACCAATCGCTATACACCGGGAAATTTTCAATTCCGCAAGATGGTGAATATTCCATTTTTCTTGATCTGGGAAGCATGGGCAACCGCCATTACGTGGTAATCGATAGCAAACCGGTTCTCGACCAAAGCAACATGTGGCTGCCTCCAACCGCCGGAACATTGCTTCACCTCAACGCCGGCGAGCACGAGGTTCAGTTGGTATGCAAGTCCGACAATCAACCCAAATTATCGTGGAAATTGAAGGACAATACCACTACGTTTCGCTCACCAAATGCACAAATGCTCGACTACGTAGTATTTGCAGGTTCGGCCGACGAAGTGATTGCTTCCTATCGCAATTTATCGGGTAATGCCCCCATGTTCCCCAAATGGGCGTATGGTTTTTGGCAATGCCGCGAACGTTATACCTCGGGAAAACACCTGGTTGAAACGGTGCAGGAATTCAGAAAAAGAAACTTGCCGATGGATGTGATTGTTCAGGACTGGCAATATTGGGGAAATAGAGGTTGGGGCGTTCCACAATTTGATACAATCAATTATGCCAATCCGTCCGGGTTTATAAAACAACTGCACGATTTGAACGCCCATTTCAACATCTCAATCTGGTCGAACCCCGATAAAAACTCAACAATAGGCAAAGAATTTGTTGCAAAAAACCGTTTTATACCGAACACCAAGTGGTTAGATTATTTCAACCCCGAAACAAGAAAAGAGTATTGGAATACATTGAATGATAATTTATTTGTAAATGGGGTTGATTCCTGGTGGATGGATGCAGTAGAACCTGAGAATGATGCATTAAAAGGGGAAAAGACGTTTTCCGGTTTAGGCGATTATTATCGGCTTACTTATCCTTTGTTTGTAAGTCAGGCGGTGTATGAAGGACAACGTTTGGTTTCTTCCGATAAGCGGGTCTGTATTCTCACGCGTTCAGCCTTTCTGGGTCAGCAACGCTACGGCGTGATCAACTGGTCGGGCGATATTGGCGGAACGTGGGAGGTTTTCAAAAATCAGATTGTTGCAGGGTTAAACTATACAATCACCGGATTGCCTTATTGGACTACCGATATCGGCGGTTTCTTTCGCCCGGGACCTTCTCAGTACACCAATGAAAATTACCAGGAGTTACTTACCCGTTGGTTCCAATGGGGAGCTTTCAACCCAATATTCCGGGTTCATGGTTATATGACCGAAACTGAGCCCTGGAAATACGGTCAAAAAGTGGAAGACAACCTGCGAAAAATGTTGAACCTGCGCTATCAGTTGCTGCCTTACATCTATTCCGAAGCCTGGCAGGTAACCAAAAACGGTTCAACCATGATGCGCCCGCTGGTGATGGATTTCAACGGCGATGCACAGGCGGTAAATCAACCTTACGAATACCTGTTTGGGAAAGCCTTTCTGGTTGCGCCGATCACCGAAGCAGGAACAACCCAACGAGAAGTATATCTGCCAAAAACAACCGATTGGTTCGACTTCTGGACGGGCAAACCCGTTGCAGGTGGACAAACCGTACAGGCCTCTGCCCCACTCGACCAGATACCGTTGTTCATCAAAGCGGGTTCAATCGTACCCCTCGGACCGGTTATTCAATACTCAGGAGAAAAAACAACCAACGACTTGGAAATCCGCATCTACGAAGGTGCCAATGGCGAATTCACCTTGTACGAAGACGAAGGAGATAATTACAACTACGAAAAAGGTCGTTTTTCGACCATCCGGTTTTCCTGGGATAATACCCGAAAAGTGCTGACCATTGCCAGCCGCGAAGGTTCTTTCCCAGGAATGTTATCCGAAAGAAAGTTTCGCATCGCATGGATTAACAGCAAAACAGACAAAGGAATGGAAAAATCGGAGACGGCCGATAAAGTCATTTCTTACTCAGGAGAAAAAGTTGAAATTAAACAGCAATAGAAGTTAATGAAAACAAAATCATCAAGAAACCATGAATTCAAATAAACCTTACATCAGTTCAATCAGGCACATCCTGATCGTAACCCTGTTTGCCTTTTTTGTTTTACCGGGTTTTGCCCAGCAAGCAACCGTTCGCTCACCCAACAACAAGATCGATGTCTTCTTGTTTTCGCAGCCCCACGATGGGGTTGGAAATTGGTATCTCAGGATTAATTATTTAAACGGGAACAGTTCAACCGAGGTGATTCCGGAAATCGACCTGGGGCTTTCGCGCAGCGATCAGGATTTTTCAAAAGAACTTAAATTCCTGAAGTCAAGTAAACCGGTAACCGTTAACGAAAGCTATACGGCCATCGACGGAAAGCGGAGCCAATGCTCCAATTCGGCCAATGAAATAGTGGTCTCTTTGGAAAATCCTTCAAAAGCCAAAATGAACCTTATCGTTAGAGCGTATAACGATGGAGTGGCTTTTCGTTACGAATTCCCTGAGAAAGAGGGTACATTTAAAATCATTGACGATCTGACCACGTATTCAATTCCTGATTCAACCAGACGATGGTTAGAGAAATTCAACCCCGCCAACGAAGGTTTGTATAGCATGATGAAAGATGGAAGTGAGCAAAAAGACTGGGCCTATCCGGCGCTGTTCAACACGCCCGATAAGGGTTGCTGGTATTTGATTCACGAAGCCGACCTCGACCGAACCTATTGTGGCACCAAGCTCACCAACTTTACCGACAAAACGAAGTACAAGCTTACTTTCCCCGACAAATGGAACGGAAGGGAAAAAGGCGAAACCCAGCCGACCATTTCACTTCCCTGGAAGTCCCCATGGAGGGTAATTATCGTTGGATGCCTTGCCAACATTGTAGAATCAACCCTTGTAAACGATGTTTCATCGCCGTCAAAACTAACCGATACCGATTGGATTCAACCAGGAAAAGCCTCCTGGAATTACTGGTCCGACAACCACGGAACCCGCAGTTATAAAACGGTTTGCGCCTTTGCCGATTTGGCCGCTGAGATGGGATGGCCTTACACGCTGCTGGACTGGGAGTGGGACATGATGGCCGATGGAGGTAACCTGGAAGATGCTCTGAAATACATTCATTCGCTGGGCGTAAAACCGTTGATGTGGTACAATTCGGGTGGCGATCACACCTGGGTGAATTCTACCCCCAAAGACCGGATGCTTACCCACGAAAACCGGGTGGAAGAGTTTGCCAAATTGAAAAAACTAGGCGTTGCCGGTGTGAAAGTCGATTTTTTTGAAAGCGAAAAGCAGGATATGATCAACTACTATCTCGATATTCTGGAAGATGCTGCCAAGTTCCAAATGATGGTTTACTTTCACGGATGTATTGTGCCACGCGGCTGGCAACGTACCTATCCAAACCTGATGACCTACGAAGGCGTTCGTGGTGCCGAATGGTACAACAATGGACCGGAGTTTACAACCACCGCTCCCGAACATAACACGACATTGCCATTCACCCGCAATGTGGTTGGTTCGATGGATTATACACCGGTTACGTTCACCAATTCGCAATATGCCCACATCACTTCGTATGGGCATGAATTGGCCTTAAGTGTGATTTTTGAATCAGGAATTCAGCATTTGGCCGATCGTCCCGAAGGGTATTACGAATTACCCAATGCAGCCAGGTGGTTTCTGAAAATTGTTCCAAACACCTGGGACGACACCAAATTGATCGACGGATATCCGGGAAAATTCACCGTAATGGCCCGCCGAAAAGGTGCCGACTGGTATGTAGCCGGAATCAATTCCGGCAGATGGGAGAAAAACCAAAAGCTCGATTTTAGCTTCCTGCCCGAAGGTACCACCTACAAACTCACCTTAATTGCCGATGGCAAACACGACAAAACATTCTCGGTAAAATTTGCGGTGGTCGACAACAAAACGACACTTGAAGTGAACATGCTCCGCCGCGGTGGGTTTGCGGCCAGTTTGGAACCAATAAAGTAGCACAAAAGAACAACCGGAAGCAAATTTCTACAGGATTGTTTCCTCGATGAGAGGACAGATGCAGGTGAATAGAGTGAACACAACCTACACCTCATCGGTCCTCTTCTTTTTTTAGTCAATCCATTAAAACGAAGGTTACTAAGAGTGTAATAAGCCACTGTTTTACAAGATTCACATCTGCAATTTACAATCTTCGAATTATCCCAAATTAGAAATCGAATATCTATTTTTAAACCTTTCCGTAAAGCTACTATCTTATTTTTATAATCCGTATTTTAACGACAATACCAAATGTGCATTATGTATGATAGCGTTCAAGAACTTTTATCTAATTAAAAAATGAGAAATAGACTACTCTTACTGGCCATTTTGTTCATCTCGATGGCTGCTAAAGGGCAAAATCTGCCCTATCAAAATCCGAAACTGAGTTCCGAAGAACGGGCAAAAGATTTGATTTCAAGATTAACCCTCGAAGAAAAAGCCACTTTGATGTGCGATCAGTCGGACCCGATTCCGCGTTTGGGAATTAAACGGTTTAACTGGTGGAGCGAAGCACTGCACGGCTATGCCAACAACGACAACGTAACGGTTTTTCCGGAACCTATTGGCATGGCAGCCTCATTCGATGATGCTTTGCTGTATCAGATTTATGATGCGGTTTCAGACGAAGGTCGTGCCAAATACAACCAGTGGATTCAGGGTGGAAACGAGAACAAACGCTTTCTGAGCCTTTCGGTGTGGACTCCCAATGTAAACATATTCCGTGACCCACGCTGGGGACGCGGGCAGGAAACTTATGGCGAAGACCCTTATTTGACTTCGCGCATGGGCGTTCAGGTAGTGAAAGGGTTACAAGGTCCAGCCAATTCCAAGTACCGTAAGTTATTGGCCTGTGCCAAGCATTATGCCGTGCACTCGGGGCCTGAATGGAGTCGTCACGAGCTGAATCTCAACAACGTCAATCCAAGGGAATTATACGAAACTTACCTCCCCGCTTTCAAGGCACTGGTGCAGGAAGCCGATGTGCGCCAGGTAATGTGCGCTTACCAGCGCCTGGACGATGAGCCTTGCTGTGGGAATACCCGTCTTCTGCAAAAAATACTTCGCGACGAGTGGGGATACAAATACTTAGTTGTATCCGATTGTGGCGCAGTGACCGATTTTTTCAACAGCCATAAAGTTTCATCCGATGCCGTTCATGCAGCATCCAAAGCCGTTTTGGCTGGAACTGACGTGGAGTGTGTGTGGGAAAACTATCCGTTCAAAGACCTTCCAAAAGCAGTTGAACAGGGTCTCATCAAAGAAGAAGATATCAACAAAAGTCTGTTGCGTGTGCTCATTGGCCGCTTCGATTTAGGCGACTTCGACGATAATACCATTGTGCCTTATGCTCAAATTCCAGCTTCGATTTTAAACAACGAAAAACACCGAAAACTTGCCCTCGACATGGCAAGGGAAACCATGACACTGCTTCAGAATAAAAACAACTTGTTGCCGCTCTCGAAATCGTCGAAAAAAATTGCGGTGATTGGCCCCAATGCTGCCGATAAACCCATGTTGTGGGGAAATTACAACGGTACCCCGGTTCGTACCATATCAATTTTGGATGGAATCAAAACTAAGCTTCCTGAAAACAAAATCGTGTATGATAAAGGCTGCGACCTGGTTGAAGATAAAATAACCCAAAGCTATTTCGACCAATTTTCGTTTGAAGGGAAACCCGGAATCAAAGCGCGTTATTGGAACAACCGCGACGGGAAAGGCGATGTAGCAGCTACCGTTCAGATTACCAATCCGATAAAAATGACGACTGCCGGGCAGCACGAATTTGCCTCCGGAGTGAAATTAGAAGATTTCGCCGCCATTTACGAGACCGAATTTATCCCTAAGGTATCCGAAGAATTAATTTTCAAAGGTGGTGCTACCGGCCATTTCGAACTGTTGGTCAATGGCGAATCATTGATCAAATACGACAACTGGCGCACACTTCCTTCCCGTATACCGCTGAAAGTAGAAGCCGGGAAGAAATACAAAATTGAAATCCATTACGCACAAATGAACAATTGGCAGGCTAACCTGGAATTGAATTTTGGCAAGGAAGTGGATGTCGATTACACCGAACTGATCAACAAACTGAAAGTCATTGAAACCGTTGTATTTGTTGGTGGTTTGTCGGGCAACCTCGAAGGCGAAGAGATGCCGGTGAACTACCCCGGTTTTAAGGGTGGCGACCGCACCAATATTGATCTTCCTTCGGTGCAGCGCAACTGTCTGAAAGCGTTGAAAGCAGCTGGCAAGAAAGTGGTTTATGTGAACTGTTCGGGCTCAGCCATCGCCTTAACTCCAGAAACCGAAAGTTGCGATGCCATCCTGCAAGCCTGGTATGCAGGCGAATCGGGCGGACAAGCTGTTGCCGACGTGCTGTTTGGTGATTACAATCCTGCAGGAAAACTGCCGGTAACCTTCTATAAAAGTTCCGATCAGCTCAACGACTTTGAAGATTACTCGATGAAAGGTCGTACCTACCGTTACATGACCGATGCTTTGTTCCCGTTTGGATATGGCTTAAGTTATACCAACTTCGAAATTGGCACTGCTACCATAAGCAAAACAACCATCAAAGCCAACGAAACCGTTCAGTTGTCCATTCCAGTAAAAAACACCGGAAAGCGCGAAGGCACTGAGATTGTGCAGGTTTACGTGCGCAAAGTGAACGACCTTGAAGGCCCCCTGAAAACATTGAAAGGGTTCAAAAGGATTGGATTGAAGGCTGGAGATACCCAAAAAGTGACAATCGACCTCCTACCCTCTTCGTTTGAGTTCTACGACTGGAAACAGCGCAAAATGGTTGTCACACCGGGCGAATACGAAGTTTTGTATGGTAATAGTTCGGATGCAAAAGATTTGAAAAGCACAAAAATCAATATAAAAGAATGATCATGAAGAAATTTAAAAAGCATTTATTCTCTACTGCAGCAGGTCTGTTGTTTATAGCCTTAATTGGCTGGCAACCCGCCTGCGCTGGGAATGCCCCGAAAGTTAAATCAACTGAAACAAACTCTAGAACCGTAGAAGATGGTGGAACAGGCCCATACACTGCGTTAATGGTATCCGACAGCACTTTGGCTACTCATACCATTTTCAGGCCTAAAGACCTGAGTGTATTTGGCAAGAAGAACAAACTGCCAATCATTGCCTGGGGTAACGGGGCTTGCGCCAATTCACCCTGGGAACACATCAATTTCTTATCCGAAGTATCTTCTTATGGTTTTCTGGTCATCGCCATTGGCCCGATGCCAGAGGAAGGTCAACGGGGTGGTGGCCGGTCGACCTCTTCGCAAATGATCGATGCCATTAACTGGGCAATTGCACAAAACAGCGACAAGGCCAGTCCGTATTACGATAAGTTAGATGTTACAAAAATTGCCGTGAGCGGTATGTCGTGCGGCGGTTTGCAAACACTCGAAACAGCTCCTGATCCAAGAATAACAACTGCGATTATTTGTAATAGTGGAATCATTGGTGATGGCGGTGGAATGCCTGGAATGCCCGGTTTGAAAAAGGACCATTTAGAAAAACTGCACACGCCAACGCTCTATTTGCTTGGTGGCGAAAAAGATATTGCCTATAACAATGGAATGGACGATTTCAAACGCATCAACCATGTGCCCGTTTTTGTAGCCAATATGGACGTTGGCCACGGTGGAACATACAGCCAACCTCACGGAGGTGAGTTCGCCAAAGTGGCAACAGCCTGGTATCAATGGCAATTAAAAGGCGATAATGAGGCCGGAAAAATGTTTACCGGTAACCCTTGCGGCCTTACCAGCTCGCCTGTTTGGAAAGTGGAGAAAAAGAATATACCATAACCGATAGCTTTAATAATTAAGAATGAAAAGAATTTTATCATTTGCTGTTGCACTTTTAATAAGTTGTCTGCTCTTTGGTCAGAAAGCCGAAAAGGTTGCCAAAGAGGTATTGGGCAATCAGAATGGAAGTGAAGTGGCTCTTTTTACCCTGACCAATAAAGCCGGGAATGTTTTGAAAATATCCAATTATGGAGCTAAAATTGTTCGGATAGATGTTCCCGACAAAAACGGGGTTAAAGACAATATTACGACCGGCTCGGAAAAACTCGAATTCATTGTGAAGGGCGACCCGTTTGGGGGAGCCAGCATCGGCCGTTTTGCGAACCGTATTGCCAACGGAAAATTCACCCTTGATGGGATTGAATATTCTTTGCCGATCAACAATGCTCCCAATACACTGCATGGCGGGCGCAACGGTTGGTTCTCTAAAGTATGGAATGCTGAAATTGTGAAAGGAAAGCAACCAGCTGTAAAATTCACCTATATCAGTCCCGATATGGAAGAGGGTTTCCCTGGAACCGTTTCTGTTTCGGTGACTTATACCTGGAGCGATAAAAACGAGATCATCATAGACTATGCCGCTACAACCGATAAGAAAACAGTCGTGAATTTTACCAATCATGCTTATTTCAACCTTCATGGAGCAGGGAAAGGTTATATTTTCGACCACATTCTCACCTTAAATGCATCGAAATACACTCCGCTGAATGAAACAAAAATCCCAACCGGTGAAATCCGTTCCGTTAAGGATACTCCTTTTGACTTTACAACGCCTCATCAAATGGGCTATAAAATTGGAGAGACCTATGAAGATAAGGTTTTTATGGGATACGATGACAACTTTGTCCTCGATGGATCGGCCGAAGCTTGTGCAACAGTGTACGATCCCGAAAGCGGTCGTTTCATGGAAGTAATTACCGATCAGCCCGGACTGCAGTTTTATTCCGGGATGGGAGGAACTGCCTGGAAAAAAGCGGCGGTGAACGGAGAAAAACCATCAAGTTCTCGTTCGGCATTTGCTCTCGAAACACAGCATTTCCCCGATAGTCCAAACCAGGCTGGTTTTCCAACCACGGTTTTAAATCCCGGTGAACAATTCAAATCGAGAACCATTTACCGGTTTTCAGTGCGGAATAAATAACTCATAAAACAATACTTTCGGAATGAAGAAAACATCTATAAAAAAGAAACGAATTGGCCTATTCGCAATACTTGCCTTGTCATTTTTAATGGCATCCATTCAGGGCAACACCAAAGAACCGGAATCGAAAGTTCCAATCTACCTGAACACCAACTACTCTTTTGAAGAACGGGCCGCCGATTTGGTTTCCAGGTTAACGCTTGAAGAAAAACAAAGCCTTTTGGGTAACAGCATGGCTCCGGTTCCACGGCTTGATATTAAATCGTATAATGTTTGGAGCGAAGCCCTGCACGGGATTTTGGGCGGTGCCAATCCGTCGGTAGGAATAGGTGGCCCAACTTCGTTTCCGAACAGTGTTGCTTTGGGTTCCGCCTGGGATCCCGATCTGATGCAGCGGGAAGCTTCGGCCATAGCCGATGAAGCCCGGGCAATTTTTACCACAGCCACAAAAGGACTAACCTACTGGTCGCCGGTGGTTGAACCCATTCGCGACCCTCGCTGGGGCCGGACTGGTGAATCATATGGCGAAGATCCTTTTTTGGTTTCTGAAATTGCCGGTGGTTTTGTGCGTGGAATGGTTGGGGCCGATGCCAACTACCTGAAAGCCGTACCCTGTGCCAAGCACTATTTTGCCAATAACAGCGAATTCGACCGCCATGTGAGCAGTTCGAATATGGACGGCAGGGACATGCGCGAGTTTTATCTTACTCCTTATAAAAAATTGATTGAAGAAGATCATCTGCCCTCCATCATGTCGTCGTACAATGCGGTAAACGGAGTTCCTACCTCGGCCAGCAAACTCTACCTTGATACCATTGCCCGTAAAACGTACGGTATGAAAGGATATGTCACTGGCGACTGTGCCGCTATTGAAGATATTTACACCGGGCACTATTTTGTGAAAACTGCCGAAGAAGCCACCGCGCTTGGACTAAAAGCCGGCGTCGATTCCGATTGCGGAAGTGTATATCAACGCAGTGCCATCAGCGCATTGGAAAAAGGTTTGATCACCATGGCTGATATTGACAGGGCGCTGCTTAATGTTTTCACCATAAGGATGCGAACGGGTGAATTTGATCCATCGGCCAAAGTTCCATACGCACAATATCAACCCAATATGGTCAATTCTCCGGCCAACAAATCGCTGGCCTATGAAGTGGCCACAAAAACCCCGGTCCTTCTGAAAAACAATGCAGTGGCATCAACAAACAAGAAAGCCTTGCCATTGCATCTCTCCGAAATAAAGAAAATTGCACTGCTTGGGCCTCAGTCCGACGAAGTGGAATTAGGCCCTTATTCTGGTCGTCCAGCAGAAGAAAGTATGGTGTCGCCATTGGCAGGAATTAAGAAATACATTGCAAAAAAGGGACTTTCAACCGAAGTCGTTTACAGCTCTGGCGCAAACACGGCAAATAAAAGCAACCTGCTTTATGTGGCAGGTTTCGAGCTACAGAAAAAAGATGGCAGCATCAAAAAATACGATGCAACCAAATATGCCTCTGCATCAAAAGGCATTACCGTTGGATCAGGCATGGGTTCGGTCGAACAGGTACGGACCATCGACGACAAATCGTGGACTGCTTATACAAATATCGACCTGAATAATGTCGACAGCATTGGTATCGTGGTGAATATTCCCACCGAGGGGGGTATCATTGACGTAAGGGTTGGTTCAACCGATGGCAATTTAGTTGCCACGTTAGATGCCACGGTTGCATCGGGTAAAAAAGCCGGTGGCGTATATGGTGCTGGAAGTCTGATGAAAGTGAAAGTGAATAAACTGGGAGTTACCGAACCTCAAACGCTTTACCTGTGTTATAGTGCTCCCAACAATGCCCCTATCGCGCAGGAAACCATCGATATGGCTAAATCAGCCGATGTAGCGGTGGTATTTGTTGGCACCGACGAAAAAACAGCCACCGAAGAAGCCGACCGACTCTCCCTTTTATTGCCCGGTAATCAGGTCGATCTGATTAAAGCTGTGGCAACTGTCAATCCCAATACCATTGTGGTGATGCAAACATTGGGATGTGTCGAAGTGGAAGAATTCAAAAATCTGCAAAACATACCCGGGATCATCTGGGTAGGTTACAACGGTCAGGCACAGGGCGATGCCATTGCCAGCATTCTCTTTGGCGACGTTACTCCCGGAGGTAAGCTGAATGGAACCTGGTACCAATCGGTGAACGACCTTCCGGCAATAACCGATTACACACTTCGTGGAGGTACCAATAAAAACGGACGTACTTTCTGGTACTTCAACAAAGATGTTTCGTACGAATTTGGCTATGGTCTTTCCTATACCACTTTCGCATACAGCAATTTCAAAATCAGCAAAAACAACATCACTCCCAATGATAAAATAACCATCAGCGTGAATGTGAAGAACACCGGCAGCTACGATGGCGACGAGGTGGTTCAAATTTATATGACGACCCCCGAAAGTCCTGCATCCTTGCAACGACCAATCAAACGGTTGAAAGGATTCAAAAGGGTAACCTTACCTGCCGGGCAATCCAAAACGGTTAACATCGACATCGATTGTGCCGATCTTTGGTTCTGGGATATGGAAGCTAACAAAATGACCTTTGATCAGGGCAACTATGTATTCGAAATTGGAGCTTCATCCAAAGATATCAAAGGAACCGTAGCCACCACGATGAAAGGTGCATTCAACCCTGAATTGAAAGTGGTGGTAGCCGATTGTGAATCGGTGGTTCTGAAAAACGGGGAAAGTGCAAAAAGTAGCGTCACTGCAGCCATGACCGACGATAGCTTTTATGATATCACCAAAGCAAAACTCACTTTCAGCAGCAACAACACTTCGGTTGCCACAGTTGATGAAAAGGGCGTAGTAACCGCTAAAGGCTCGGGAGTTGCCACTATTACGGCTCAGGTGACCATCAAGAACCAAACAGCTTCGGGTAGTTTTCCTGTTAAAGTATTACCCAATTTAAATCCGTCAACCATAACTGTTAATGGCAAAAATATCAGTGGCTTTAGCCCAAATGTAGGTCAGTACAGTTATCTCATGGCAAACAATTCGACCCAAGCGCCTGTGGTTGCAGCCACCACTGCCGATCAGAACATAGCGGTTGAAATTACTCAGGCAACGGATGTACCGGGCACTGCTTCCATTTCTTTAATCGATTACGCGACCCTTGACAAACAAGAGTATGCTGTAAACTTTGGTGTGAAATCCATTAGCGATGAATTCAACAAAAACTCGTTGGGAACCCAGTGGCATTGGCTTAGGGAGAACGCCAAAAGCTGGAGTCTATCCAAGCAAGCTGGTTCGCTGGTTATTGTAAGCGATTCGGGCGACATTGCCGAAAATAGTAACATCGCCAGAAACCTGCTGCTGCAAAGTGCCAATACCGACTGGACGATGGAAACGAAGATTGTCTGCTCAAGAAAACCATCGGGTTTTTCACAGAACGCCGGAATTTTAGCCTATCAGAATGACGACAACTTTGTTCGGTTGGCTTACAGGGCAAGTTTTAGCCGAAGAGGTTTTGGTACCCCCGGAGCACAAGGCGAACAGCCTGGTGCCGTAGAGTTATTGGTTGAAAATAGCGGAGATCAAAAATCGACTGTAACCCTGAGCATGGAAGGTATCATTCAGTCGAACAATACGTTGGTGCTGAAACTGGTAAAAAAGGGAAATATGTACACCGCATTCTGCTCTGCCGATGGCAAAAAGTTCGAAAAAGTGGGGACTGCCGATGTGGTTTTGAAAAACATCAACGCGGGTTTAATTGTTTGCGACGGAGCTTTGCCTGCCCGTTTCAGCGGGTTCCGCCGATTTATGCCACCAACCAACGAACCGAAAACACCGTTTGAAGTGGCTTTCGATTATTTCAGGATAACAAACCAGGGACTGAAATAACGTTGAGAAAATCAAGAATAGAATGAAGCAAGCTAATCTAAAACCGATTCTGATTGTAGTAAGTTTAATGCTTATTACCCGTCTCGGTTTTGGATTCTCTTCTCAACAGCCTGCCAACAATTCCGAGCAAAAAGAGGCGTATGTTGATGTGGTAAATTCGGCAAATGGATTTGTGGCCATAACAAACAGCGGACAGATTGACTGGATATCGGATCAGGGAGAGATCGTTCAAACCAAGATGACAGGCGGAGAAGCATTCCATTGTATGCTTAATCGTGAGCAACAGATCGTTGTTGCAGGCGAGTTGGGGTCCTTGTTTTACTTCGAAAACGCCACCACCTTTAAAAAAGTCAACGGCGGCACGAACACGCCCATCAATTGTCTTACACTTTTTAAGAACAAAATCATTGCCGGACACAACAGCGGTGAGCTTAGTGTTGAAAATGAAGATGGCTCATTTGGAGTTATTCCTCTTGATTTGAAGGGAGATATCGTCTCCTTATCCTCTCAGCCCGATGAATGTTATGGGGTAACCAATCAGGGCGAAATTATCCACACCAACGACGGGATCGAATGGTCAATCTTCGATTTTAATAAAGTCTATGCCGGATTTTATACGAGCTGTACTTTCGTTAAAGTGGAAGCCACTCCCTATCAAATTGCCATTGTTGGGAAAAACGTTGATGGATTTCCTGTACTATACTTCTCTTCAAAAGGAAACGTTTGGTCGGACCGAGCCCTGAATTACACCGATGATAATGGATTTTATGACCGGCTGAAAGATATACCTTCAGACATTGGTTACGATGCAACCAATGATCAATTCATACTAACCTGCGCCAACGGTCGGTTGATGACAATTCCATCCTGTTCACATTGCCAAAAAATCTACCAGATAACCGACGAAAATCTCCTTGCTCTTGCCGGAAATAAAAGCAAGCTAATTGTTGTTGGAACCAATCATTTCTTCAAAATCATTAATTGGAATGCTCTATGACAAATTCATTTTAAACCATTTGCCTCCTGTAAAATCTAAAGATCATAAACCGAAGGAAAAGGCTCTTATGAAATAACACACGAACAACTAACAATCTAATTTACAATGAAGAACAAGCTTTCCAAAATAGCAATTTTAGTTCTTTGCTCTTTTGCCACAATGGCGTTCATGCCAGGTAGCGAGGGAACCAAAAAACCCATTTACTTGAACACGGCCTATTCGTTTAAAGAAAGGGCTGCCGACCTTGTTTCAAGAATGACACCCGAAGAAAAACAAAGCCAGTTGGGCAACACCATGCCGCCAATCCCAAGGTTGAGCGTTAAAAGCTACAATGTGTGGGGTGAAGCTTTACACGGTGTGATGGGCCGGAACAACAACAGTGGAATGACCGCCACTTCGTTCCCGAACAGTGTTGCAGTAGGTTCCACCTGGGACCCCGAACTGGTAAAACGCGAAACTTCGGTTGTGGCAGATGAAGCCAGGGGCTTTAACCACAACCTGATTTTTACGCTTACCTACTGGTCACCAGTAATCGAACCGGCACGCGACCCTCGTTGGGGAAGAACAGCCGAAACATTTGGCGAAGATCCTTACCTGGTTTCAGAAATAGGTAAAGGCTTCATTCTTGGAATGATGGGCGATGACCCAAAGTATCTGAAAACAGTGCCTTGCGGCAAACATTACCTGGCCAACAACACCGAGTTTAACCGCCACTCAGGCAGCGCAAACATGGATGCCAGGGATATGAGGGAATTTTACCTCTCGGCATACCGCAAACTGATCAGGGAATACAAGCTCCCATCCATCATGTCGGCATATAATGCAGTTAACGGAGTACCTGTATCGGCCAGCAAATTCCTGGTTGACACGATCGCCCGTAAAACGTATGGATTAGACGGTTATGTAACCGGCGACTGCGGAGCAATTGACGATATGATCAGGGGCCACAACTACGCAAAAAACAATGAAGAGGCTGCCGCACTTGGAATTATTGCTGGCGTTGACAACGACTGCGGAGGTGTATATCAGAGCTCTGCCCTCAAAGCATTGGATCAGGGAATTCTCACCCAGGGTGCTATCGATAAAGCGCTTCTTAACATCTTCACCATTCGAATGCGTTTAGGCGAATTCGATCCGGCCCAAATGGTTCCTTATTCTGGCATCAAGCCCGACAAGGTCAACGACCCGTCCCACAATGAATTGGCTCTTGAAATTGCAACCAAGACACCCGTGCTTCTAAAGAATGAAATAGCCGTAAAAACCGGACAAAAAAGTTTGCCTATCAATTTGAGCGGCATTAAAAAGATAGCAGTTTTAGGCACTCAGGCCGATAAAGTAGAACTGGGCGATTATTCAGGACCAGTTGAAGAACGTTTTCGTGTTACCCCGCTGCAAGGCATTCAAAACTACATCAAAGAGAAAAACCTGAATACCGAAGTGGTTTCCCGCTCAAGTGGAAATACGGAAAGAAGAACCGATTTCTTCAACATGATTGGCTTTACAACCGTTACTACCGATAAAAAAGTACAGACCTACGATGCAACCAAATACGATGCTTCTGCAAAAGGGTTAATCGCATCAGCCCGATTTGGGCAAGCATCGGTAAGAGGAATTAAAGATGGCGACTGGACTGCCTACAACAACATCGACGTAACCAATTTGGATTCGATCCGTTTCAACATGACCGTTTCTGGCGATGGTGGAATTCTCGAAGTAAGGGTTGGCTCCGAAACGGGAAATATTCTTGCTTCTGAAAAAATTGCCGGTAGCCCACAAGGTGGTGGCGGTTTTGGTGGATTTGGCGGATTTGGAAGGTCAAAGAATATCCCGGTTAAAATTAAAACACTGGGTATTACCGGGCCACAAACCCTTGTCTTTGTTTATCGCGAAGCCGAAGTACCCGCTACCGACAAAGAAACTCTCGACATGGCTGCCTCGGCCGATGTGGTTCTTATTTTTGTTGGAACCGACCAAAGTACGGGTCGCGAAGAATCGGACCGGTTCTCAATCACTTTGCCCGGAAACCAGAACGAACTCATCAAATCGGTTGCTGCTGTGAACCCAAACACCATCGTGGTGATGCAAACCATGGGCATGGTCGAAGTGGAACAATTTAAAAACAATGTCAACATCCCTGGAATTATCTGGACCGGTTACAACGGACAGGCACAGGGTACTGCTATTGCCCAAATTCTGTTTGGCGACGTAAACCCCGGTGGAAAGCTGAATGTTACCTGGCACAAATCGGTGAAAGATCTTCCCGAATTCAATGATTATACGTTACGTGGCGATGGTACCAACGGACGTACCTATTGGTACTACGACAAACCTGTTTCGTATGAATTTGGTTTTGGATTATCATACACCTCTTTCGAATACAGTAACTTCAGCATTAACAAAACCAACATTACCCCTAACGATAAGGTAACGGTTACTTGCGATGTGAAAAACACCGGAAGAGTTGATGGCGACGAAGTTGTGCAAGTTTATGTACGGACACCCGAAAGTCAGGCGTCACTTTTACGGCCAATCAAAAGGCTGAAAGGATTTAAAAGGGTAACTATTCCGAAAGGACAAACCAAAACGGTTTCGATTGATATTAACTGCGAAGACCTTTGGTTTTGGAATGCTAAGGAAGGAAAAACAACCTACGATCAGGGAAAATATATTTTCGAAATCGGTGCTTCATCCAAAGATATAAAAGGAAAATTGGAAGCTACCATGAAAGGCAGCTATAAATCGGTGTTGACAACCGTGGTTGCAGAAGCAGACCAAGTAGTGCTTCGTCCGGGTAATACGGTTCAAACAAAAGTTACCGCCTGCATGTCCGACGATAGTTTCTATGATCTTTCGAAAGCAAAAGTTCTTTACAAAAGCAACAATTCTTCGGTTGTTTCAGTCGATGAAAACGGCAAAGTAACCGCTACAGGAGTTGGTGTTGCTACTGTTTATGCTTACGTAACAATCGATGGTAAAACGGTTTCGAACGGTTTCCCATTGAAAGTAATGCCCGACCTTACACCAAAATCAATTACTGTAAACGGGAAAAGCATCATTGGTTTCAACAATGAGGTAAAATCATACAGTTACCTGTTGAAAGACAGCAAAAAGGTTCCGGTTGTTGCCGCTACAGCTTTGAGCGAAGGCATTACCGTCGACATTGAGCAGGCAAAAGGTGTTCCCGGAACGGCTGTGGTTCAGTTTATCGACGATGTTACACTGGAAAAGAACATCTTCTATTTGAACTTCGACGTGAAATCGGTAAGCGATGAATTTAATGGAACAGTGGGTACCCAATGGCAATGGATTCGGGAAAACAAGTCGGCTTACAATTTGGCCCCGAGTAACTCGGGGGGTGCATTAACAATTACCAGCGAAGTGGGCGATGTGTCGGAAGGAACGAACAATGCAAAGAACATATTGCTGCAAAGTGCCAACAACGATTGGATCATCGAAACAAAACTGGTTGGAACACGCGTGCCATCGCAACCCGAAAATGCAGGTATTTTGGTTTATCAAAACGACGACAACTTTGTGAAATTAGTTCTTAGGGCCGTTACCAAAACCAGTCGTGGCGGTAGCGATCGAACAGTGCCTGAAACACAACCAGGTACCGTCAACCTGATTATTGAAGAAAATGGCATTGCCAAATCGATGGCTTCGTATAATCTTAAGAATAACATTACCGGAGATAATGCTTTGATCCTGAAGTTGGAAAAAAGTGGAAGCAATTACTCTGCTTATTATTCTTTGGATGGAGCGAAATTCGAGAAGTTGGGAACTGCCAGCATGCTGTTAAAAGACATTAAAGCCGGTTTGATTGTGTGCGACGGAACAATTATTCAGGGAATGAAGAGTACGTTCTACTTTAATTCCGATACCACGAAACCAAATACTCCATTTGATGTTGCTTTCGATTATTTCCGAATTACGAACAGTGGACTAAAATAGGCAATACACATTCAAATCTAACTAAATATAATAATAATGAGAAAATTAATAATTTCAATGCTGGTCCTGATTTCGTCAGTCACGATGAGTTGGGCACAGCAGTCAAAAGCTGTTGAAGATTTCAAACCTTCATCAGTAAATCAGGAAGGAAAGCAATTCCCTCAGGTGAATTCGGAAGGCCGGGTTCGAGCTCAAATTTCGGCTCCGGAGGCCAATAAGGTACAGCTCGATATTGGCGGTGTCAAATACGATATGGTGAAAGACGACAAAGGTGTTTGGACCGGTGAATCGGCTCCACAGGATGTAGGTTTTCACTATTATCAGTTGAATATCGATGGGGCTTCGGTTCCCGATCCGGGCAGTCTCTATTTTTATGGGGCAAGCCGTTGGGGCAGTGGTATCGAAATTCCCTCCGACGATCAGGATTTCTTTGCACTGAAAAACGTTCCTCACGGCCAGTTACGCGAAGTTCAGTATTACTCCAAGACTTCTGATCGGGTTCGTCACGCCTACATTTATACACCTCCAGGGTATGATAAAGACAATTCGAAACGTTACCCTGTATTGTATTTGCAACATGGTATGGGCGAAAACGAAACCGGATGGGGCAACCAGGGACATGCCAACCTCATTATGGACAACCTGATTGCTGAGGGGAAAGCTCTTCCTTTTATTATCGTAATGGAAAACAGCGGTGTAAAGTTTGAAAGACCACGAGAACCAAAACCAGCAGGTGGCCCAATGGGAGGCTTTGATTTTGCAGGCGAATGGAAAAATGTACTTCTCAACGATCTGATTCCTTATGTGGAAGCAAATTACCGCGTCATTGCCGACCCAAAACATCGTGCCATGGCAGGCCTTTCAATGGGAGGAATGCAAACCCGCATCATCACGCTGGCCAACCCCGATGTATTCTCACAAGTTGGGATGTTCAGCGGTGGCAGCATCAGCATAGAAGATATTACAGGAGCACCCAAGTTTAAAGAAAATGTAAAACTTCTCTTCATCAGCTATGGAAGTCGCGAACTCGAAAACCCAAGACGTGGTTTCGGCGGTGATCCAAAAGAGAATACCGAAGCCCTGAAAGCAGCTGGAATGAACACTCATTTCTATGTCTCACCGGGAACGGCTCACGAATGGCTTTCTTGGAGAAGAAGCCTTTACCAGTTTGCACAACTTTTATTTAACAATTAAAAAAATGATGATGAAAAAGCTTTCAATAATTTTGGCATTATTACTTACAATTACGGGTACGCTGTGTTTTGCACAAACCAGTACAACGGAAATCAAAGAAGATTTCAAACCTTCAACCCTGAATCAACCTGGTAAAGAGTATCCTCAGGTGAATTCACAAGGTTATGCCCGGTTTAAAATCGATGCACCGCAAGCTCAGAGCGTTGTGGTAAGTTTAGGTCTAGGTGGCGCCAAAGGAGGAACACCGCTGACCAAAGCCGAAGATGGCTCGTGGATG
>Ga0116170_10001594_pt1 | contig 22740 bp, 20 predicted proteins | sample AD_JPNHW1_MetaG_FD_89797 | JGI IMG/M metagenome (GOLD analysis project Ga0116170, IMG submission 89797) | Active sludge microbial communities of municipal wastewater-treating anaerobic digesters from Japan - AD_JPNHW1_MetaG | ecosystem: Engineered > Bioreactor > Anaerobic > Digestate | place... | reverse complement strand
GTGCTTTATTCGCTTACTTACGGAAGATTAATTGCCGCGCACGTGGACCCGATCGAGAAGAAACCGCTGTTTCACTTTTACCCGGGCAGCCGCAGCTTTTCGGTCGCGTCGCCCGGATGCAACTTTGACTGCCAGTGGTGCCAAAACTGGGAAATCTCGCAGGGCGACAGCACGGCTGCTGCTGCGCGCTGCCCCTATACACCCGCGAAGGACGTGGTCAGTTCCGCGCTTCACGGCGGCTGCCGCAGTATCTCCTATACCTATACCGAACCGACCGTCTTCTTCGAGTACAGCCAGGATGTCGGCCGGCTGGCCCGTGAGGCAGGCTTGAAAAACGTGTATGTTAGCAACGGCTATATGAGCCCGGAGACGATTTCCTTGCTCAGGGATTGGCTGGACGCCGCGAATGTGGATGTTAAGGCATTCTCGGATGAAGTTTATCGGAAGCATATTGGCGCGCGCTTGCAGCCGGTGCTGGAAGCCTGTGTGCGCCTAAAAGAAGCGGGGGTCTGGCTGGAAATCACGACGCTTTTAATCCCGGGTTTGAATGATGATGAAGCACAACTGCGCGGCCTGACCCGGTTCATTGCGCGTGAGCTCGGCCAGGACATCCCCTGGCACGTCAGCCGCTACTTCCCACAGTACAAATACCAGGACGCTGAGGTTACCAGCCTGGCGAGCATAGAAAACGCTCTGGAAATCGGTAAAGAGGAAGGCCTGAAATATACCTACGCCGGAAACGTGGCCGGTTCGGCGGATACGCTCTGCCCGCAGTGCGGGGCAACCCTAATAGAACGCAGCGGCATGAGCGTCTTCAGTAATCGCATCAAAGCGCCGGGCTTGTGCCCGGAATGCGGCGCCGTGATAGCCGGCGTGGGTTTGGCTGCTTCGGAAGCAAGCTTAGGCTAAATCCGGCGTCAGCGCGGCAAATTTCCCCGCCTGCACGAGCGCGAGCATCTTTTCCAGATGCGGATGCAGCATGCTGTCCTGCGGGATAAAGGGGACCTCCGCGCGGATTAACGCGTAAGCCTGGCGGGTGACCGCTCCCATCTGTGCTTCCGGCTGCTTTTGGAGGCGGAAATCCAGCGCCTGGGCGGCGCAAAAGAGCTCAATCGCCACGATGGTTGCAAGGTTCTTTACAATTTCGCGGCAGTGCAGCGCGGCATTGGGACCCATGGAGACATGGTCCTCAACATTGCCGGAGGACGGGATGCTGTCGGTGCTGGCGGGGTGGGAAAGCGTCTTATTCTCCGAGCTGAGCGCCGCGGCAGTGTATTGCAGCAGCATGAAGCCGGAATTCACACCGCCGTGCTCGGTCAGGAAGGGCGGGTAGGTGAGTGAGTCGCAGCGGCTGTCCACCAGTTTGGCAATGCGCCGTTCGGAAATGTTGCCCAGGTCTGTCAGGGCGATGTTCAGGAAGTCCAGACAAAACGCCAGCGGTTCGCCGTGGAAGTTCCCGCCGGAAATGATAAGCGGGCTGCCGTCCTCAGACTGGAAAACCAGGGGATTATCCGTTACGGAGTTCAGCTCGATGCTGATCGTCTCGCGCGCCTGGTCGAGCACGTGCTGGACCGCCCCGTGCACCTGCGGAATGCAGCGCAGGGTATACGCATCCTGAATGTTTTTGGGGTCGTGTGGACGGACGAACTGGCTGCCCTGAAGAAGCAAACGAAAGAGTGCCGCGGTTTCCTGCTGGCCCGGCTGCGGGCGCAAGCGATGGACGTCCACGTGAAAGGCCCACAAAGTGCCGTTTTGGGCTTCGAGCGTCAGAGCTGCGGCGAGGTTGGATGTGCGTAAAAGGACTTCGGTTTGCGCGCAGAGCAGGGCGCCCATGGCGGTCATCAGGGTGGTGCCGTTGGTAAGCGCCAGGCCTTCTTTGGCGGCCAGACGCACAGGCGCAAGCCCTGACGCGGCCAGTGCATCCGCTGCAGGCATTTCCCGGCCTTGCCAGCGTACGCGGCCTTTGCCAATCAGGGGCAGTGCCATGTGTGCCAGGGGAGCCAGGTCGCCGCTGGCGCCCAACGAACCTTTTTCCGGGATGAGCGGGATGATGTTGGCGTTCAATAATGCCAGCAGAAGCTGGAGGGTTTCCAGACGGATGCCGGAATAGCCGCGGGCGAGCGTGTTGGCGCGGATGAGCATCATGGCGCGCGCTGTCTCGTCGTTCAGGAAATCGCCGACTCCGACCGCATGGCTGAGGAGGATGTTTTCCTGCAGGGTTTCCACCTGGTCTGGCGGGATAACGCGGTCCTTGAAGGCGCCGAAGCCGGTCGTGATACCGTAAGCGATTTCACCTTTGGCTGCCAGTTCAGCCACAGCGTTTGCAGATTTTTGGATGCCCGGGATGCAAGCCTCGGAAAGCTGCACCCGGGTTTCTGGATGGCTCGCAACATGCTGGACCTGCTCAATTGTCAGGGACTGACCGTCCAGGAAAATTTGCGTCATTGGCTGCTCTCCGCGCGAAATTCGTTCAGGATTCGGTAATGATGACTGTGTTTAGTGTAACCGCCGGCGAATTAATCAGGCTCGGGTCGCGCGGGGGAATAGCAAAGAGCACATCCAGCCCCTTAACAACCTGACCGAAGACAGCATGCTTACCGTCCAGCCAGGGTGTGGGGACGTGGGTAATGAAGAACTGCGAGCCGTTGGTGTTCGGGCCGGCATTGGCCATGGAGAGCACGCCGGGCTTGTCGTGGCGCAGTTTCGGGTCAAATTCGTCGCGGAATTTGTAGCCGGGGCCGCCGCGGCCGGTGCCGGTCGGGTCCCCGCCTTGGGCCATGAAGTCCGCGATAACGCGGTGGAAGATGGTGCCGTCATAAAAGCCCTGCCGGGCGAGAAAAACGAAGTTATTGACGGTGCGGGGCACGTTCTTCGCGTACAGGTCAATGACAATATCGCCTTTGCTGGTGCGCAGGGTAGCCTGGTAATTTTTGGTGGGGTCCAACTGCATTGTGGGCTCTGACTGCCATTGTAAGGAACTCATACTGCCTCCGAGGTGTTTTCGTCTATTGTAGCATCAAACCCGGGGGGAGCCCGCGCTGCATGCGTCGTCCTGCGCGCGTTTACAGAGGACAGCACCCGAAACTAAGCAGCACTGCGATTATTTCTACGCGCTGCTGGTTAGCGAATGGAGGTCTTGGAGTAGAAATCGGCGGCCGACTGGGAGGAAGGTCAAGCGCTTTCGTTGTTCAGGATATCCAGCAGTGAAAGGATTTCTTCGTTGGCGGGAATATCGGTCATGTCATGCCCATAGTGGATGTAGCGCACCAGTCCGGATTTATCCACGATAATCTGCCCGGGCATACGCCCCAGCTTGAAGAGGTTGACCTGCTGTCCCATGAGTTTGAGAACGGTGTGGGTAGGGTCGGGCAAACCGATAAAGGGCAGCTTTTCTTTGGTGAAGTACGCAGTGAAGGCTTCGGGGCTTTCAGGGCCAATCACCATAATTTGCGCGCCGGCAGCAAGGAAATTTTCGTAGTCACGGCGCAACTGCGCCATATGCCGTTGGCAGAATGGTCAGGTGAATCCGCGGTTTAGAATGAGGATGACATGATGGACGCCTTTGAAATCCGACAGCCTGACCGGATTGCCGTGGACATCCACAAGACTGAAATCCGGAGAAGGGAGATTAAGGGTTACGAGAGTCATCGATGACCTTTCAGAAACCGTGCTCTACCCTTTGACGGCGCCGCCGAGCATGCCGCGAATGAAGAAGCGCTGGAAGAGAATATACACAATCACGGTCGGCAGCGCGACAATCAGGGCGCCGGCTGCCAACAGGGGAATATTAGCGGTATATTTTCCCTGGAAGAAGGCCAGCCCGACCGGCAGCGTACGCAGAGTTTCATCCTGGATCAGCACGAGCGCGAGCAGGAATTCATTCCAGGTCCACATGAAGATTAGCACGACCAGGGTGGTTACAGATGGTTTGGCCAGCGGCCAGAGCACCCGCCAGAGCGTTTGCCAGCGGCTGCAGCCGTCCATGGCGGCCGCGTCCACCAAATCACGCGGGGCGTTTTCGAAAAAGGAAGTCATCCAGAGCGTGCCGAAAGAGACGCTGAGCCCGATTTGGGGGAGTATCAGCGCCCAATAGGAGTCGCGCAGACCTAAAAGATCCAGGAAATGATAAAGGGGAATGATGACTGCCTCGAAAGGTACCATGTATCCGAGCAGGATCAGCGGAAAAAGCCAGCGTTTCCCGGGCAGCGGCAGCAAACCAAACGCGTAACCCGTCAGCACCGACAGAAAAACACTGGCGGCGACCACAGCAATGGAAACGATGACACTGTTCTTGAAGAAGATGTTGAAACGCCCTGTGAACCAGGCTTGTCTGAAGTTATCCAAATTCCAGGTCTGCGGCAGGCTGAAGGGACCCTGAATAAGCTGGGTGTCGGTCTTGAACGCGCCGAGGAACAGCCCGGAAATCGGCAGCAGCACCATGAACGAGAAGAAGACCAGCAGCAGGTAGCGGGGAACCAGATTTTTCACGCGGCCGTTCATGCGCTTTCCTCTTCATTTCCGGTTTGCAGGCGGCGGATGAGCAGGGAAACCGCCAGAATCATCAGCATCAGGAGCGTCGCGATAGCGGAGGCGTACCCAATCCGGTTTTGCTGGAAGGCGGAGCGGTAAATCAGGAAGCCGACCACCAGCGTGGCGTTGCCTGGTCCGCCGCGCGTTGTGACGTAAACCAAATCAAAGACGCGCAGCGCGGCGATGATGGTGGTGACCAGCGCGACGCCGATTTCCGCGCGCAGACCGGGAATGGTGATGTGCACGAACTGCTGGAAAGCGTTCGCGCCGTCCAGGCTGGAAGCTTCGTAATACTCTTCCGATATATGCTGCATCCCCGCGAGAAAGAGGATCATGCAAAAGCCGTACTGTACCCAGGTGCCGATGGAACCGACCGCCGGCAGAGCCAAGGCAAAGTCGCCCAGCCAGGCGCGTGTTAGGCCGCTCAAGCCCAGCGCGTTCAGCAGGATGTTGAGCGGCCCAAATTGCGGGTTGAAAATCCAGCGCCAGATCACGCCCACGACGACCATGCTGATGACTTGGGGGAGGAAGAGCACCGTGCGAAAAAAGGTCATTCCGGGCAGCGCTCTGCGGCTGAGGACGGATGCCAGCAGCAGACCGATGAAGACCGGCAAAACGCAGTAAAACAGGATGAATACCAGGTTGTGCAGAAACGCGCTGGTAAATTGGGCGTCGGAAAACACCATCTGGTAGTTTTGCAGCCCGACCCAGGTCCGCTGCGCGCTGAAGCCATTCCACTCGTAAAAACTGGTACGGACGGTTTCAAGGATTGGATAAAAAGTGAAAGCGAGATAGATCAAGAGTCCGGGCAGCAGGTAGAGCCACCCTTTCCATTTGTTTTCGCCTGGGTAAGCCTTGTTTGCACGCATGGGGTATAAAAGGCAGCCGGCGCTTGTTTTGAGCGCCGGCTGTGATAAGCGTCCTTATTTGTTCAGGTAAGCTTCATAGTCCTTTTGGACTGCTGAAACAAAGTCTTCGGGGGTGCTGATGCTGCCGAGAAGCTTTTGCAGCTCCGCCACGAGCGTGTCGTAGAAGGTAGGGGTGGCCCAGTCAATGTAATGACCGACCGCGTTGCCTTTATTGATGGTGTCCCAGGCTTTGAGCGTATCGCCAAAGAGGTTGTCGGTCTCGATTTCCGCGCCTTCCGGTAAGGCCATCGCGGGGAGCATTCCGGCCTTTGCCCAGAGTTCCGCGGCGCGCGGGCTGATCATCCAGTTCAGGTATTCCGCGGCCAGGTCTGCCTTGGTGGTTGTACTGCGGATAGCAAACGGAATGCCAACACCACCGATGGCGAGGGCTGTTTTTCCTTCGAACGGAGGCATCAGGAAGAAGCCGAACTTCTGGTCCGTATCGTTGATCAGTTCCCCTGCCAGCCAGGAGCCTGTGATGGTCATGGCGCCTTGACCAGCTTTGAAGAGGGCGTTGCTGTCGTCGTAACCAATACCAGCGTAGCCTTCGGAGAAGTAGCCGGATTTAGCCCATTCCTGCAAGATTCGCGCAGCCTTAATGTTCTCGTCAGTTTTGAAGCTGACATTATTCACGCCGTAAGTCAGGTTGTTGATGTAATCCAGGCTGACCAGCAGATGCTGGATGGCGCTGAATTCATGAATGGCATTCCAGCCATCCAGGCTGCCGAAGGAAATTGGAGTTTCGCCGCTTTCCTTGATTTTTGCGAGCAGGGCATCAAATTCCTCAAAGGTCTGGGGAACTTCCCAGCCGTATTTCTTGAACATTGTTTTGTTGTAGTACACACCCACCACTTCAGCGGTCGGGCTCACACCGTAGAGATTGCCCTGCCCGAAAGTTTTGCCGTCGGGCGTGAAGCTATTGCGGCTGGCAACCGAGGTGGAAAAGACCGAGCTCCAGTTGTATTTGGTCAGGTAGGAATCCAGCGGAAGGAGTAAGCCGGCTTCGACCATAGCGCCCATATCGCTGCGTCCCTGATTCACCTGGGCGACGTCCGGGCCGTTGGCTTCTGTCAGCGCGAGCTTGAGGGTCAGCTTGAGGTCGTCGAGCGTCTTGACGACGCGTTCAATCTTCACGCCGGGGTGCGCCGCTTCAAATTCCGCGTTGAGCGTGTCCATCACCTGGCTCTCCACATCGCGGTAGAACTGATCCCATACGACCAGGGTGGTTTCTTCTGCTGGCGCCTGGGTCTCGGTTGGTTTGCTGCCGCCCTGGCAAGCACCCAGGATGAAGGCGAAGACCAGAAGAATCGCAACGGAAAAACGTATCCTTTTCATTTTGCTCCTTTTCCAAAAGCGAAAGTTTAAAAAATTATACCTTATAGAACCGCGGCTTTACCGGAATATGCATCGGGTTGGAGAAGTCCTGAACAAGGTACAGCGACCAGATTCCGGTGTGTCCAGGAGATAGAAAGGTCCTGATGCGTGGATGAAGCCGTCAGGATGGATTTTTCCCCGGCCATCAACTTTCTTCATTTCGCTAATGTTTCCTGATTACCGAAAACTGACTGTTGCCCGGCGGCAAGCGGCGCTATTTTGCCTCGGTCAAACCGCTGGGAAGGGGGGAAAAGGGGAAAGGCTGCTATTGCCTTGTGTGTCAAGGTATTCGCATTCCATTGTCATAGAACATTATGGAATAGAAGGATGATTTCGTAGCTCCTGAACGACATTGGGATATGTCTATTTTTCTATTTCAGCCCAGATTTTTGGTAATGGCGGGCTGCTGCTTGTTGATATAATGAGTTTGTGGATTGGATTTTTTCAGAAAGTTTTCGGATACAGAACATTAAGCACACGGACGGCATGAAAATCAACAGGCGCTTTTCACACAACGGGCTTGCCGGTAATAGCGGAATGTGCTTCACATCAGGTTAATCCCAGGCTGGGCTTCGGTCCAGTTTTTTGTTTACCAACCAACCAACAGGAAAGGACATACAGGTGGAACAGAAGCAAGAAGTCTCTATGAACGAAGCATTTTCACACCTCTCGTGGCAGCTGTTGAAGGTCACTGAGAATGCCGCCATTGCCGCGGCGCGCTCGGCGGGCAAAGGCGATAAGCACCTGGCAGATGAGGCGGCGGTGGACGCGATGCGTTCCGCGTTGGACGAAATGCGCGGGTTTTCGTCGCATATCAAAATCGGGGAAGGGGAACGTGATGACGCACCGATGTTGTTCATCGGTGAGCGGCTGGGCAGAGGAAACATCGCCATTGATATTGCCGTTGATCCGCTCGAAAATACCAATGCCACCGCTGACCTGAAGCCCGGCGCGGTTTGCGTTCTGGCAGCTTCTTCCTCCGGCGGGCTCATTCAGGCTTCGGATACCTACCTTGATAAGCTGTGTGTGGGGCGCGAAGCTGCGCCTTTGGTTGATATCCGAGCGGAACCCGAAGAAAATATCCGCCGGATCGCCGCGGCGCTGCACCGCGAAAACCTGGCTGAAATCACCGTGACCATCCTGGACCGCCCGAGGAACGAGGAACTCATCCGGCGCGTCCGCTCCACCGGCGCGCGCGTGAATCTCATTATGGATGGCGACCTGATGCCCTGCATTTTTACCTGTTTTAAAGGCGCGGGCGTGCATGCGGTGATGGGCATTGGCGCTGCGCCGGAAGGCGTCATATCCGCGGCGGCAATCAAGCTGTTGGGCGGGGGCATGCAGGCCGTCTTTAAGCCCAAGGACGACGCTGACCGGGCAAGGCTGACGCGCATGGGCATCCGATTGGACGAAGTGTATACAGCCGAAACTCTGGCGCCCGGGGAAAACCTGATCTTTTGTGCCACCGCGGTAACGCCAATACTGACCACGACCAAAGCTGTGTTGGAAGGGGTCAGCTTCTTCCCGGGCGGCGCCAAGACCCACAGCCTGGTGGTATCGAACACGTTCATGAATTATGTCCCCACCACACATGTGCTGGACAGCGGGAAGTTCTCGCAGGAAAAAAGCGAATTCCGCCTGTGGTAGTTTGGCGCAGCTGCCCGGGCGCCTCTCCGCCTGGTTGACAGTCTAAGCCCGGATGGTAAAATTGCGGTCTATTACGCGAATGAGGTTTTCATGAAGACAGCTTTAATTACTGGCATCACCGGTCAGGATGGTTCTTACCTGGCTGAATTGTTACTGAGCGAAGGTTATGAAGTGCACGGCGTTATCCGGCGCTCCAGCACTTTCAATACCCGCCGAATCGACCATCTGTACCACGATCCGCACGGAAACGGTGAAAAACCACGCCTGTTCCTGCATTACGGCGACATGGGCGCGACGGATACGCTCCTGGATGTGATTTACACTACCAGACCGGACGAAATCTACCACCTGGCAGCCCAAAGCCATGTGCGCGTCAGCTTTGACATGCCAGAATACACCGGCGATATCACCGGGCTTGGCACTACCCGCATCCTGGAAGCTATCCGGAAAAGCAAGATAAACAGCCGCTTCTATCAGGCCTCCTCCAGCGAACTTTTCGGCAGCGCCAGGCCCCCGCAGAACGAAAGCACCCCTTTCCAGCCGCGCAGCCCCTACGCCGCCGCCAAGCTGTATGCTTATTGGATGACGGTCAACTACCGCGAAGGGTACGGCATGTACTCGGTGAACGGCATCCTCTTCAACCACGAATCCCCGCGCCGCGGTGAGACTTTTGTGACCCGCAAGATCACCCGCGCGGTGGCATCCATCCGCGCAGGTTTGCAAAACAAGCTCTTTTTGGGCAACCTGGACGCCAAGCGCGACTGGGGTTACGCGCCGGAATACCTGGAAATGATGCATTTGCTCCTGCAGCAGGAGCAACCCGACGATTATGCCATTGGCACCGGCGAAGCGCATTCCGTGCGCGACTTTTTGGATGAGGCTTTTGGATACGTGGGTATGGATTGGCACAAGTATGTGGAAATTGATCCGCGCTACTTCCGCCCGACGGAAGTGGATTACCTGCTGTGCGACCCGACCAAAGCGAAAACCAAGCTGGGCTGGGAACCGAAAATCAAGTTCCATGAGCTGGTACGGATTATGGTGGACGCGGACCTGGAACTGCTTAATCAACCCAAACCCGGCGAGGGCAAGCGTATTATCGACGAAAAATTCAACGGCTGGCACCGCTGGGAACACCAGGTCGTCAGCATGGACAAGTAGTGGTTCTGACAAAACTGCGTTATAATGGAGTTTACGGAGTAGTAATCCGCAGCCGCTGACAGAGAAGGGTTGGGAAGGCTGAAACAACCCGCAGCACAGGCACAGGACGAAGTCGCCGGATTGATGACCGCAGAAATCCGAAAAGGAGAATAGACCGGTCCGGGTACGCCCGTTAGCGCGTTTGAGTGCATTGACGTATGTCAATGAAATGAGGTGGTACCACGGAGACTTTCGCCCTCAACCGGCGAAAGTTTTTATTTTAATGTTGAGGAAAAGAAGATGACCGAGCTGCCAAAGACCTATGACTTTAAGGAATACGAAGAAAAGATTTATACCGAGTGGGAGAGCAAGGGGTATTTTCGCCCGACGAATGACCCGAACAAGCCCGGACACGACCCTTCTATCAAGCCCTTTGTCATCGTTATTCCTCCGCCGAACGTCACCGGCGGGCTGCATCTGGGGCATCCGCTTTTTGTCGCGACGGAAGACCTGATGATCCGCTACCACCGCATGAAGGGCGAACCAACTTTGTGGGTGCCGGGCACCGACCACGCCGGAATTGCCACGCAGCTGCAGGTCGAAAAGCAGCTGGCTAAAGAAGGGTTGACCAGAACGCAGCTCGGACGGGAAGCTTTCGAGAAACGCATTTGGCAGTGGAAAGAACAGTACGGCGGGCAAATCACGCATCAGATTCGCCGGATTGGCGCCAGCTGCGACTGGGAACGGGAACGCTTTACGTTGGACGATGGGCTATCGCGCGCGGTGCGCGAAGCATTCGTGCGCCTGTACGAGAAAGGCTTGATTTATCGCGGTCCTCGCATGATTAACTGGGCGCCAGGCCTCAAGACCGCTGTTTCGGACCTGGAAGTGGAGTACTCCGAGGAAATGGGCACCCTGTACTACTTCCGCTATCCTCTGGCGGATAGTTCCGGCGATTTCATCCCGGTGGCGACCACGCGACCGGAAACCATCCTGGGCGATACCGCGGTGGCAGTACACCCCGAAGATCCGCGTTACCAGCACTTCATCGGCAGGACGGTGCGGGTGCCGGTGCTTGGACGGGAAATCCCGGTGGTCGCGGACGAATACGTGGAACGCGAGTTCGGCACCGGCGCGCTCAAAATCACGCCCGGGCACGACCCGCATGACTACGAAATTGGGGAGCGGCACCACCTGGCGCTGATTAACATCATGAATCCCGACGCGACGCTGAATGAAAACGCCGGGCCTTATCAGGGCATGGACCGCTATACTGCCCGCAAAGCGCTGTGGGAAGAAATGCGCGCGCTTGGGCTGGTCATCAAGGAAGAGCCTTACATGATGAGCGTGCCCAGGTCCCAACGCGGTGGTGAAATTGTGGAGCCGCTGGTCTCGACCCAGTGGTTCGTGCGCATGGGGACGCTTGCGCAAAACGCCAAAGCGGCAGTGGAAGCAGGAGGGGTTACTTTCGTGCCGGAACGCTTCACCAAGGTCTTCCATAACTGGATGGATAACATCCAGGACTGGTGCATAAGCCGCCAGCTGTGGTGGGGGCACCGCATTCCTGTGTGGTACTGTCAGAACTGTGGGGAAGTCATTGTCGCGCGCGAAACGCCGGAACGCTGCCCGAAATGCGGCAGCGAGCACCTGGAACAGGACCCGGATGTTTTGGACACCTGGTTTTCTTCCGGTTTGTGGCCCTTCTCAACGCTGGGATGGCCGGAAAAGACGCCGGATTACGAGTATTTCTATCCAACCTCAGTGCTTGAAACGGGCTATGACATCCTTTTCTTCTGGGTCGCGCGCATGATTATGGACGGCGTGGAATTCACCGGCAAGGCGCCTTTCCATACGGTCTATCTGCACGGCATCATCCGCGACGAAAAGGGTCAAAAGATGAGCAAGACCAAGAACAATGCCATCGACCCGCTGGAGGTCATGGACTCGTTGGGGACGGATGCCTTGCGCTTTACTCTTCTGGTCGGCAGCACACCGGGGAACGACATGAACATCTCCGTGAAAAAAGTGGAATCCAACCGCAACTTTGCCAATAAGGTCTGGAACATCGGCAGGTTTGTCATCTCCGCGGTAGACCGCGCCGGGCAGAGACCGGCGGAGGAACCGGTCTGGACCCTGCCCGACCTATGGATTTGGGCGCGGCTCAAGCAGGTGGTCAACAGCGTGAATGGATTGTTCGAGAATTACCAGTTTGGGGAAGCAGGCAAACAGGTCTATGAGTTCTTTTGGAGTGAGTTCGCGGACTGGTATCTGGAAGCTTCCAAGCGGCAGCTTGCGGAAGGCGGCAGCCGGGCGTACTTTACCGCCTTCGGGCTCGCGCGGGTATTGGACGTGATGCTGCGCTTGCTGCATCCCTTTACCCCGTTCGTGACCGAAGCGCTGTGGGGCTACCTGAAACAGGCTTGCCTGGACGCCGGCCTGCCCATCCACAGCCGGTCTGGCTGGGAAGAGGCGCTCATCCTGGCGCGCTGGCCGGAGCGCATGGAAATGGAAAGCTGGGAAGACGAAATGATTAAAGATTTCAACACCACCCAGGAGCTTATCCGCGCCATTCGCAACCTGCGCTCGGATTACAAAATAGAGCCGGCGCGTAAACTGCACGCGGTATTTGTTTCGGATAAGCAGCAGATTCTGCTTGAGTCTCAGAAGCTGGTACTGTGCGATTTGGCCGGCTTGGACCCGGAATTGACGGAAATCCGCACGGAAAAGCCGGAAAGCCAAAGCGGGATGGCCGGGCTGGTGGTGAATGAGATCGAAGTGCTTGTGCAGCTGGCGGATGCCAGGGATGACGCGGCGGAGGAGGAACGCTTGCGGAAAGAGTTGGCAGAAGTGGAGAGCCAAATCGCGCGCCTGGAAGCTTTGCTGGCAAGTCCGTTTGCCCAAAAGGCGCCTGAAAAGATCGTGCAAGCCGAACGCGAGAAGTTGGAGACTTATCGGGTCAGCGCGGAAAAGCTGCGCATGCGGCTTGGTTAGGAGAGAGGGCTGTCCCAAAAATCGGACAGCCCTTATTGATTTCCCACTCCGCGCCCGTTTTTATCGGTTTTTGCGGATTTGCGCTATCCAAACGAGGTCTACACCAGGCGTATTCTCCCACTCAGGTCTGCCAAAAAAGGAAGACCTGTTCTTTTTAGACAGCCTCTGAAGCACGAGGTTTAGTTTAGCGGGCTGAGACGCGCTCCGACTCGCGCTGCATAATGCGGCGCAGGATGGCCAGCGAGCTCGCGTAGGTGGAATCCATGCCCAGGTATGAAAGCGCGCCGGCGCCGAGGTTTTGACCTTTGGTCAGGGGCGTATCCGAAACATAATGCAGGATGCCGAGGTCGAACGGCAGTTTGTGCAGGTTGACGATTTCATTCACCGGGTGCCGCTGCGGGCGGAAAAGCTCGTAAATCGCCGAAAGATACGGGCCGGCTTCCATCTCGATATCCGTATAGCCTTCACGGTAAATCACATCCATGACCGTCGCGTTCTGTAAAAAAGTGCCCCAGACGGAAACCGCTTTCTGGTTATCCAGCACGGTGCCATAAACGAGATACGGTGATACATCTGAAGCCTGGAAGTTGTTATCAAAGATATAGGTGTTCTTGGAATGTTCGTCGTATACCACATTTGGGAGCACGACATCGCCGCGCACACCGTTCAGACTGGCGGCCTTGCCCATCACGTAAATGCCCAGAATCTGCGCGGCGTTTTCCGCGATTTTCGTCAGCAGGTGGTAGGCGCCAAAACCAAGCGGATAATCAATATTCACAATCAGCGCGTCGGATTTCTTCAGAAAGCTCCATTCTGCGCAGCCGGGTAAAGGGCAGGGAGTGATGCGGCTGTCAACGCTTTCGGGATTGAGTCTGGACAGCTCAATCACCTGCGCTTCGATGTCAAATGAGTGCACACTCGGGAAGCGATAGATGCCGCGCTGCTTCTCGAAGCTGAGTTGTTCCTGCCAGGCATCTTTGCCTGCCGATGAGGATTGGTATTTCTTCATTACGTAATAGAAGAAGTTTTCCTGACTGGAAGGCACCGCCTTGCTCTGGATGTCTTCCCACTCAGCCAATAGGGCAGGCTGGTCGGCACTGTGGATGAAATCGATTAACTGATCCTGCCTGCTGAGCGCGAAGCCGGAAAGCAGGTTTACCACGCTGTGTGTGTTGGAGGACACAAAATAAATCGGACGTTTATTGATATGCGGGTACTGCTTTTCGATTTTTTCCCACCAGGTCTCAGTGGCTTTGCGGTAATCGTTCAGGGAGCCGCTGAGGAGCTGCAGCCGGAAGTTGCACTTCACCTGCGCGAATTGCCCCATGACCTCGTTGAAACGATCTCCCAGCACAGTGTACAGTCTGCCAAGCTCCTCCTCGCTTAACTTAAGCTGGAGGGCGAGCCGCTTGAAACGTTCAGGGTCCGAAGGCGAGGCTGCCCGATACAGTTCCTCCGGTCCATGGCTGAGCAAGGCGTTCAGTTTGTTCCATTCGATTTGCAGCGCGGTCAGAGTGGGCACCACGTCATCGATATCCGAGCGGGAAGCGATGTAACAGGCCATTTGCTCGCCCCCGTCCCAAAAGCAGCGCCGCCTGCGCGCGCGGGCCGCCACTTCTGTCCAGCTTTCCACATTGCCGTATCCGTGTTGTGAAAAACTGCTCTCAGTTTGCCCTAGAATGACTTTCTTCACGTGAAAAATGCACTCCGGCAGACGCTGCAAGCTGTAAATCAGCGCGGAAGTGTCTGGGAAAGGTTCGCGAGCATGCGGATGAAGAGAGGAATTCATCCCGGAATGTACTTCTTCAAGCGAACGGATTTGCACAACATTGGTGGAACGCAGCAGCGAGTAGATTGTGCGTAAATAGAGATCGATTTCCTCTGAGGAACTAATCGGAACTTGTCTTTCCATAAAGCTTTGCATGTCCTTTGCTGTTAGGTGCGCGTCAATTGATTTTATCATGCCGGCCTTCCGCTTGCCGGCATACCTTATAATAGGGGCACGAAGGAGCTGCGCATGCCGATTGACACGGTTATTTTTGATTTTGGAGGCGTAATTCTGCGCTACCTGGACCCGCAATGGCTCAGGGAGAACATGCCTTACGGCGCGGAAATTCAGGAAGCGATTTATGAATATCTGGTCTCGGATGTTCTCTGGGAGGTGATGCGCGGCAGACTTAAGGAAATGGACTTCTGGACCAGGAAAGCCCGTGAAAAAGGGATCCCCGTCCAAGCCGTACAGAGCTACCTGCAAGCTCAAAACGCCCGGGCGCAGCTGGACCAACAGGTGCTCCATCATATGGCTCGTTTGAAAGGCAGGTACAGGCTCGGGATACTCAGCAACGCCAGCGATACAACCCGGGCTTTGTTGGAACGGGAATACCGCCTGCATGAATTGGTCGACGACATCGTCATTTCCGCGGAGGAAGGGCTGGTGAAGCCTGAGCCTGAAATCTACCTGCTGGCTGCGCAGCGCCTGGGTACGCAGCCGGAGCGCTGCGTCTTCGTGGACGACCTGCCGGAGAATATCCAGACGGCGGAAAAGCTGGGTATGCTTGGGGTACTGTTCAAAGACACAGCCAACTCCCTGGCCCGTTTGGATGCCCTGCTGAAGCAAGGCGGTGCCTGATGCTCTACCTGGTCGCGACTCCGATTGGAAACCTTGGCGATATGAGCTACCGCGCCGTGGAAACCTTGCAGTTGGTGGATTTACTCGCCAGCGAAGACACCCGCAAGACCAGCATCCTGTTGAAGCATTACGGGATCTCCAAACCGCAGGTCGCCTTCCACACCATGAACGAAGCCAAAATGACGCCAAAACTGCTGGAACGTCTGCTGGCGGGGGAAAACATAGCGCTCGTCACCAACGCGGGCACACCCGGCATCTCTGACCCGGGTTACTCGCTCACGCACGCCGCTGTCCAGGCGGGAGTTCCGGTTACTTCCATCCCCGGCGCTTCCGCGGTCATTACTGCGCTTACCCTGGCGGATCTGCCGCTGCACAGTTTCACCTTCAAAGGCTTCCCGCCGCACAAAGAAGGGCCGCGCAAGCGTTTTCTGGAGCAGGAAAAGGACTCCCCGCACACTCTGGTATTCTACGAGAGCCCCTACCGCCTGAACGCCTTCCTTAAGAACGCTTTAGAGGTCTTTGGGGACCGCCGCGCGGTCATAGCCAATGACCTGACCAAGAAATTCGAGACGATTTGGCGCGGGAATTTGAGCGAACTCCAGGAAACCATACAAAATACAGCCATCAAAGGCGAGTTTTGTATTTGTATTGAGGGGCGCGGGGAAGAAAAGCCTAAAACGCCAGAGGGGTAAGGTCTGAAAGGTCCGAGTAGGTATCCAGGTTTTCCGCTTTTTTCAGGCGGCTGGTAACCCAATACGTGGCGGGGGTCATGATAACTTCGATACCAACTTTAAAGAGGTAATTGGTGAGGGTGAGCGTAAGGTACAGCTCCCAGGGGAAAACCCGCGTGAGCGATCCTACCGCGATAAAGACCGCCGTGTCCACCAGTTCCCCTACGATGGTGGAGCTGATGGTCCGCAGCCACAGCCATTTGCCTCTGGTGGTATGTTTCAGTATTGCCATAATGACCGCGTTGGAAAAGCTGCCGCTCAGATAGCCAAGGAAGCTTGCCAGAACAATCCCGCCGGAGCTGACACCCCCCAGAATTTTGTCATAGGAGGTTTGACCCACCGTGTTCAACCAGGTGCTCTCCCCCGGTAGTCTCTGGATGAGCAGGAACATCAGGGCAGTGAACGCCAAACCCAGAAAGCCAATCCAAATGACCCGCCGGGAGGTTTTGTAGCCGTAAACTTCCGTCAGAATGTCTCCGAAAATGTAAGCGACCGGAAAAAAGAGCGTGCCGGCGTCGAAGGCCAGAGGGACGCCGCCCAGCGAGATACCCCAGTCAATCAGCTTGGCAGAGGAGGCGATGTTGCTGAGCGCCAGCACCAGCGTGAAAACGACCGTGACGATATCCAGGTATCGGTAGGTGCGCGCGGGGGGGCTTGGCGGGGTGGTACGGTTCATCACGGGGAAGTATACCCTTTTTAGAAGGTATACTTATTCCCGCGATGCAGAGATTTTTTGTGGACCCCGAAGAGATACAGAACGGTCTGGTGCGCTTCCCGGAGGGAGCAGCACGCCAGATAGAAAAAGTGCTGCGGCTGGACCTGCACAACGGCGAGGTGCAAGTGCTCGACAACAGCGGAAGAAGCTATCGCGTGCGCTTGCGCGGCAGGCATGCCGGCGCTTTGTATGGCGAGATTGTGCAGGTTCTGGAAGCGGATCCGCGGGTGGAACTGCGGCTTGAACTCGGCTTCAGCCTGACGAAACGCGAAAAAGTGGAGTGGATTCTGCAGAAAGGGACGGAATTGGGGGTCAGCGCTTTCAGACCTTTCGTCTCAGAGCGCAGCCTGGACCGCAGCCTGAGGCTGGATCCCGCGAAACAGGAACGGTGGAGAGCGATCCTCCGCGAGGCCGCGGAGCAATCCCAGCGCACGCGCCTGCCTTCGCTTTTTGCCCCGCGAAATTTCGGCGAGGGGCTAGGCGATTTTCCGCGGGAAAGCGTGCGCCTGATTGCCTGGGAAGGCAGCAAGCCGGAGCTTCAGTTGAAACCGGATTGGTTTGGCAAAAGCAAAGGGCAGCCCGGCATGGGGGCGAGCCTGCTAATCGGTCCGGAGGGCGGTTTCAGCGCTGAAGAGGTAGGTCTGGCAGAAAGAGAGGGCTTCAGGCAGTTTTCGCTCGGGCGGAATGTACTGCGAATGGAGACAGCCTGCCTGGCGGCCTGCGTTTTGTGCGCTCACTATCTTGACAACGCCCTTTAAGGCGTGAGGATCGCGCGCGAAGGCAGCAGGTTGCGCAGTCTGCCCGGGAGGTTTTTACCGGCGCCCAGGTTTCTGCCTTCAGCGTCCCGCAGGGCGATGATGCTGCTTTTCCGGCAGCCGCTCACTTCGACCCCGCGGATATCCGAGCCCTGCAGCCACTGGCGCGCTAGCTCTTCAGGGATAACCCACACATTGCTGCCAAAACGGTCCCCGTAGCGGCTGATCATTTCAGGGGACAGGTCAAAATTCGCTCCGCTCCACTTGCCAAAGGGGAAACCAAACGCGTAATAGGGCAGATCTGAAAAACGGCGCAGGTACTGCTCCGGAAGCAGAGAAAGCTGCTGGTCCCGGCGGTAGAGCAGGAGTTGGCGTTTTTCGGCCTCAGCGCGGAAATCAAAACTGTACAGATCCAGCAGGCTGGCAAACAGGGCCGTCTGGTCTTTGGCATCCAGGGGCTCCAAACCGGTTTTGCCGAAGGGGCGGGAGGGCGGCGTCTGGCGGGGCAAGTCGAGCGGGGCAGTCTTGAGGAGTTTCGCCGCGAAAAAGCCGTTCGTGCCAGCCAGGTGCGGCCACAGGCGCAGGCTCCGGGCGGTCTGGTGATCGAACTCGCGGCCTTCAAAGCGCGTAAGCCCGGGTGCGTTCAGCCCAGCGAGCGGGCTGGGTAGCAGGCGCGCGCTGCCCGGGTGTTTTTCCAAAAAAGCGCTCAAAACTGCTTCATCTTCTTCAGGGGCGAGCGTGCAGGTCGAATAGACAATCTCCCCGCCGATGCGCGCCGCACTGACGGCTGATTCGAGCAAGGCATACTGGCGCGCGGCCAAACGCTCGCGTTCTCCGGGCGTAATCGCGCGGAAGGGGTGACTGGCGGATACTCTCAGGCCCTCCATGCTGCAGGGCGCGTCCAACAACACCCGGTCAAATGTTTCAGGGAACCAGGCTCCCAACCTTTCACCGGGAAAGTTGGTGACGGCGCTGTTGGCGGCTCCCCAGGTAAGCAGCACTACTCGCAGGGCTTGCAGGCGGCTGGCGCTGGAATCATTGGCCAGCAGCAGGCTGGCGTCGTCAGCGCTTTCCACCAGTTGGGTGGATTTCCCACCGGGCGAGGCAGCCATATCCAGCGTAAGCCCATCCTTCGGGAGCGCGGAAAACAGCGCCACCGGCAAAATCGAAGCTGCGTCCTGGATGTAGTAGTAGCCGAAGCGGTGTTCGATGGTCTGCCCGGGCGGGTTTTGCGCGGAGGAAATTTGCCAGGCGTCAGGCGCGAAAGAGATGGGTTTGGCTTGCCAGCCGTAGCGCCCGCTCCAGCGGGAGAAGGCTGCCTGTGGGTTGGCGCTCTTGAGCAGGTTTACGCGCACAGCAATGTCGGCGGGCTGACTGATGACTTTGAGAAGCTGCGCGTAATCCTCCGAAGAGAGGCAGTCTTTGTAGCGTTCCACGGCGCTGAGGGTGAGGTCATTCACGAGGCTCGTCACTACATTTCCCCTTTTCGGATGACGAAGAGCAGTTCATCCGCCACCTGCCGGCGTTCAACTTCCCAACCGCGGCCGTCGCAAGCCTTGTTGATGAGTTGGGTATGATAATCGGCGAGCGAATGATGCCCGCTCAGGTCAGCGGCAGGCAGGCTGACGAGCAGCAGCGGCGCGCGCAAGGCCGCGAAGAAAGCTCCGTTGCAGCCGGGCTGGCGTTTTTCAAAACGATGGGCTTCCTTGAAGAAAAAGGCGCAATCCGCAGCGAGCTCGGGCGGTTCAGTCAGGATATCCTGATGGATTGCGCGCGCGTTTGGAAAGCGAAGCGCAAAGAATTGGCTGAGGAAGTCCAGACGCGGTTTGTGGATGTCGTACGCGTAAAAATTCACTGTTTCGGGCAGGTTCAGCCACAAGAGCATCAGCGGGTCCAGCGCGCAAGCCAGGTCCAGAACCGTGTGGGGTGAGCCAATGATTTCGCGCAATACGCCGCAAAACCCGTCCAGATGGTCGAGCCGCTCGCGCGTGGAGGCATGCCTGGCCATTACGCCGGCTACCCACTGCTTTTCCTGCGCTTCGCTCGGATTGGCTCCGAAAAACGCAATCATCTTTTCGGTCTCAGCCGGGTAGTCGATCAGCTCCAGATACGGCGCGACGATGTTATGCAATTTTTTACGAAAGCCTGCGGTGATTTCAGCAGCGCTGCCGCCTTTGGCGGCCTGCTCCGCAAGGAGCTGGCGCAGCATGTTCTCGGGCAGGTCCAACTCACGATATTTTCGTGAAGTCCGCACTTCGGCAATGATTTTTGCATTCAGGCTCTCATCCATATTGCTCACCGGGAGAGCAGAAAGACCATTTCGTTGGGGAAGTCGAAGGCGCGTACGCGGAAGGCCGTACCTTCAATCAGCCGGGCGAACTGCTGCGCGTAAGTCAGGCGCATGCCCTTTTCACGTCCGCCCAGGCTTTTGGCAGGGTAGGAAACCAGGATATGCTCAGCGTTCAATTCTGCAAGCAGGCGCGGAGCTAAGGACTTATCCAGTTGCTCCAGGCAGGGCAGGGTTTTGAGCAGAATCGCCAGCTGTACTTTTTGCTTCGGGACACAAGCGCTCAGGTCGCAAGGAAATGCTTCAGCATGGATGCCAACTGTCGAAAAGAATTGGTTCAGGAATGTCAGCATCGGCAGGACAACGTCGCAGGCGGAATACGTACCGTTGGCAGATAAAGGCATCCAGGGCAGCGCCAGCGGATTAAGACCGCAAGCCAGGTCCATGACAGATTGTATCGGAGAGATGTCCGCCAGACAGGTCGTGAAGAATTGTTCGATGTACGGCAGGCGTTCCGCGGTGGAGTTGTGCAGGCGCATCATCCGCCGGCAAAAAACCTGCAGCTCCTCAGCGTTTTCAGGCGGTAAGACCTTTAATCTATCCGTCCACTTCGCGTAGTTGATATCTGGGGCAAGGAATGCGCCGGTGATTTGATGCAGGCGTGTGCGTGCAGCTTTTAGTGCGCTCTTGCTTTCCCCACGCTTTTCCAACTCTTCGGCAGCAACGCGCGCAACCAAGCTGGGGGTAAGCTGCGCGTATTTCTCGCTCGCACGAATCGCCTGAATCAGCGTTTCGAGTTCCTCAGGGGAGTAGGGGCTCATCGCGCAGCTGCTCCATCAGGCGGGTCATGAAACGCAGGTTGTGTTGGGTGGCCAGGCGGAAGTAAGCGCTGTCCTGCATGCGGTAGAGATGGCTGAGGTAGGCCAGGCTGTAGTGCTGGCAGGCAGGGCAGTCGCAACCGGGGGAAACGGGTTCCTGGCTGCGGATATATTTCTCGTCGTTGATATAGTGGAAAGCAAACCAATCCTGGCCCCGGCCGGGAATTGCCCGGGAGGAGCTGAGCGTGTACAGCCGGCCGTGGCGCGCGTCGCGGGTGGGCATGGCGCAGTCAAACATTTCATAGCCCAGGCGGTAGCTGGCAGCCACGCTGACCGGATGACCGATACCCAACGCGTGGAGGGGGAACTCCCGCGGGACCACCGAGCGGGTGTATTCGAGGATGTCCGTGAGCAGATTGGACTGGTCGTCCAGCGGCCAGCCGCCGAAACCGTAGCCGTCAAACCCGATTTCGAGCAGCGCTTCGGCGCAGGTTTTGCGCAGTTCCGGGTAACCGCCGCCCTGAATCACGCCGAAGATGAGCGGCTTGTGCTCGAGGTCCAGTTTACGGGAGGACAACTGGCTTTGGAAAGCGGCTTTGGCGCGCTTGGCCCACTGGATAGTGCGGCTTACCGAGAGCTGCTGTTCCGCGAGTGGGGCATCCACGTGCGTGCAGTCATCCAGGCAGATGAGAATATCCGCGCCGTAGCCGAACTGGAGCTGGATGCTCTTTTCGGGCGTCAGAATCAGCTTGCGCTGCGAGGATTCCGGACGGAAGATGATGCCGTTTTCGCCCAGGCTGCCGAATTTGGCGTTCTGGCGGATGAGGGAATAGGCCTGAAAGCCGCCGGAGTCGGTCATGATGAGGCCGTCCCAGGCTGCCAGGTTGTGCAGACCGCCCAGCGACTGAATGACGGATGAGCCGGGCTTTTGCATCAGATGGAAAGCGTTCATCATTACGGCTTGGACGCCCACCTCGCGCAAATCCGCGCTGGTGAGGCTGCGCACATAACCGTAGGTCGCGTCCGGCAGGAAAGCGGGCAGCGGCAAAGCGCGGCCGCGAACTTGAAGGGTGCTCATGGTCCGCCGAACTGCTTTCTCTGCGGCCGGTCCAGAATCAGGATGAATTCCGCCTTGCGGTTGTTGGCTTGGCGGATAATCTCCTCGACTGTCCCGTTGTACAGTTTTTCCCCGGGCAGGGTCAGGTTGCAAGCCAGAAAGACGCGCTGTTTTTTCCCGAAAGCCTGCTGTACCTCTAAAAGGAGCTTTCCAAGCCGGTAGGGCGTATCCATCAGGATGATAGGTTGGTCCGCTCGGCTCAGGCGGGTGAGCGCGCTCTGGCGCTGTTCGGTTTTTGGCGGCAGGAAACCCGCGAATTGAAATTGCTCCAGGTTAAACGGGCAAACCGACATGGCGGCAATCAGGGAGGAGGCGCCAGGAATCGGCACGACCTGAACCTTCATTTCGTCAAGTAAAATCAGCAGCTGCCGCCCCGGGTCGGAGAAAACCGGGGTGCCGCAATCCGATATGAGCGCCAGCGACTGCCCCTGCATCAACAAAACCAGGACCTCCTGGATTAGGCTGCTTTCGTTGTGCTCGTTCAGCTCAATCAACGGCTTTTCCAGGCCAAGCTCTTTCAGCAGGCGCGCGCCGTTCTTCCGTTCTTCGCAGACGACCGCGTCCACGTTGGAAAGCAGTTCTACGGCACGGCGGGTGATATCCGCGGAATTGCCAATGGGGGTGGCGACCACATAGAGCTTTCCGGCAGCGGGTTTAGCGGTCATGGATGTGAACCTCTCTCATAAATATTAATTATATAACATGCGCCGGGCTGTGGGCGCAAAGCAAATATGGCATAATACTTGAAAGTTTTCTGGATATGTATTGAGAGCTTTCGATACCAATCCGGGAATAAACAAAGCGAGGATATTGCGGTTCATCAGAATGGCTAATTCCATACGGCTGAATCGGTCCTGTGTCCTTTGCACAGCGAGGTTTCATGAAAAAAATCAGTCGGCTGACCAAAGTTTCCCTGCTCCTGGCAGTGCTCTTTTCACTGGATAAACTGCTGGGGGTTGCGCGCCAAATGCTCGTCTCACGCCAGTTCGGGCTTTCCGCCGAGCTGGATGTGTTCAACGCCGCGAATAACCTGCCGGATATGCTCTTCATGCTCATCTCGGGCGGCGCGTTGGCGATTGCCTTCATCCCAGTACTCAC
>Ga0116170_10001593_pt1 | contig 22750 bp, 19 predicted proteins | sample AD_JPNHW1_MetaG_FD_89797 | JGI IMG/M metagenome (GOLD analysis project Ga0116170, IMG submission 89797) | Active sludge microbial communities of municipal wastewater-treating anaerobic digesters from Japan - AD_JPNHW1_MetaG | ecosystem: Engineered > Bioreactor > Anaerobic > Digestate | place... | reverse complement strand
TGGTTCAATACTTCCGACCAGAATTTCAGACAAAACAGCGATTACTATTGTTGCAGCTGAAAGAATTGTGATACTTTTCCAAAGCGGCCATGTAGTTTCAATATCCTCGGCGTGTTCAACGCCGTACAAGTCTTTCTGCGATTTAAAGCTGTAAATCATACCAATTACATAAATACACAGTAAAATTACGCTGACAATTATACTGAAACTCGTATAATCTCTTGAAACGGTTGATTCGGGAATTGAATATGTGAATACTGCCGGCAAAGCAAGCCCGACAACAGCAAAAAGAAGCATTGTTGATGTAAAGTTTCCAAGCTTTGCGTCAAATGCAAGCTCTTTATGCTTTAATCCGCCAAATAAAATGCTGCTTCCGAGAACAAGAAGAATGTTTCCCAATACAGAACCTGCTATAGAAGCTTTAACAACATCAAACATTCCAGCTTTTAATGCAAAGAAACAGATAATAAGCTCGGTTGCATTTCCAAAGGTAGCATTAAGAAACCCGCCCCACTTTGGTCCTGTTCTTGCTGCAATTTCTTCTGTTGCCTGACCTAAATATCCGGCAAGAGGAATGATAGCAAGGCTGGCCATTACAAAAGTCAGAAGATCACTCCAATGAAATATTTTTGAAAGAATAGCTACGGGAATACAGATTAAAAGGTATTTAAGGTACTTCAAGTTAACATCTCCAAATTTATAAATATAATAACAGTGTCAAAAAATCAATTACGAATTATTATATTTTATAATTTTTCAAAAGTCAACATAAAAATTATGACATTTTTAAAATAATTCATCTATTTTTATCTTAACAATACCCCACGCATTTCATTCAGAAGCTTTTTTTCACGGCGGGAAACCTGAACCTGTGTCATTTCAAGGCTTTTTGCCGTTTCGCTTTGTGTTTTATTCTGAAAATACCTTAAGTATAAAAGCTTTCTGTCTGTTGAAGAAAGCTCGCACATCACCTGTTTCAGCGAAATAAGGTCGCCGATTTCAATATCAGGTGCATCAACCGGAATGTCAATCTGTCCCGTGCCGTCCTCAAAGGTTTCCGTCAGAGATACAGGCGGAAGACTTACAGAAAGTGCCTCAATCACATTTTCTTCACTTTCGCCGAGGAGCTGACAAAGTTCGGATACCAAAGGCTCACGCCCGTTATATTTAATAAATCTTTCTCTTTCGCGCACTGCCTTTATTGAAAGCTCTTTTATCCCTCTGCTGACTTTAATTGCTCCGCCGTCGCGGAAAAGCCTTTTGATTTCTCCGAGAATGACGGGTACGGCATATGTCGAAAATCTGACACCTCTGTTTTCGTCAAAAGCCCTTGTTGCTTTAATAAGCCCGATACAGCCGGCGGAATAAAGGTCGTCGTATTCTATTCCACGCCCTCTGAAACGGTTGGCACAGAGATGAACAAGCCCAAGGTTCTGTTCAACAAATAATGACTGTTCAATATCCACGGACTTTCCCTCCAATTATTAAATATGTAATCATCGGGAGGAAAATTTCTTGTACATTATTATTGTGGTGCCTTTTGAAACTTTGCTTCTGACAGAAAGCTTGTCCATAAAGCTTTCCATAACCGCAAAGCCAAGCCCTGCACGTTCTTCTTCGGGTGCGGTTGTAAAAAGAGGCTCCATAGCCTTTTCTATGTCCTCAATGCCGCAGCCTTTATCTTTGATTTTTATGTAAAGCCTGTTCTGGTCGAGAATTCTCATGGAAATTTCGATTGTTCCGACGGTGTTTTTATATGCGTGGACTATACAGTTTGTAACAGCTTCCGAAACTGCCGTTTTAACGTCGGAAAGCTCGTCAACAGGCGGGTCAAGCTGTGCCGCAAATGCCGACACCGCAATTCGCGATAATCCTTCATTTACGGAGCGTGAGGGGAAGCTGATTTTAAATTCGTTAAGTACTTTCATATTTATTTATCCTTTCGGTTATTTTATCTGGAGTTCTTTAAATTTTGCTATTCTGTCCAGCCCGGCAAGCCGCATGACTTTTTTTATCGGTACGGACGGATTTTGTACCGTGACAGTACCGCCGATGTCGCGCATAAACTTATACCGTCCCATAACAAGCCCTATCCCAGAGCTGTCCATAAAGCCTACCGCGCTAAAGTCAAGAATCAAGGACTTTGGCTTTGCTTGTCCCGCCGCCATGTCGATTTCTTCACGCATTGCTTTAGCGGAGTGATGGTCGATTTCTCCCGACAGATATGCGGTGAGAATATCTTCACCGTGTTCTATTTTTACTGACATATTTTCACTTCCCTCTATAGTTGTCATATATTAACAGTATACATATTGTACAATAAATTTTATGTCGAAATCTAAAACGGCATAAAAAAACAGCCGCAAGGATTTTTCCTTGCGACTGGGGGATGTTAAATATATTTAATGTACTTAATTATAAAGACATACTTTTAATAATCTTCCTTATCACGCTTGTGAGATAAAGCGAACCGCAGAATACCACGCCCGATTCGGCTGAATTTTTTATTGCATTTTTAACGGCGGTTTCAATATCTTCCCCGACAAATGCTTTACAGCCTAAATCCTCAAAAATCCCCTTAAGTTCACTGGCATTTACCGCCCCAGGATTAAACCCGTCAAGACACACGGCATATTCAATATAAGGCGCAATATTTTTCAGCGACTCTTTAACGTCCTTTTCCTTTAACATTCCGAGAACGGCAACAGGCTTCTTCGGGAAATTTTTCAACATATCCGAAAGTGCCGACATTCCAGACGGATTGTGCGCCCCGTCAATCATTATCAGAGGATTTTCGGAGATAATTTCCGTCCTTGATGGGACAGCGGCTTTTTTTAGTCCGCTCTTGATATTATCATAGCTAATTTCAAAGCCGTTTTGTTTTAAAACATTCAATGCTTCAATTGCAGAAACGGCGTTAAAAATCTGATGTTTCCCGCCCATTGAAAGCTCATACAAAGAATTTTTATACTTAAAGGTGTTCCCGAATATGTCAGATTTTATTATTTCAATATCGGATTTCTGCGGAATAATAAGCTTTGAATTCATTTTATCGGCGGCTTTTCTGACAACTTCAATTGCTTCTTCTTCATTGTCGGCGGACAAAACCGACGGACAGGCATTTTTAATTATCCCTGCTTTCTGAAAAGCTATTTCTTTTATGGTATGCCCCAGAACTGACGTGTGGTCAAATGAAACGGACATAATGACAGACACGAGCGGATTTTTTATTATGTTTGTTGAATCGAGAAGACCGCCGACGCCTGTTTCAAGGCATACAACGTCACATTTTTGATCCTCAAAATACAAGAATGCAAGTGCCGTGGTTATTTCAAACTGTGAGTAATCACTGTTTCCGTAAGCGGCGGGAATTATTTTTTCAATATAATTGCCGATTTCTTTATACGATATGTTTTCGCCATCTATTTTTATCCTATCAGTATAATCTACAATGAATGGGGAGGTGAATTCCCCTGTTTTATATCCCGCCTCAGTCAGAACAGCGGCACAGTATCTTATGCATGAGCCTTTTCCGTTTGTTCCCGCAACGTGAATAAATTTCAGCTTATCCTGAGGATTGCCGAGTTTCTTCATTAAAGCTTCAAAACGTGAAAGGTCGGTAACCGATCTTCCACGCTTTGAAAAGCTGTTTATAAAATTCATAGCTTCACTAAATTCCACAATAAAGCCCTCTGTTTTTTTATTTTGAAAGGTGAGCAATGCTTTCTTCAATCTTTGAAAGCTTTTCCTGTGCCTTTGAAAGCTTTGCCTTTTCAGCTTCTATAAGCTTATCGGGAGCTTTAGCTAAGAAGCCCTGATTGTTAAGCTTTGATGATAGGAATTCGACATCTTTAAGAGCCGCAGTCTTTTCTTTGTCAAGGCGGCTTAATTCCTTTTCCTTGTCAACAAGCTGATCCATCGGAATAAATATTCTAGCCGAATCGGTAACAACGTTAACCGCATCGGGCATATCAAATTTGTCGGATATTTCAATCTCGCTTGCCGATGCTAGTCTTTCAAAGAAAAGCTTTCCGCTCATGAATATATCCTTTTCGGAGGTTTCAATGAAAAGCTTTGCCTTTACGCTTGGCGGAACATTCATTTCAGCGCGGCGATTTCTTATGCCCTTGATAGCCGAGATAATCTTTTCAAAATTGGTTTCCTCGTCAGAGAAAATAAGGTTTTCGTCATATTCAGGGAAACTTTCGAGCATAATCGGGTTCCCGTCATCTGTGAGAGCATGCCAGATTTCTTCTGTAATGAACGGCATAAAAGGATGAAGAAGCTTCAGCATTCCTTTCATTACCCAAACTAGAACCGCCTGAGCAGTTTCAGCTGTTTCGCCGCCTGCCTGAATTCTCGGCTTTGTCAGCTCAATATACCAGTCGCAGTAAACGTCCCAGATAAAATCATAAAGCTTCTGAACGGCAATTCCAAGCTCAAATTTATCGAGATTTTCAATAACTTCTTTTGTAAGGCTGTTGAATTTACTGATTATCCATTTATCCTCAATGTTTAGGCTTTCGGGAAGCTTATCCGCCTTAAAATCATCGGGAAGATTCATCATAATAAATCTTGAGGCATTCCAAATCTTATTGGCAAAATTACGGCTGGATTTAACCTTTTCCTCCATAAAACGCATATCGTTTCCGGGAGCGTTTCCTGTTGCGAGCATGAAACGGAGGGCATCAGCACCATATTCGTCAATTACTTCAAGCGGGTCAATGCCGTTGCCAAGGGATTTCGACATTTTTCTTCCCTGTGAATCCCTTACAAGTCCGTGAATCAGAACGGTGTTGAACGGAGCTTTCCCCATATGTTCAATTCCCGAGAACATCATTCTTACAACCCAGAAAAAGATAATGTCATAGCCGGTAACAAGCGTGCTTGTGGGATAGAAATAATCAAGGTCTTCTGTTTTTTCGGGCCAGCCAAGTGTGGAAAAAGGCCATAATGCCGAAGAAAACCATGTATCGAGAGTGTCCTGATCCTGATGCATTTTTCCGCCGCACTTAGGACATTCATGGACATCTGCCTTTGAAACGACAATTTCCCCGCATTTATCGCAGTAATAAGCGGGAATCTGATGTCCCCACCATACCTGACGGGAAATACACCAGTCCCTGATGTTTTCAAGCCAGTGAAAATAAATCTTGTCAAAACGTTCGGGAACAAATTTTGTTTCGCCGCTTTTAACAGCTTCAATTGCAGGCTTTGCAAGAGGCTCCATTTTAACGAACCATTGTGTTGAAACTTTCGGCTCAACCGTTGTTGAACAGCGGTAACAGGTTCCTACATTATGTGCATGGTCTTCGGTTTTAACAAGGAAACCGCCTTTTTCAAGGTCAGAAACGATTGCTTTTCTTGCATCATATCTGTCCATTCCGGCATACTGAGGATAATCGTCTGTAATGCGCGCATCGTCGGTCATTACGTTTATTACGGGGAGGTTATGTCGTAACCCAACTTCAAAGTCGTTGGGGTCGTGGGCGGGAGTAATTTTTACAACGCCCGTTCCGAAATCCATTTCAACGTATTCATCGGCAATAACGGGAATTTCACGCCCTACGAGAGGGAGAACAACTGTCTTTCCGATAAAGGATTTATATCTTTCATCATTCGGGTTAACCGCAACGGCAGTATCGCCTAAAAGTGTTTCAGGGCGGGTTGTCGCAAGCTGAAGCTCACCGCTTCCGTCCGAAAGGGGATAGCGAAGATGCCAGAAATGTCCTGCCTGATCCTCGTAATTTACTTCCGCATCGGAAATTGAAGTCTTGCAGTGAGGACACCAGTTGATAATCCTCTCACCGCGGTAAATCAAGCCTTTATTATATAGGTTGACAAAAACCTCTTTAACTGCCTTGTTGCAGCCCTCGTCCATGGTAAAGCGTTCTCTCGACCAGTCGCAGGAGGAGCCTAATTTTTTAAGCTGTTCGACAATTCTTCCGCCGTATTTTTTCTTCCATTCCCACGCACGTTTCATAAATGCGTCGCGGCCTATGCTCTTTTGTAATGCCTTCTTGTGCCATTGCTGCAACGATTTTTGCTTCCGTTGCAATAGCGGCATGGTCTGTTCCGGGGAGCCATAAAGCACTGTAGCCCTGCATTCTTCTGTAACGTATAAGAATGTCCTGAAGAGTTTCGTCAAGGGCGTGTCCCATGTGAAGCTGTCCGGTTATATTTGGGGGAGGGATTACAATGGTATACGGCTTTTTCTTTTTATCGACATTCGCTTTAAAGCATTCGTTATCCATCCAATATTTATATATTCTGTCTTCTACGTCTTTAGGCTCATAAAGCTTGTTAAGCTCTTTATTCATTTGTGACACTCCTTTAAAAAGTTAAAAATCAAATTATATTATCTCATAGTGTGATGATTTTGTCAAATGTTATGAGTTCAAATCATCAAGCCATATTCTGCATACCGCATCGCTCGGCATTCTGAAATCTCCCCTTGGCGACAGGGTGACGGTTCCCACCTTTGGGCCATCGGGTAGGCATGAACGCTTGAACTGCTGTGAGAAGAATCTTTTTATAAATATCTCAAGCCATTTTTTTATGACATCTTCGGAATAAATGCCGTCAAAGGCAAGCTTAGCAATTCGCAGTATTTTTTTCGGCGGGAAGCCAAAACGCATAAAGTAATAAAGGAAAAAGTCGTGAAGCTCATAAGGCCCGACAAGTTCTTCGGTTTTCTGCGAAATTTCGCCGTCCTTAGGGGGAAGAAGCTCGGGGCTTACCGGCGTATCAAGAACATCAAGAAGAACGCTTTTAAGCTTTCCGTCAGAACGTCCTGCCTCATAAGCAGTAAGGTGACGCACCAGTGTTTTGGGAATTGAGGCATTGACGGCATACATTGACATATGGTCGCCGTTATATGTCGCCCAACCGAGAGCAAGCTCGGATAAATCACCCGTTCCGACGACAAGCCCACCCAGCTGATTGGCAATATCCATTAATATTTGAGTGCGTTCACGTGCCTGTGAATTCTCATAGGCAACATCGTGGACATCCTCAGACTGTCCGATGTCCTCAAAATGCTGTAAAACGGCTTTTTTTATGTTTATGTCACGGAGAGTCACTCCATATGCCTCTGCCAATTCACACGCATTATTTTTTGTGCGTGAGGTCGTTCCGAAACACGGCATTGTAACGGCGGTTATGCCTTTTTTGTCAAGGTTAAGCATATCAAAGGCATGAACGCAGACGATAAGCGCAAGCGTTGAATCAAGCCCGCCGGAAAGTCCTAAAACGACATTTTTCGAGTTGGTATGTCTTAATCTTGTCGCAAGCCCCGAAGCCTGCATTGTCAGAATATCTTCACATCTTGCCGCAAGGTCTTTTTTATCCGACGGAACAAAAGGTGAGGGAGAAAATTTGCGTGTAAGGTCAATATCCTTTACAGGGAAATCAAATTCGCATATCAGCGGATTCTTTTCCGTAGCATTTTTAAATGTGGTCATTCTTCGTCTTTCCGATGAAAGCCTGTCAAGGTCAAGGTCGGAATAGGTTATTCCTGTTGTGAATTTTTTGCTTTCCGATAAAATTGTTCCGTTTTCGGCGATAAGATTATGTCCCGCAAAAACCATATCCGTCGAGGATTCACCCATTCCCGCATCTGCATAAATATATCCTGAAATAAGCCTTGCTGACTGATTTTTCACGAGAGAGCGGCGGTATTCGGCTTTCCCTATGACTTCATCGCTTGCCGATAAATTACAGATAATAAGTGTACCGTTTTCTGCAAGATAATTTGACGGGGGATTAACAACCCACAAATCCTCGCATATTTCTATTCCAAAGCTGAAATTACTGATGTTTTTACACGAAAACACCATAGAACAGGACAAAGGATAGGAATTTTCACCGACATTTACATCTGTAAAGTCATATCCCTTTCCACTCACGAAATGTCTTGCCTCATAAAATTCCGAATAGTTAGGGATGTACTGCTTAGGCACAGCTCCGAGAATTTCTCCGTGATAAATTACAACACCGCAGTTTAAAAGCACATTGTCTTTTCTCAGCGGTAAGCCGACAATGCTGATTATGTCGAGGGATGAGGTTTCTTCTGCAATATTCAGAAGCGCCTTTTCAGCACTGTCAAGAAGTGCTTTTTGCAAAAATAAATCTCCGCAGGTATATCCTGTAACACAAAGCTCGGGAAAAACAATTAGCGATGCTCCATTTTTTTCGGCTTCTCCTATTAAATTTATAATATTTTTTGAGTTTAAGTCACAGTCAGCAATCTTAATTTCGGGAGTTGCGGCACAAACACGAATAAAACCGTCCGTCATATTGTAATATTCCTTTCATATTATACGAATAGTAATTAAAAATCACATATTTTATTAATTAAAATTATATTAGTATAAAAATAAATTGTCAATCATAAAATATCAGCGCTCAAAATATATGAGTGCCAAAATTCCCGGAAAATTTTTATAAAAGCTATTGACAAAGCAAATCAATAGTGATATTCTATTTTTAGCACTCAAAGACAATGAGTGCTAGCACAAAGAAATCAAATTGCCAGAGAGATAATTATAGGGGGATAGATTGATGCTTGATGAACGGAAGCTGAAAATTCTCGGCGCAGTTGTCGATGAATATATTGTAACTGGTGAGCCGGTTGGCTCAAAAACCATTGCACAGCTCCCCGGAATAGACGTTTCCTCCGCCACAATCAGAAATGATATGGCGCTTCTTGAACAGCTGGGTTATCTTGAACAGCCTCATACTTCCGCGGGGAGAATCCCCACTTTCAACGGCTATCGTCTTTATATTGACAGACTTATGAAGCCCGAAAGCTTATCGGAAGACGAAATGAAAATCCTTGATAAAATGCTTGATACGTCCGCTCCGACAGAGGAAGCGCTTATTCAAAGCGCGACTAAGGCGCTTGCAGAAATAACAAAATGCGTGTCAGTTGCGGCTAATGTTTCTCCGCAGTATTCGGTTATAACAAAGGTTGAGGTTATTCCGACGGGAAAACGGCTTTACGTTCTTCTACTTATAACTTCAACGGGGAGCATAAAAAACAAGGTTTGCCGTATGGAATTTGACCTTACCGATGAACAGCTTGAATTTTTCTCAAAATATATGCAGGAAAATTTACAGGGGCTTCAGCTTGATTCAATTTCAAACGAAATGATGGAAAAGCTGATTCTTGCGATGGGGGCATATACAATGACACTCACTCCGCTTATGCAGGCGGTGCTTGATATGTCAAAGGACCTTCTTCAGAAAGAAATTACTATGAGCGGCGAGGGGAACCTCCTATCATGCAAGGAATTTGATCAGGGTGAAATTATCCGGTTTATCGAACATAAGAATGAAATTACGAAGCTGCTTGATGAAAGCTTCAGCGGAATTCAGGTTATGTTTTCAGAAGAAAACGGAAGCTTTGTAATCGGTAATTCAAGCATGATTGTATCAAAGGTTAAAAAAGGTGACAAGCCGGCAGGCTCGCTCGGAATTATCGGTCCGATGCGCCTTGATTATGCTAAGATTATCCCCTATATAGAGTATTTTACCCAGAAAATTTCCGATATTATTTCGGAAGAAGAGGATTTTCAGGATAAGGACAATTAATTACAACTTATGAAAGGAATTTTTAATGATGAGCGAAAAAGACATTGATATAGAACAGGAAGTTGAGGATACCGTCGAAAGCGAAATGCTGAATGAAGCGGCGGAAAAGGAAACCGAAGAAACGATAATTCAAAAGGATGAAAAGCAGGAGGAAATCGACAGACTTAAAAAGGAGTTCGACGAAGAAAAAGATAAGCATTTGAGGCTTCTTGCCGAATATGACAATTACAGAAAAAGAACATCAAAGGAAAAGCTTGAGGCTTACGGCGATGCGACGATAAGAACGGTATCCGAATTTTTAAGTGTTATTGATAACTTTGAGCGTGCGTTAGGATGTGAATGTTCGGACGAAAACTTTAAAAACGGAATGCAGATGATATTCAATCAGTATAACGATATTCTTAAAAAGCTTAATGTTGTTGAAATTGAAGCGGACGGAGTTCCGTTCGACCCTAATCTTCATAATGCAGTTAATCAGATTGAAGACGAGAATCTTGGCGAAAACACCGTAGCAAGTGTATTCCAAAAAGGCTATAAGCTGAATGACAAGGTTATCCGCCACGCAATGGTTACCGTGGCAAATCCATAAGTTAAATAAGAAAACTAAAATATAAAAATTATTGAATAAAGGATGATTTATTATGAGTAAAATTATTGGTATTGATTTAGGTACAACAAACTCCTGCGTAGCAGTTATGGAAGGCGGAAACGCCGTAGTTATCCCTAACTCCGAGGGAGCAAGAACAACACCGTCAGTCGTTGCATTTTCAAAGACAGGCGAAAGACTTGTAGGTCAGGTTGCAAAGCGCCAGGCTATCACAAACCCTGATAAAACGGTTTCTTCAATCAAGCGCCACATGGGCTCGGATTATAAAGTTTCCATTGACGGAAAAAATTATACTCCTCAGGAAATTTCCGCAATGATTCTGCAGAAGCTTAAGGCTGATGCTGAAAGCTATCTCGGCGAAAAGGTGACAGAAGCGGTTATCACCGTTCCCGCATACTTCACAGATGCACAAAGACAGGCTACAAAGGATGCAGGACAGATTGCCGGTCTTACCGTAAAGAGAATTATCAACGAGCCTACTGCTGCCGCTCTTTCATATGGAATTGACAAGGAAGAGGATCAGAAGGTTATGGTATACGACCTCGGCGGAGGAACCTTTGACGTTTCCGTTATCGAAATGGGCGACGGCGTTACGGAGGTCCTTGCAACAGCCGGAAACAACCGCCTCGGCGGAGATGACTTTGACCAGAGAATTATCGACTGGATGGCAGAGGAATTCAAAAAGTCCGAGGGCATTGACCTTAAAAGCGATAAAATGGCTATGCAAAGACTTAAGGAAGCTGCTGAAAAGGCTAAAATCGAGCTTTCTTCAACTCCCACATCTAACATCAATCTTCCGTTCATCACAGCTGATGCAACAGGACCTAAGCACCTTGACCTGACACTTACACAGGCTAAGTTCAACGAGCTTACTTCTGACCTTGTTCAGGCAACAATGGGACCTGTAAAACAGGCTTTACAGGACAGCGGACTTACTGCCTCCGATCTTCATAAGGTACTTATGGTCGGCGGTTCTTCGAGAATCCCTGCCGTTCAGGAGGCTGTTAAGCAGTTTATCGGCAAAGAACCATTCAAGGGAATCAATCCTGACGAATGTGTTGCACTCGGTGCCGCATATCAGGGAGGAGTTCTCGGCGGCGACGTTAAGGAGGGCTTGCTGCTTCTCGACGTAACACCGCTTTCACTCGGCCTTGAAACAATGGGCGGAGTATGCACAAAGATTATCGAAAGAAACACTACTATTCCTACTAAGAAGTCACAGGTATTCTCAACTGCTGCCGACAATCAGTCTGCGGTTGACATAAATGTACTCCAGGGTGAGCGTGAATTTGCTAAGGACAACAAACAGCTCGGTATGTTCCGCCTTGACGGAATTGCTCCGGCCCCAAGAGGAATCCCCCAGATTGAAGTTACATTTGACATTGACGCAAACGGTATTGTTCATGTTTTTGCTAAGGATTTAGGAACAGGCAAGGAACAGAACATTACAATTTCTTCTTCAACAAATATGTCAAAGGATGACATCGAAAAGGCAGTAAAGACCGCCGAAGCATTTGCTGAGGAAGACAAGAGGAAGAAGGAAGAGGTTGACGTAAAGAACAATGCCGACAGCCTTGTATTCCAGTGTGAAAAGGCATTAGGCGAATTCGGCGACAAGGTTTCCGCCGATGAAAAATCCAATATCGAAGCTAAGCTTAACGTCCTTAAGGAAGCAAGCAAGGGAACTGACACTGCTGATATAAAGGCAAAAACAGAAGACCTTCAGAAAGCATTCTATGAGGTTTCCTCAAAAGTATATCAGGCAGCTTCACAGCAGGCACAGAGCGCACAGAACGCACAGAACGAGAGCGCACCTAAGAACGATGACGTAGTTGACGCTGATTTTAAGGACGCGGAGTAATTTAAAAATCACATACAACAGGGCGGAAATACTTCCGCCCGAAAGTTGTTTTTGAGAGAGGATATATATGGCTGACAAAAGAGATTATTACGAAGTGCTGGGCATTCAGAAAAACGCTTCGGAAGATGAAATGAAAAAAGCCTATCGTCAGATGGCGAAAAAATATCACCCGGATCTTCATCCCAATGATAAAGAGGCTGAGGAAAAATTTAAAGAAGTCAACGAAGCATACGAGGTGCTTTCAGACCCGTCAAAAAAAGAACGCTATGATCAATTTGGTCATGCGGGAGTGGACCCGTCTTACGGCGGGGGCGGATACGGGGGAGGCTTCGGAGGCGGATTCAGCGGCGGATTCAGCGATATGGGCGATATATTTGACAGCCTTTTTGGAGGAGCTTTCGGCGGAACACGTTCGGCGAACCCGAATGCACCCAGACAAGGACAGGATATTAACCGCAATGCAACAATCAGCTTTATGGACGCCTGCAACGGCTGTAAAATAGATGTCAGCATAGACCGTATGGAGAAATGTGACGATTGCGGCGGCTCAGGCTGTGCGGCGGGTTCATCACCCCAGATTTGCCCGGAATGTCAGGGAACCGGACAGGTAAAAGTTACTCAGAGAACGCCTTTCGGAGTAATTTCATCAGCTAAGACCTGCCCTAGGTGCGGAGGAAAAGGAAAGACTATCGCAAATCCATGCTTGAAATGTCACGGCGTAGGGCGTATTCGCATAAACAAGAAAATAAATGTTGACGTTCCCGCTGGAATTGACGACGGACAGACATTACAGGTGAGGGGACAGGGCGATCACGGAGCGAACGGCGGCCCGTCAGGAGATCTTACCGTAACAATTTCAGTACGTCCCGACCCGATTTTCCAGCGCAACGGCTATGATATTCACTGTGAAATCCCGATAACATATACACAGGCGGCACTCGGTGACGAAATAACCGTTCCGACAATTGACGGAAAGGTAAAATACAATATTTCAGAGGGCACTCAAAGCGGAACGATGTTCCGTTTGAGAGGAAAGGGCGTAAAGAAAATCAACCGTTCTGACCGTGGCGACCAATATGTCAAAGTTAATGTCGAAATTCCTGCAAATCTCACCAAAAAGCAAAAAGATGCGTTAAGAGAATTTGAAAGTTCACTTAACGACAGCAATTATCAGAAAAGACGCACTTTTTTTGATAAAATTAAAGAGGCTTTTCAATAATACGCATAAAATTTGTGAATAGGATATTGCTTTTTTGTTTCTGCTATGATAACATGATTACAGAGGTGATTGAATATGGAAATACGCTGTGAAAAATGCGGCAGTACCAATATTGTAAAAGGAAAGCTTGTTGCTTCGGGAGGAGTTTCTTTTGTACCCGACAGTGAAAAAGGAATTGTCAAACAATCTGCAGGAGTAATGTGCTGTGCCTGCAACGACTGCGGATGTATATTCAATCTAAGACTTGAAAAGCAGATAAAAACAAAATAGAAAAATACTTTATCCCCCCTGTCTTATAATAGACAGGGGGGATTTTTGCTGTAAAAACTTATAATAGGTAAAATAATCAAATAATTTGTACAAAATGTTCAAATTTCAGAGGAATTTTTCAGTACAACTTTAAATTTTTATTTCTCAAACTGTTGCAATTATGAAAATAGTGCTGTATAATAATTTTGTGGTTAAAAGTGGCCAAAAGTGGTGAACATATCACTGACTAAAGGCGATTTTGAAGAAAGGTGGGGGATTTGTTTATGTCTGGTAATTCGTTAATGGGCTCATTTGGCCATAATATTGACGTAAAAGGCAGAATGAATTTTCCTACAAAGCTTCGTGAACTGCTGGGAGAGAGCTTTATAATCACGAAAGGTCTTGACAATTGTCTTTTTGTTTATTCCGTTTCCGAATGGGCTGTGCTTGAAGAAAAAATCAAGGCGCTTCCATTATCAAAGGGAAGAAATCTTCAGCGTTTTTTCTTTTCGGGTGCGTCGGAGGTTGAAACGGACAAGCAGGGGAGAATACTTATTCCTCAGCATTTAAGGGAATATGCGGGACTAGAAAAGGACGTTATGGTAATCGGCGCTTCAAACAGGGCTGAAATCTGGGATAAATCCAAATGGGAAGTACAAAACGGAGATGTAACGCAGGAGCTGTTGGAGGAAGCAATGGACGAGCTGGGCTTCTAGCCGTTCTTAAAATAAAAAATTATGGAATTTAATCATATATCGGTTCTTCTTAACGAATGTATCGAGGGACTTGACATAAAGCCTGACGGTATTTATGTTGACGGAACCGCAGGCGGAGCCGGACATTCGGTTAATATTGCTAAGCACCTTACGACGGGTAAGCTTATAGCAATCGATCGTGATCCCGATGCGGTAAAAACGGCGACAGAACGCCTTTCACCGTATAACGCCATTGTGGTAAGAAGCAATTATTCCGAAATAGGAAGCGTTATAAAAGAGCTCGGAATAGAAAGCGTTGACGGAGTGCTGCTTGATCTGGGCGTTTCGTCGCATCAGCTTGATACAGGGAACAGGGGTTTTTCCTATCACGTTGACGCGCCTCTTGATATGAGAATGTCACAGGAGGGAATTTCGGCAAAGGACGTTATAAACGGATATTCCTATGAACAGCTTTCAAAAATTATTTTTGAATACGGCGAGGAGAAGTTTTCACGGAAAATAGCGCAGAATATTGTTTCATTCCGAGAAAAAAAGCCTGTCGAAACAACGCTCGAGCTTGCCGAAATAATAAAGCAATCTGTTCCCGCCGCAGTAAGACGTGAAAAAAACCCATGCAAAAAGACCTTTCAGGCTGTCAGAATGGAAGTCAACGGAGAGCTTGAACACCTTTCAAAGGGGCTTGACGCAGCTTTTTCCTCGCTTAAAATAGGGGGGAGGCTTGCGGTAATTACGTTCCATTCACTTGAGGACAGGCTTGTGAAACAGCGTTTTGCGGGATTCTGCAAGGGCTGTATATGTCCGCCGGATTTTCCTCAGTGCGTATGCGGAAGACTCCCGCAGGGTAAATTGATAAACAAAAAGCCTATTGAAGCAACGGAAGAAGAGTTAAATGAAAACAACAGAAGCAGAAGTGCAAAGCTTAGGATTATAGAAAGGCTGAGGTGTGATTATGTCTAAACAATCAAATCTTGCATACGATTTATCACGGTATGAATATCAGGCACCAAAGCCGAAAAATATTATAAAAGCAAAAAAAGTTGTACAGGTAAGTGCATCATTTCCAAAGACGTTCGCACTTGTTATATGTGCCGGATTTATGATGTGCTGTGTTCTTTACGGTAAGGTTGAAACCGCAAAGCTTCAAAACCAGATTGCACAGCAGGCTGCAAAAGTTGATATGCTAAAAAGCGAAAATGTCAGAATGCAGTCGGAAATAGAAGGGAAAACCTCACTTTCAAACATAGAGGATTATGCGGAAAACGTTCTCGGACTTCAAAAGCTTGATAAATCCCAAATTGAATATGTTGAGCTTGAAACCGAAAATGTTATAGAAATTCCTGAAACCAGCTCAAATATTTTTATTACAATTAAAAACAGGTTCTATGACATTTTGGAATATCTTAGAGGATAATAAAATATTATTAACCGTAGGGGCGATTTTTTAATTGCCCCTAAAGTACTATTCTGACCGCCCGGGGGAAGGGAGATAATTAATGAGCACACCTACAAAAAATATGAAACGAAGGCTTAATGTTGCTGTCACATTATGTCTGGTTGTTTTTACGGTATGGATTTTTATTAATCTTTTTCAAGTTGCAATTACAGACAGTCAGAAATATCAGGCTCTTGCGAACAGAAATCAGTTCGGGAGCATTCCCATTCATGCGAACCGAGGAAGCATTTATGATAAAAACGGACAGATTCTTGCTCAGTCTGCCACGGTGTTCAATATAATTCTTAATCCGAGAATATTTCAGCAGAATTTTGACGATAAGGAAACGGCAAAAGCAAAAGCTGAAATGCTTGCGGATAAGCTTAACGAGCTTTTTGGCACGGACAAAGAAAAATTTATTGAAAAGACCGGTATAAAGGGTAGCGGTGAAGGCTATCAGATAATTGCCAAAAAGGTTGAAAAGCCGTTGGCGGACCAGCTCAGCGCTTTCTGTGAAGAAAATGACATTCCAAGCTCCGTAATATACCCCGAGCAGGACACCAAGCGCTATTATCCTCAGGGAGATCTTGCGGCAAGCGTTATCGGCTTTCTTGACGGCGACGGTGCCGGACAGTACGGCATTGAAGCATATTATGACGATTATCTTGCCGGAGTTGACGGAAGAATTATTTCCGCACAAGATGCTTTAGGACAGGAAATGCCTTATCGCTATGAAAAGACATATGATGCAGAGAACGGCGATTCTCTTTTTCTCACTATTGACGTAACTCTTCAGCATTATCTTGAGAAAGAACTTAAAAATGCAGTTTCTCTTCACGAGCCGAATAACCGCGCCTGCGGGATAATTATGAACGCAAAGACGGGTGCAATACTTGCAATGTCGTCCGTTCCGGGGTTTGACCTTAACGACAAGTCTGCTATTTATGATCAGAAGGCGGTGGCGCTTCTTGCCGCTATGCCTCAGACAACCGAAGCGGAAAAGGATGCATATATAAAGCAGAAATCTGTTTATCTTGAAAAGCAATGGAAAAATAAAGCTATTACAGAGCTTTATTATCCCGGCTCGGTATTTAAGGTAATTACAGGTTCTTCTGCACTTGAAGAAAAGGTTATCGACCTTAATACGAGATTTACCTGTCAGACGATGCTTCTTCCCGGAATGTCAAAGCCGTTCCACTGCTGGTCCACAAGAGGGCATGGCTCGCAGAATTTCGTACAGGCAATGACAAATTCCTGCAACCCGGCATTTATTCAGATAGGTCTTAAACTTGGAGTGGATAAATTCAGCGACTATTACAAAGCCTATGGATTTACTGAGGCCACCGGAATAGACCTTCCGAGTGAGGTTCAGAAGTCGATTTATTATGAGCCTGAGGATATGGGCCAGGTAGAACTTGCGTCAAGCTCATTCGGTCAGACAAATAAGGTTACGCCTATTCAGATGATTACGGCATATGCCGCAGTCGTAAATGGCGGAAAGCTTGTTACCCCTTATGTTGTCAGCAAGGTTGTCGACAACAGCGGGAATGTAATCAAAACGGTTGAACCGAATATAAAGCGTCAGGTAATAAGCGAAGAAACCTCAAAAATCATGAGACAGACTCTTGAAAGCGTTGTAACCACAAACGGCGGAAGCAATGCTTACATACAGGGCTATCACATTGGCGGAAAGTCGGGAACATCACAGAAGCAGGACGAAAATATAAAGCAGAACAGAGAGGACCTTTATGTTTCGTCATATGTCGGCTTTGCTCCCGCAGACGATCCGGAAATAATTATGCTGGTAATGGTTGATGAGCCGTCAAAAGGGGAATACTACGGAAGTATAGTTGCTGTTCCTGTTGTTGCAGCTGTATTTAAAGAGGCCCTCCCTTATCTCGGATATATTCCCGAATATACCGCCGAAGAGCTGGCAAACATGGATATAAAGCTTTCTTCATACGAAGGAATGAGCGTTGAGGAGGCAAAGCAGAAAATACAGTCGGCTGATCTTAATGTTCAGATTGTAGGAAACGGCGCTAATGTTGTCGCTCAGGTCCCGACGAGAGGAAATTCAATTCCGCATAAGGGAACGGTAATTCTTTATACCGAAGAAAATTACGAAGAAGAATTTGCAAAAGTTCCGAATCTTATGAATATGACATTGGAGCAGGTAAATTACGAGCTTGCAAATCGCGGGCTTAACCTAAAGGCAACAGGTGCCGCAAAGCGCGAGGGTGCTACCGTAACATTGCAGAATTGGCAGGAGGGTGCGGTAGTTGCAAAAGGAACGATTGTTGAGGTAATGTTTGCAATACACGACCAGACGGGATGATTATATAATACATATTTTATTCAACAAAGGGGAGGCTCTGCTTTGAAATTATACGATTTATTGGAAGACAGAATAAAAACAACATTGCCTGATACCGAAATCAGCAGTATAACTGACGATTCAAGAAAAGTATGCGATAGATGTCTTTTCGTATGTGTAAAGGGCGGAAGCTTTGACGGACACGATTTTGCCGAAAAAGCAATAGAACTTGGGGCGGCGGCTGTTGTTACGGATCACGACATCGGAATAGTAAATCAAATTATAGTTGACGATACAAGAAAATTTTACGGAGAGCTTTGCGCTTCATGGTTTAATCACCCTGAAAAAAGAATGAAGCTTATTGGCGTTACCGGAACAAACGGCAAAACCACGATGACAACTCTTATTAAAGAGATTCTAACTAAAAGCGGACACAAGGTCGGGCTTATCGGAACTATTCAGAACGAAATCGGTGACGAGGTTATTCATACCGACAACACAACACCTTTTGCGTTTGATTTCATGGAGCTCCTTTCTAAAATGGCTAAAAGCGGCTGTGACTGCGTGGTAATGGAGGTTTCGTCCTTTGCGCTTATTCAGCATAGAATAGGCCCCGCACATTTCAGAGTTGCTGTTTTTACAAATCTCACTCAGGACCATCTTGACTACCACGGAACAATGGAAGAGTATTATAAAGCTAAAAAAATGCTTTTTTCACGCTGTGACGTTGCGGTAATAAATACAGATGACGAATACGGGAAAAGGCTTTACGACGAAATATCCTGCGATAAATATTCCTACAGCGGCATTGAAAAAGCGGATTTTTATACAGAAAATGCTGTACTTAAAGCAAACGGAACAACCTATGATTTTTATGCCGGAAAAGAAAAATTCAGTGTATCAATAGCTATGCCCGGCGAATTTAATGTTTCAAATTCAGCCCAGGCAATGGCGGCGTGCTATAAGCTCGGCATACCTCTTGAAAAGGTTGCAAATCTTATTTCGGAATGCAAAGGCGTTAAGGGAAGATGCGAGGTTATTCCGACTGGGCGTGATTTCACGGTAATATGTGATTATGCACATACGCCAGACGCACTTTTGAACATTCTTCCTAGTGTAAAAAGCTACACTGAGGGGAAACTCATCTGCCTTTTCGGCTGCGGCGGAAACAGGGATAAAACAAAACGCCCGAAAATGGCAAAGGCGGCGGCACAGTTTGCCGATTACTTGATAGTTACTTCGGATAATCCGAGGGACGAAGAGCCTGAACAAATCATAAATGACGTTACAGAGGGGTTAAGGGACTGTAAAGTCCCTTATGAAACAATAACGGACAGAAAAGAGGCAATTTATCATTCGGTTAAGATTGCAGAAAAAGGCGACGTAATTGTTCTTGCGGGGAAAGGTCATGAAGATTATCAGGTGCTCAAAAATAACGTACACATTCATTTTGATGAACGTGAGGTTGTCAGAGAAGCACTTTTAGAATTGAAATAACGGGTGAATTTATGGAAATGTTAAGCTTAGAAGAAATTGCGGAGGCAGTAGGAAGCGCAAGCTCTGTAACGGGGAAGGTTGACCGAATCTGCACCGATACAAGAAAAATAACGGAGAACAGCGTGTTTATTGCCCTTAAAGGGGCAAACTATGACGGACACAGCTTTGTTAAGCCTGCGATTGAGGGCGGGGCATTAGCCGCGATAACCGAATTTCAGATAGGAAACTGTCCTTGCATAAAGGTTAAGGACACGCGTAAGGCTCTTCTTGATATTGCTAAATTTTACAGAAAAAAATTCTCGCCCATTCTTGTGGGCGTTACGGGAAGCGTAGGAAAAACCACAACAAAGGAAATGATTTATCTTGTGCTTTCGTCAAAATACAAAACCTTGAAAAACGAAGGCAATTTCAATAACGAAATTGGCGTTCCGCTAACGCTTTTTAATCTTGACAACAGCTATAAGGCGGCGGTAATCGAAATGGGAATGTCACATTTCGGCGAGATTCACAGGCTCAGCAGAGTTTCAAGGCCGACGGTTTCCGTAATAACAAATATCGGATTTTCTCACATAGAAAACTTAGGTTCTCAGGAGGGAATATGCAAAGCAAAGCTTGAAATTCTTGACGGAATGGAGCAGGAAGCACCGTTAATACTTAATGCCGATGACAAAATTCTGTCAAAAATATGCCTTGACCGTGAGATAGTTACTTATGGGATTGACAACGAGCTGGCTGACGTAAGGGCAATAAACATAGAAAGTACGCTTGATACAAAATTTGATATAGTTTACAAAAAGGAGATTTATCCCGCAAAGCTCGGCTGCATAGGGAAGCATAACATCTTAAACGCGCTCGCCGCTTTCAGCGTGGGAATAACCTGCAATATCGAGCCGGAGCTTATTATTTCCGCCCTTGAAAAATATGAGCCTGTGGGAATGCGTCAGAGGGTTGAAAAAAAGAACGGACAGACGGTTATTATCGACTGCTACAACGCTTCTCCCGATTCAATGCGTGCGGCTCTTTCCGTGCTTTCACAACTTGTTCCCGAGAACGGCGGGAAAAGGGTTGCCGTGCTTGCCGATATGCTTGAGCTAGGCGAAATGTCGCCCGCTCTTCACGAAAGTGTCGGAGAAATGGCGGTGAATGCGGGGATTGATAAGCTTATCTGTTATGGTGATAACGCAAAATTTATTGCAAAACGCGCGGACGAACTGGGACTTCATTCCGGCTTTACTTCCGACAAGGGAATGCTTCTGGAATACCTAAGAATGACCGTGAATTCCGGCGATGTAGTGCTTTTTAAGGGGAGCAGAGGCATGAAGCTGGAGGAAATTATCGGCGAATTTTATGAATGATACCAAAGGAGAAATTAAATGCCGTTTTGGATTAATATTATAGTATCACTGATTGCACTTGTTATTTCTGCGGCTTTTGGCGCAGTACTTATTCCGTTTCTGAAAAAAATACATTTCGGACAGACAATTCTTAACATAGGTCCAAAGTGGCATAAATCAAAAGAGGGCACCCCGATTATGGGCGGGTTCATGTTCATTCTGGGGAGTTTAATTGCGACAGCCATAGGATTTTTTCTTTTCCGCTCTCAGAATTCAACGGTTGAAATTTCCGATAATACAGGACTTTATAAGCTTCTGGCGGGGATGATTTTTGCTCTTTTGTGCTCGCTTATAGGGTTTATAGATGATTATATAAAAGCTGTAAAAAAACAGAATTTGGGACTTAATTCAAAGCAGAAGCTTGTTATGCAGTTTGCTTTTTCGGCGCTTTATCTTTTTGCATTATATGAAATAGGCGATAAATCCACAAGCATTGTCTTTCCATTTTTCGGAGCAGTCAATTTCGGGATTTTCTATTACCCGATAATGATGCTTTTTATGACATTTATTGTGAATGCTGTTAATCTGACAGATGGCGTTGACGGGCTTTGTGGCTCGGTTACGGCAATAGCATCGCTCGCTTTCACTATGATTTCAATCTTTCTTCTTCAATATGAGCAGTCGATATTTTCAATTGCTCTGGCGGGAGGGTGTATTGGATTCCTTTTCTGGAATCTTCACCCCGCAAAGGTTTTTATGGGGGATACAGGCTCAATGTTTTTGGGCGGAGCGGTCGTTTCCTTCGGAATGGCACAAAGACTGCACCTTATTCTTGTTCTTGTCGGAATAATATATATTGTTGAGGCTTTGTCGGTTGTTCTTCAGGTAATAAGCTTTAAAACCACAGGCAAAAGAATTTTTAAAATGTCGCCAATTCATCACCACTATGAAATGTGCGGCTGGAAAGAATATAAAATAGTAATCGTATTTACGTTTATAACGTTGATTGCAGGGATTATCGCTTGTGTCATTACCGCATTTTCCGGCGGAATAATAGGAATGAAATAATTAAAAGTATATAAGGAGGGAGTGACATAATGCCAGAAAACATCAGAACAGCAGGGGGTTCGCCAATGCCCAAAAAGCGAAAAGTCTTTGGACAGAAGAAAAACAGCGGAGCACAGGACGAATACAAAACATCTAAAGGATATAAAGAAAAAATTGTTCCCGGCAATATGGATCTTTCCTTTTTAATTATTGTTCTTATTCTTCTTGTAATAGGAATTGTAATGATGTTTTCAGCAAGCTATGCGTGGGCAATTTATGAAAGCAACGACCCCTTGAAATACATCAGAAAACAGATGATGTTAGCGGGTGTCGGAATAATCGGAATGCTTATTGTTTCAAAGATTGATTATCACATTCTGAAAAAAACCTGGATAGCATACGGACTGTTTGGTATAGCACTTGTTTTCCTTATTCTTGTTCCTTTTATAGGGCCGCCGAAAAGCGGTACAAATATCAGACGATGGATTTACATCGGCTCATTTAACTTCCAACCGTCGGAAATTATGAAAGCGGGAATAATCATTCTTTTTGCATATATAATTGCGGCAAACAGCAAAAAGATGAGCAAGTTCCAATACGGAATGCTTCCGTTTCTTGCTGTTCTAGGAGTAGTTGCGGGGCTTATGATGCTCGAACCGCATTTGTCTGGTACAATTATTATCTGCGCTATCGGGCTTATAATGGTTTATGTCGGCGGCGCAAATATAAAGCATATTATTGCATTGGTTATAACGGGGGCTGGCGGTCTTGCGGCGCTTCTTGTGTATTTTGCGGGAACAAACAATATGAGCTATCTTACCGACCGTGTAAAGGCGTGGCTCGATCCGTTTTCAAGCATAGACACATGGCAGACACAGCA
>Ga0116170_10001592_pt1 | contig 22754 bp, 19 predicted proteins | sample AD_JPNHW1_MetaG_FD_89797 | JGI IMG/M metagenome (GOLD analysis project Ga0116170, IMG submission 89797) | Active sludge microbial communities of municipal wastewater-treating anaerobic digesters from Japan - AD_JPNHW1_MetaG | ecosystem: Engineered > Bioreactor > Anaerobic > Digestate | place... | reverse complement strand
TGCATTTCTATATCAATGGAACCCTGGTTGCTAATATTACCGACAATGAAATAAAGGATGGCTATGTTGGTTTTAGCATGTTCTCCGATAGCCTTACTCATGAACTGGATGTAGATTGGGCTCGCCTGACCCTGCTGGATGCCGCCTACTCGTTCAGCGACACCATCAGCCCCGAGCAACAGGCTCTGAATGACGCTGCCAACCTCGCTGAAAACAGCTCGCCTGAAGGCAGTCGATAAAGAAATACATATCTACCCACTCAATCCGCCCCGAGCAATATCAACCGGGGAAATCATTGCCATCCATCACCCGTCAAAGGTGATCAACAGAAAATGATAAGGACAAACCATGAAAACAAAATTCATTGTCGTACTCACTGTCATTCTGGCAATTACACTGCTCCTTCCCATGGGCAGCGTTTCTGCGCAACAGGATAAGGGCGCGGTCACCGTGCCCGCCCTGCAGGCTCCGCGCCTTTCCATCTCGCTCACCTCTCCCACCTATAAGTGGACCAAGGTTAACGGCGCTTCCCAATACGAGATCCAGGTTAACAGAGGCAGCACAAAAGTGATCGATAAGATTTTTGCCTCCAGTAATTGTTCCGCCAGCATGTGCAAAGTAACCCCAGCCGTTAGCCTGGACTATACAGCCTACAAGTGGCGCGTGCGCGCGCAGATCAGCGGCACCTGGAAAGACTGGTCTCCTTACACCTACTTCCAGGTCTCCTCGGCCTTTAATGCCCAATTCAACGGAAACAGCAACGGCTGGACCGCGAAAAGCGGGGCATGGACCACAGGCAGCGAATATATTTACGCCACCGGCATGGGAAACGGCTATTGGGCAAATTTCTACCGGAACGTCACCACCTACGACAATTTTGATTTCAGCGCCAGGGTAAAAAGGTCTTCCGTTTCGCCTTATGAAAGTGGGCTGGCCTTCCGCATGGGCGAGGCTGTTGCCGCCAATGGCCTCTGGTACCAGGGATACGCATTCACTTACAAGAATAATCAAACCTTTAGTATATGGTCTAGAGGACCGGATGGATCAAGCTTAGGGTTAATGTTTGATGTCCCCAGTTTAGCCATCATACCGAATGACTGGAATGTGTTGCGCGTCATCGCAGTGGGCAACACCTTCCACATGTATATCAATGGCACGCTGGTGGCAAATGTGAGCGACTCAACCTCGACATTTGGGCGGGTGGGCTTCATGATGCAGTCCTCGGAGTTCAGTGATGAATTCGATGTGGATTGGGCACGCCTGACCCCGTTGGATGCCGCCCACAAGTTCACCGACACCCTCAGCCCCGATCAGTATGAGACCATCGAACGGGTACTAATAACTCGTCTGCAAATCCGGAAAACGGGGAATAGACCTCACGAATCCCCCGATCCTTGCCGGGAGGAATGAAATCAAAATCCTGCCCGGTTGCCGTTCCTCTATTGGTGGTTGTATTTACAACTGTATTTTCGTACAATGGTAATAAGAATCACTCCTCTCTTCATTCAACACTACAGCCAGTTTGCGTTGCAGACCTCATACTTCATCATTCCCCGGGAGCCAACACACCAAGGTTTTTTTAGGAGGAATTTGATGAAACAGAAATTCGCGTTGTTTGTAACGATCGTATTGCTGACTGCCTTTTTCATCCCCATGGGCAGCGCCTCCGCACAGGAGGATAAGGGCACAGTCAACGTGCCTGTTTTGCAGGCTCCTCGCCTGACCATATCGCTCACCACCCCCACCTACAAGTGGTCCAAGATCGCTGCCGCTTCTCTCTACCAGCTACAGGTGTACCAGGGCAGCACTGTCAAAATCGACATGAACATCACAACTGCGAATTGCTCGACAATCTGTAAATATACACCAACCTCAACCCTCTCCTACTCGACCTATAAATGGCGCGTGCGCACTAAAGTGGGTGGGGTTTGGAAGGATTGGACAGCTTATACCTACTTCATTGTCTCACCGGCCTTTAATGCTCAATTCAATGGAAATGCGAATGGTTGGGCTTCACTTGGCGGCACCTGGTATATTGGCGGCGAGTATATCTACACGAGTGGTGTTTCCAGCGGGTATTCGTCCAACGTATACAGGACTGTGACCACCTATTCGAATTTTGACTTCAGCGCCAGGGTGAGACATCCGACTGGTACGTTGGCCGCTGGGCTGGCCGTCCGCATGGGGACCAACCTTGGGGCTAATAACTATTGGTACCCGGGTTACATGTTCTATTACACGAATGATGGCCGTTTCGCGATCTACCGAAGGTACGGAGATGGCGCATCTGTTGCCCTGGTCAACTATACCACCACGAGTGCCATAGACCCGTATGACTGGAATGTCCTGCGTGTGATTGCCGTCGGACCCACCTTTCATTACTATATCAATGGTAACCTGGTGGCCAGCGTCCCCGATGTCAATTATGCCAGCGGTTATGTTGGTTTCACTATGTATTCCAGTGGAACCGATGAATCTTTCCAGGTGGATTGGGCCCGCCTGAACCCGCTTGACCTCTCATTCAAAGTAACCGACACCATCAGCCCTGCGCAGCAAGCCCTGAACTCCGCTGCCGTTCGCTCCGGATCTACAATTTCGGAAAACGGGGAATAACCCTCACTTCCCCCCATCCTTGCCGGGCAGGAAGTATAACCTCTCTGCCCGGTCTTCCCGTGTTATAATCCGCTCAAGCGACCAGGAGATAGATAAGTGCATACTCGCAACCTATAAATCCCTCACTTTTCAGGTAGACCCTAAGCGGCCAGTTTTTTTTTTACTATCCATCCGCCGGAGGCTTCTGCCTCCGGTTTTTCTTACCCAAAGGTTGCCTATGCTCTCTGTTCACTCGATTTCAAAATCATACGGACTCCAAACCGTCCTGCACAATATCTCTTTCAACCTCAACCCGGGGGAAAAGACCGCCCTGGTAGGTCCCAACGGCTGCGGCAAGACCACTCTGCTGCGCATTCTCACCGGAAATGAAAAACCGGATGGCGGCAGTTTTTCGCTCACTCCGGCCAACGCGCGCCTGGGCTACCTGCCGCAGGGGGCTGACCTGCCCGCCGGCGTGAGCATCGCGCAGTACCTAGCACACATGCAGGGCGATCTGCCGGCGCTGACCCGCGAGCTGGAGCTCACTGCCGCGCGCCTGGCTGGCTCACCGACAGATCCCAGCCTGCAGGAGACCTACGACCGGCTGCTGGAGCGCATTTCAGCGGCATCTGAATCCGCCGGTCGCGCCCCTGCCCTGCTGGCTGCCTTCGGGCTGGACGGGCTGCCCCCGGACCTGCCGGTGACGGCGCTGAGCGGCGGACAGAAAACACGCTTGCTGCTGGCCGGCGTGCTGCTCTCCAACCCCGACCTGCTCCTGCTGGACGAGCCCACCAACCACCTCGACATGGACATGCTGGAGTGGCTGGAGGGCTGGCTAAGCGCTTCGCGCTGCGCTGTGCTGTTCGTCTCGCACGACCGTACCTTCCTGGATCACGTGGCCACCACCGTACTCGAGTTGGATCCCGGCACTCACACTTTGCGCGCCTACCCCGGCAACTACAGTGAATACCTGGACCAAAAAGAGTTGGAACGCGGGCATCAACTGCAGGCTTACAGCGATCAGCAGGATGAGATCGCCCGCCTCACGCTGGCTGCCCGCCGCATGCGCTCTAATGCCGTCTTCCGCAAGGGCGGAAAAGCAGACAGCGGCGACAAGTTCGCCAAAGGGTTCTTCGCCAACCGCAGCCTGGGCACCAACCGGCGCGCCAAAGCCATCGAAGCGCGCATTGACCGGTTGCGCGGCGAGGACGCCATCGACAAACCGCGCGACGCCTGGCGCATGCGCATGGAGTTCAACGGCAACGTTGAGACCGGTCGGGACGTGATCGTTCTGCAGGATCTATCAATTGGCTATGCGCATCCTCTCCTCTCCGGACTCAACGCCGTCCTGCGTTTCGGCTCGCACGCCGCCCTCACCGGCCCCAATGGCTGCGGCAAGACCACCCTGCTGCGCACCATCGCTGGCGTGCTCCCGTCCCTCGGCGGCACCTGCCGGCTGGGCAAGGGAGTGCACGCGGGCTATATGACCCAGGAGCAGGAAGACCTGGACCCGCGTGCCAATGCGCTCACCAGCCTGCAGCGCGTCTCCAACCTGGCTGAAACTGAGGCACGCGCCTTCCTGCACAAGTACCTGTTCACCGGCGACGACGTTTTCACCCCCGTGAGCAGCATGTCCTACGGGCAGCGCTCCCGCCTGTCGCTGGCCTGCCTGGTGGCGCAAGGTGCCAACCTGCTGCTGTTGGATGAGCCGCTCAACCACCTGGACCTGCCCTCCCGCGAGCGCTTTGAGCAAGCCCTGGGCAACTTCAGCGGCACCATCCTCACCGTTACCCACGACCGCTACTTCATCCAGCGCTGCGCCTCCCACCTGTGGGAGATCAGAAACGGAAGCCTGAACGTGCAGGAAATCTCCTGATTCCCTCCCCTTTTGGGGTACCTGGCCCAACTTTACTTTAACCTGTCCAATCAATCTGGCATATATAGTGCAACCATACCCGTGAACCATGTTGGCACTGTTTGGAAGTGCTGCTGCCACGTGGGTGGAACTTTTCATCCGCTGAAGAGGTCTTATGAGCGGATCAGGGATTGCGGGTAAGAACCGCGGTATGAACCTGATCCGGGAGGACTCCTCAGGTTGAAAAGGCTGCCCACTTACCTGGCGTCTTTAACAACCAGGGATGTTGTTCCTGGTGGACAGGAGGAGGACTAAATATAAATACGACTCATCGATCGGTCAACTTTCGTGATTGCTTAAGAATTGAAAAGACTCATAGGAGGTCTAAGATGAAAATTACGAATCATAAGGCACGTTTCTTGATCACCACGCTGGGAGTGCTCTGCCTGTTGGCGGGTGCGATCCTGCCTGGTGGAAATGTTCTGGCGCAGGACCCGGTCCCCGGGGATACAACTCCGCCCGCTGCCCAGGTGATCATCCCCGAAAATGCAGTTGTGATCCCGGACCAGTACATCGTGGTCTACAAGTCGGATCCCATCCAAAAAATGGACGCGGCTGCCATGAGTGCTTCGGTTGAGAGCATGGGCGGCAGGATCGGCTATCTTTACGATGAAGTATTTACCGGGTACAGCGCTTACCTTCCCGCAGAGGCATTGGCCCTCGTGCTGGCTGATCCGGCTGTGGAGTACGTGGAGGCGGATACTGTCATTTCTGTGAGTGCTCCAGCGGATGAAGAAATGCCGCTACCGGAATCCATTGGCGGCACGCAATACGGTCCCACCTGGGGACTGGACCGCATCGACCAGCGCTCACTGCCGCTGAATGGCGAATACAAATATGAAACCACGGCATCGGGCGTGCATGTTTATGTCATCGATACCGGCATCCGCCCCACGCATGTTGATTTTGGCTCACGCGTGAAGGCGGGTTATACCGTAATTTCCGATGGTTGGGGCACGAATGATTGTGTCGGGCGCGGAACACACGTTGCCGGAACGGCCGCAGGCAGCACCTACGGTGTAGCCAAACAGGCCCTGCTCCACCCGGTGCGCGTGCTGGACTGCAGCGGCAACGGATCGGTTTCAGGTCTGATCGAAGCGATCGATTGGATCACCGATAACAGCATCCAACCCGCTGTGGCAACCATGAGCGTGAATGTGGCCAAGGATTCCGCTCTGAACGCGGCCATCGACGCGCTGAGCAACAGCGGCGTTACCGTGGTCGCACTGGCTGGTGACAACAACGCCGACGCCTGCGGGTACTCGCCCGCGTCCGCCAATTACGCCATCACCGTGGGGGCCACCCGCTCGGATGATTACCGTGCGTCCTTCTCCAATTATGGCACGTGTGTCAACCTGTTCGCCCCGGGCTATAACATCCGTTCGGATGACCGCGCAAGCAACAGCGCCACCCTGGTTAAATCCGGGACTGCCATGGCCGCCGCCCACGTTGCGGGAGCGGCTGCGCTCTATCTGCAGGCCCACCCGACTGCCTCACCCTCCGAGGTTCTGAGCGCGCTTCAGTCTACCGCCACCACCGGGAAGATTACCAATGCCGGCAGCGGCTCACCCAATCGGTTACTCTACTCCCTCTTTACCGCACCGCTCTCCGGTTTCAACTCGCAGTTCAACGGTTCAAAAACCGGCTGGGCCCGCATCGCTGGAGCAGCCAGTTGGGGCGTGACCTCCTGGTCCATGTACACTAACGGGACTTCCGGTGCATGGTCTTCCGTCTACTGGAAAAACAACAAGTTCAGCGATTTCGATTACAGCGCCAGAGTGAGGAGATTTGACGGAGACTACTGGACCTCCGGCAATTACCTGGCTGTGCGCATGGGAACCGGAACAATGAGTGAGGGTTCCTGGTACCCGGGCTACCTGTTCGGGTATGCCAACAATGGTCAATATTCCATCTGGGAAGCTAACAGCAGTGGATCCTGGACAGCCATTCAAGGCTATACCTCGACCTCTGCGATCAAGAAGAATGATTGGAATATTCTGCGCGTGGTTGCCAGCGGCAGCACGATGAAGTTCTACATCAATGGATACCTGGTTAAAACGATCTCTGACAGTACCCGCAGCAAGGGATATGTCGGGTTTGAGATCTACAAATACCCAACCTCCGATGGATTCTACGTGGACTGGGCTGTGTTGACCGGTGTCGCCGCCTCCTATGTCAACAATGACACTGTAAGTGCTGAACAGCAGGCCCTCAACGACGCCGCGAACGACACCAGCAGAACCGGGTCACCGAAGGGCGGCCACAAGTAAATTGTGATCTTTTGAAACACTGAAACAAGAGAGGGCAGCTCATGTTTGAACTGCCCTCTCTCACGAGTTCGCAAGGGGGGACTAAGTAACTGTGAGGTTTTCATACCCGAATGGGAATTAGTGACTTAAACAGATGATCTTGTGGATGTAATTCACACCAAATTTGTCCGATTTGTGCTACAATGGTCAAAAGGAGGCAAAATGGCCCTTCAAATTGGCACTCCCGCACCTGATTTCACCCTGCCCTCCCACCTGGGCAAGCCGGTCACGCTCTCGCAACTGCGCGGCAGCAACGTGGTGCTGGCGTTCTTCCCGCTGGCCTGGACACCCATATGAACGGAGCAGATCCCGCTGTACGAGGCTGAATTTGACTCGTTCGCGGGATTGGACACCCAGGTCCTGGGTATCAGCGTTGACTCCGAGCCATGCCTGAAGGCCTGGGCAGCCGATCTCGGCGGTATTCAAAAGTATCCACTGTTAAGTGACTTCTGGCCCCACGGCGCCGTGGCAGAGCAGTACGGCGTGCTGCGCAGCGAAGGTCACAGCGAACGCGCCCTGTTCATCATTGACCGGGAAGGCATCATCCGCTACGTGGATGTGCATGACATCGGCCTGCAGCCTTCCAATGACGAGCTGCGCCGTGCTATTCGCGCCATCGATCCAACTGTGCGCGAACGCCCCGAGCCGGTCAAGCCCGTGCTGGTGCCCCTGCCGCACGGCGGCATTGTGATGTACTGCACCAAATGGTGCCCGGATTGCAAGCAGGCGCGCGCCTGGCTGGCAGCCCGCGGGTTGAAGTACACCGAAGTGGATATCACCACCACACCCGGCGCGGCGGAGCAGGTGGAACGCTGGGCCGGCGGCAACCGAACCACTCCCACCTTCGACATCGACGGTGAGATCATTGTCGACTTCGATGTGGAAAGGTTACAAAAAATATTGGGGATATTGTAAGTAGATCAGATCGGTAAATCTCTCAAGGGGCACAGTGTTATTGCTGTGCTCCTTTTTGGTGCGATCAGTTATTCGGGCATGGTGAATTGGCCTTACTTTTTATTTCCCTGCTTTGGATATAATCAAACCAATAGAGGCGAAAGATGAACCCTTCCCATCTCGAATTAGCGGCAGCCATTTCACAGGCATTCTCAAAACTTGACCCGGTCGAAGCGGTTGCCCTGGGCGGTTCCTTCGGCAATCACTCCGCCGGAAACGACGCGTCCTCGGATATCGATATCTATGTCTATACCCGCGCAGACGTCCCCCTGGAGGACAGGCGCAAGATCGTCGAGCTCACAGGAGGAGCCACCATCGCCAACCTCGGATTGAATTACTGGGGCGCGGGAGATGAGTGGTACCACCAACCTACCGGGATTGAGGTGGACATCGTGTATTTTGACGCTGCCTGGATGGAAGATCAGATCGACCGGGTAATCGTCCATGCGCAGCCCTCCATGGGGTACAGCACCTGCTTCTGGCATACGTTGCGGCAGTCGCTCATTCTCTCTGATCCGCAGGGCTGGCTGAGTTCTTTACAAAAGCGCTGCAACGTTGAATATCCGGAAGAACTGCGGCGCGCAATTATTGAATTTAACTACCCGGTGTTAAGGCAGATCATCCCGGCTTATGCCCACCAGGTGGAAAAGGCTGTGCGGCGGGAAGACCTGGTCAGCGTAAATCACCGCCTGGCCGCCTTATTCGCCAGTTACTTCGACATCCTGTTCGCGTTCAACCGCGTCCTGCACCCGGGTGAAAAACGCATGGTCGCTTATGCGCTCAGCCACTGTTCCCGCATCCCTGAACAAATGGAAGTTGAAGTCAATGAAATCCTTCAGATATCCAGGCAATCCCTGCCCGCCCTGCCGGCCATGCTCACCCGCCTGCTCGACCACCTGGATGAGTTGTTGAAAGCAGATGGATTAATATGACAATCCGGTTATCCATACCCTCACCGAAAATGAAAGAAATTTAGGAGTCATCCCATGCCTCTGCCCTTTTGGAAGACCAAACGCCTGGATGAAATGACCCGCGAGGAATGGGAATCGCTTTGCGACGGCTGCGCGCAGTGCTGCCTGATCAAGTTCGAGGATGAGGATAGCGGTCGCATCTACCACACCAACGTGGTATGCGAGTACCTGGAGATCTACCACTGCCGCTGCACGCGCTACGAAGAACGCAGCGTGCTGGTGCCCACCTGTGTCACCCTCACTCCCGCGCTGGCCGGCGAACTAGCCTGGATGCCTGAGAGCTGCGCCTACCGCAAATTGGCAGAGGGCAAGGACCTTCCGTTATGGCATCCCCTGGTCTCCGGCAGCCCCGACGCGGTGCACAAAGCGGGCATGTCCGTGCGCGGCAAGGTGGTCTCCGGGCGGGATGTGGATGAGGAAGACCTCCCTGATTACGTCGTGGATGAGGATTGAGATATTGCTCTCGCAAAGTAAAAATCCTTCTTTCGCAAAGCCGCCAAGCCGCAAAGAAACCATAGAAGTAAATTGAATAGTCTTCTCTAGACCCGGTATCAAAAACAGATACCGGGTCTATGCTTAGGTCGCGTTTATGAGCAGTCGCATGCGTAGGGTCAAGTTCCAAAGCATAAAACGGGTTTGATGTCCGCAAACCCGGTTTTCAAACCAATAGGTTCCGCCATTGTTATATCGAAGAGATTAATAAATTGCTTTTTACATAATTGGTGTAATTCGTGTAATCCGTGGACAAAGTTCCTTCATTCGCTAAATCGCGGATAGGTTTTCCTAAACTCGTTAATGCTATAATTGCGGCAGAAAAATCCTCCCCACCTACGGGGAGATAAAAAGGAGACAATCATGATCGTCACCACAAAGGAATTATTCAAAGCCGCATACGGCAAATACGCCATCGGCGCATACAACATCAACAACCTCGAGCAGCTCATGGGACTGTTCCAGGGAAACATTGACAGCGCTGCCCCCTTCATCATCCAGATCAGCAAAGGCGCCCGCTCCTACACGGATAAAGTGATGCTGGAAGGTCTCATCCGCTCCGCCGACCAGGTCTTCCCCAAGGCCATCTTCGCTGTGCACCTTGACCACGGTGATGAAGAGACCTGCTACGACTGCATCAACAGCGGTTTCTACTCCTCGGTGATGATCGACGCTTCGGCTGAACCTTTCGAAAAGAACATCGAGACCACCCGCCGCGTGGTGGAAGCCGCGCATGCCAAGGGCATCGTGGTGGAAGCCGAGTTGGGCAAGCTGGGCGGTGTGGAAGAGCACGTGCAGGTGGATGAAGCCAACGCCATGCTCACCGACCCGGCGCAGGCGGCTGAGTTCGTGCAGCGCTCCGGCTGCGACTCGCTGGCAGTAGCCATAGGTACCAGCCACGGTGCGTTCAAGTTCAGCGGCTCGCAAAGCCTGCACTTCGATGTGCTCGAGCGCATCCAGAAAGTGCTGCCCGGCTTCCCGCTGGTCATGCACGGCTCCAGCTCTGTCCCGCAGGAAGAGGTGGAGCGCATCAACAAAGCCGGCGGCAACCTCAAGGGTGCCAAGGGCGTGGACGCCGATCAGTTCAGGCACGCTGCGGAACTGGGCGTCACCAAGATCAATATCGATACAGATGGCCGCCTGGTATGGACGCGCGTGCACCGCGAGTACTTCCTGAAGCATCCCGAGGGCTTTGACCTGCGCCCGGTAGGCAAGATCTTCATGGCCGAGTACGCCAAGTTCATCGCCGCCAAGAACGTCAAACTGGGCAGCGCCGGCCAGCTCGAAACTGTGCGGACCCTGATCGGTAAGTAGATCTAACTATTTAAAATTTCTCCCCGGAAGGTCACTTCCGGGGAGTTTTGTTATTTCTTCGTCAGCGGTCCGAGCAGCGCTTGCTCAGGCGGCTGCACATCGATCCAGTAAAAGAACTGCGTACCATCAATCCATATCTTCATGTAAAACTCAGACTGGCTGATCTCAACCTCCTGGCCGGCAACTTTATTAGAAGTGAGCGTCAGGGTGAGCAAATCCCTGGCCCAATCAATGGCGCGCACGTCGTAATGCAATTCATTTGATCCACTGTTATCCGCTGGGGTTATGACCATGTCCACAGCCGTTTCACTGATGGTGATGGTGGTGCTGCCCACCTGGTCAGTAGCCTCCCATGTGCCATAAAGTACCGGCTGAGCGCTGGTAGCAGGAGTCTTAGGCGTGGAAGTGGTAGCGCCAGCCGGCCCGCAGGTACTTTGTGGATCGATGGAGCAGATCCCGCCCGCCTCATCCACCCCGGGAGTGGTAGTCGGAGCAACTGTTGTCGTTTTGCCTGCGCATCCCGCGCCGATCGCGCACATGAGAATAACGGACAAGATCAGGAGCATACGTTGGCGCATAAAGGTCTCCAAAAATCAGGACGTAAGAGTCAAACGAGGGGATTATAGCTTATTTAGGGAGTAGTGATTAGTAATCAGGAAAACCAAAGACTCAATCCTGCCTGATTACTGATTACTAAGTGCCTATTCACTATTCACTATTCACTTCCTTGTGTTATAATACCATACAGTAGAGTATTTAATTATGAGCGTCAGGCATACCCTTCTTGGTCTCATCGCACAGCAGCCGCGTTACGGATACGAGCTGCGCGCGGCGTTCACTGCGCTGGCAGGCGGGCGCGAGAACTGGGATGTGACCCCGGCGCAGATCTATACCACCCTGAACCGCATGCTGACAGCCGGGCTCATCCGTGAGGACTCCTCACCCGTGGATACCCCATCTGAAAAACGTTTCTACGCCCTCACCCCGGCTGGCCGGGAGATGCTGGAAGATTGGTTCAACGCCCAGGTGAACAGTGCGCCGCAGCAGGATGAATTCCATTTGAAATTAATGTTGGCACGCTCGCTTGAATGGGTGAACTTGCCGCGCATGATCCAGGCACAACGCAGCAGCCTCTACCAGGAGCTGCACCGCATTACCACCCAGCGCCAGCTGCTCGACCCCGCCCGTGAACTGGCTCACATTCTGCTAATGGACAAGGCCATCATGCACCTGGAAGCCGATCTGCGCTGGCTCGACATGGTGGAAGCACGCATGGAAGACGTGCAAAAGCAACCTGCTCCCGAGCCTGAGTTAAGGCGGCGTGGGCGGCCGTCAAAGAATTAACAAGTGACCTCTCGATCAAGGAGTTGAAATGGCAATCATAGAAGTTCAGAACCTGAGCAAAGTTTATGGGGCAGGCGACACCGCAGTGAGCGCACTGGACGGGGTGAACCTGAGCATTGACGCGGGCAAGTTCGTGGCTGTGATGGGTCCCAGCGGCTGTGGCAAGTCCACCCTGCTGCACCTCATCGGCGGGTTGGACCACCCCACCGCTGGAAAGGTGCGCATCGAGGGGCAGGACATCGCCGCCATGAAGGACGAGCAGCTCACCGAACTGCGCCGGCGCAAGATGGGTTTCATCTTCCAATTCTTCAACCTCATCCCGGTGCTGAGCGCTGCCGAGAATGCCGCCCTGCCGCTGCTCCTGGACGGGGTCAAACCTGCATCCGCCAACGCAAAAGCGCTGGAATGGCTGGAAAAGAATAAACTGGCTGACCGTGCCGCGCATCGCCCGGACGAACTCTCCGGCGGGCAGCAGCAGCGCGTGGCCATCTCGCGCGCCATGGTCTCCGACCCCGTCATCATCCTGGCGGACGAACCTACCGGCAACCTGGACACGCACAGCAGCGATGAGATCGCCTCTGCCTTGCGCAGCCTGGTTACCGATTGGGGGCGGACTGTGCTGATGGTGACCCATGATCCGCGTATTGCCGCCTACGCTGATCGCATCATCTTCCTGAAAGACGGCAAGATCGTGGACGACACCTTAATGACCGGCGAGGCAAGTGACAATGCCAGGCGGTTGAAGGAGAAAGTGGAGTCACTATGAGAGGCCAATTCCTGTTAGCCCTGCGTTACCTGACGCGGCGCAAGCAGCGCCTGGTGTTGACCACGCTGGCCATCATCTTCGGCGTGGCGGTGTTGTTCGGCATGAACGCCATGCTGCCGGGCGTGATGACCGCCTTCCGCCATACCATGGTGACAGCCGCCGGCAAGGTGGATCTAAGTGTTTCGAGCCTGTCCAACAACCCCTTTGATCAATCTGCACTGGAGCAACTCAAAGACATCCCGGGTATCAGTGTGAGCACGGGCATCCTGCAGCGTAACGTGCTGCTGCCCGCCAGCCTGGGCGGCACTGCCAACCCGCTCACCGGTTCGGCCGCCATTGTGCTAAACGGTATCGACGTGGAAAGCGCCACCCGTGTACGCAAGTACCAGGTGGATTCCGGTCGTTTCCTGGAAACGTCTGATGAGAAGGGGGTGGTGCTGGGATACAGCCTGGCCAAACGCATGGGGCTGGAGCCGGGCGATGGCCTAACCCTGCCCTCCTCACAGGGGTCGGTTGACCTGACCGTGGTGGGCATCCTGAGCCAGTTCACTTCCTCCACGGTGGATGAAGCTTATGTCACCCTGCCCACTGCGCAGCAAATACTCCTGCTGCCCGGGCGGATCACCAATATAGACCTGCTGTTGGATTCCGGCGCAGACAAGGCTTTGGTCAGCAGGGCTATCCTGGCAAAGCTGGGTTCGGACTTCAAGATGGGGGCAGTGGAGGTAGGCAACGAGTTGGAGGATATGCTCGCCCTGGGTCAGAACGTAATGTGGCTGTTCGGCATCATGGCGCTCATTACTGCCGGGTTCATTATCTTTAACACCTTCCGCACCATAGTGGCGGAACGACGGCGCGACCTGGGCATGCTGCGCGCAGTGGGTGCTTCTAAAAAGACTGTCATGGGCATCATCCTCACTGAATCCTTCCTGCAGGGCGTGATCGGTACTGCGCTCGGACTGGTATTGGGTTACCTGTTAGCCCTGGGCTTGCTGAAGAGCCTGGCACCCATGGTGCAATCTTATATGCGCATCACGCTGGGAATGCCAGTGATCACCCCAACCAACCTGGTTGCCTCCATCCTGCTGGGAATTGGATTCACGGTTGGCAGCGCTTACCTGCCGGCGCGTTCCGCCATGCGCGTGACGCCACTGGAAGCGCTGCGCCCGGAAACCCTGGCGGTGGAACACAAACAGCGCACGCGCCGCGCCCTCATCGGCCTGGTTCTCGTGCTGGTCTCCATTCCCGCCCTGCTGCTGGGAGAGTTGAAACTGGCTTCCCTGGCCATGCTGGCTTTCCTGGTGGGGCTGGTCATGCTGCTACCGGTGGTGGTCAAACCGGTGGCGGATACCTTCGGCAGGCTGGTGTCGCTGATCTATGCCCGCGAAGGCAGCCTGGCGCGCGGCAACCTGAAGCGTCAGCCCGGGCGCGCAGCCATCACCGCCTCCGCCATGATGATGGGGCTGGCAGTGACCATCGCCATGATCGGGATGGTGACCAGCGTGTTTGACGGATTTCTAAAATATCTTGATAAAAGCCTGGGGTCGGATTACCTGATGATGCCTTCCTCACTGGTGTTGGGCGGCGGCAACCTGGGATCCGACCCGAAGTTCGCCGCCTCCATCGCTGCGGTTGACGGCATTCGGGGTGTCACCAGCCTGCGCCTGGCCGCCAGCCAGGCGGATGGGGCTTCGTTGCAGGTCATCGGTATCGATCCGCAGGAGTATCCCCTTATCGCCGGTCTCGAATTCAGCAAGGGTGATGAAACCAGTGCTTACCAGGCTTTGGCGGATGAACGCGCCATCGTGGTAAATGGCATCTTTTCTTCAGCGAACAGCGTTAAAGTCGGGGATGTTCTCAACCTGCAAACTGCGGAAGGAGTGAAAGCCTACCGGGTGGCGGGCATCGCCATGGACTACCTCAACGCCAAGCTGGCCACGGGGTATATCTCTCAGGCCAACATGGAAAAAGATTTCCATGTGACCTCCGACGTGCTCATCATGGCCGACCGCGAACCAGGCGCTGATGCCGCACAGGTGGATGCGGACCTGAAAGATGTTGCGGCGCAATTCCCTGCCTTCACCCTCATCGACTCAGCCGGTTTCAAAGCCGAGCAGGAGAACGTATTCAACTCCGCCAAATCAATGATGTATGCGCTGGTGCTGATGCTGGCCATCCCGGGATTGATTGCCATGGCCAACACGCTGGGGATCAATGTGATCGAACGCAAGCGCGAGATCGGCACCCTTCGGGCTGTGGGCTCCACGCGCAGGCAGGTGAAGCGCATGTTCTTTGCCGAAAGCCTGCTGCTGTCTGCATTAGGGACACTGGTGGGCATCCTGGTGGGATTGTTCCTGAGCTATTACATGCTCAAAGCGCTCATCCTCAGCGGATTCAAACTGAACTTCTTCTTCCCGGGGCTGGGCATCCTGGTGGCCATCGTCGTCGGACTGGCATTCGGCATCCTGGCTGCCATGATCCCCGCGCGCCAGGCCGCCAACACGGTCATCGTGGAGGCGCTGAGATACGAGTAGAACGGAGAATTGAGAATAGAGAATGGTTTTTCCTCCGGGAGTCTGGTTTTCGACTCCCGGAGCCTGCACTGTTCCTCATGCCTCTAACGTATCCGGTCTAAGGCCTGTCGCCCAGCACCCAACTTATGATCTACCCGAAACGGTTTCTTTAGACCCGGTATGACAGGCACATACCGGGTCTATGCTTTTGTCCGCAGTTAAACATAAACTTTTGAAGTGGACCCCGAATTAAAGCAAAAACCGGGTTTGACAACCACAAACCCGGTTTTTGGAAACACCAAACCATTCTCTGTTCTCTATTTTCTGTTCTCTATTTTCTGTTCTCCGTTTCTAATATCCATGCCTTCGCGCTTCCTCACGGTATGCGCAGAAGCCGCACTCGGGGTTGGGCGCCGGCGGCTCTTTGAGCGAGAGCACCCGCAGCACCCCTGTCATGAAGTCCAGGAATCCGCCCTCGTCCCGGGGAATCTCCGTCCAGGTGACCTCGCCGCCGTATACGATGCGGTGATGCTCCGGGCTGTGGTCAATATCCACCGGGTCGAGGTAGAGCAGCCCCAGGCGCTCCACCGGCTGCAGGCTGAGGGTTCCGGGAGCAGCATGCTCCAAGGCGTAGGCATAGGCGTTCAACTGCCGACCGTAAAACTCAACATGCGCCTTGTTCGGCTGCGAGGTCTTGAAGTCGATCACCCCGTAAGATCCGTCGTCAAAGGAGAGCACCGAATCGAAAGCACCCTTGATATAGCAGGTGGCATCTACACCGGGAATTTGGATGACCTGCGAGTTGACCCACTTGCCCTGCAGGCTCACCCTGCCGGGCGGCAGGTCGGGAGAGATGACATTGGAAGGTTTGCCGGCGAAGAGTTTTTTCATCAGGCTGTCGATGCGGCTGAACACCTTGGGGAAAGCGGTGGAAGGACGTTTGTAACCCAGCACAACATCCAAATAGAAGCAGCGCGGGCATTCATCCCAGAAGAAAGTGAGCATGGAAGGACTGAGTTTATATTGGGTCATGTTAATTATTCCTACTCTTATTTCCCGGCGATTTCTCTCAAAGTCTGTAGAGCAATACTGCGGCAATACTTACGTTTACCGAACTTGTAAATGGTGAATTCAGGAAACATCGGTGGTTTCACACCAGCATCACCTCCTGTTAACCTCACAGCCCACCCCCTTGACTTTCCTAGTCGTTGAGCCTCATTGTACAGTTCCACCAGGGAAATATAGTCATCATCATTGGGAACGCCCGCCATCTTTATGTAGTACTTTCCAATTTCACCAGCATGCTCTTCGCAGGTTGGACCGATATCACCTTCTCCGGAAAATATCTTTCCACAAATTCGACATTTCTTTTTTATTGACACTTGACCCTCCTCGCAAAACAATTAAAAACCATTATTCAAAATGAGAATTAATTAATCAACCTGTTATTGGGCTTGCCACACCACTACAGAAACCAGGTTTTGCTAGAAAGAATCTACGATCCTGAACCGTTCTCTGTTCTCAGATCTCTGTTCTCCTGCAATCAATCCTCCCGAATCCCCTCACACACATAAGCGGTCAGCTCGCTCACGCTCAGGTTGTTGATGCCCAGTTTGTCTACCGTGCGCCCCCGCCGCCAGTAATCCGTGCGGTGCACGATGTTGCCCAGGGAGATGATGGCATCCATGGCGCGCACGTTCACCCCGTAACGATTGCCCAGCGAAGCCATTGGAACCAGGCTCATAGGGACATCTTCAAATATATAGCGGTGATTCAACGTGGGGGGCGCTTTGATGCCGTAGTACCCCTCCTGGTTGTGAATGGCTTCATACAGGTTCTCACCGGTGGTGTCATACGCCAGTTTGAGCCACTCCATGGCATCGCGCGTGCGCAAGCCCAGTGCAGCCCCAACGGTCACCCGCTCCCGATCAAGCACCTCCAGGACACGCGCCACAGATGGCGAAACACCTTCAATATAAAACTGGTAGTCTCCATGCGTGGTTTCGATCCATCCGGCGTTAAGTAGGGTGAGCGCGGGATGAAAGATTGAGCCCATGTTGTTCAAGCCGGTCTGCAGTACGTTGCCGCCATCTATAAATTGCGGGTAAGCCTCGCGGATCACGTCCAGCACCAGGCGGTTGCGCGTGGCTGGCAGCGCCGCCAGGGGGACTGCCTCCTTGATGCGGAAGATGCGTGCCTGGGCCGGGCCATCCGATCGCGAGGCGTAGATGAAGGTTTCGGTTTCCGCCACGGTCACATCTGCCGCGCAGTGATTGTCTCGCAGCACCTTGGATACCTCGATGGCGCCGCAAGTGCGCCCCGGGTGCAGTACGATGATCTGGCCATCCTTCAAAACTGGCGCAAGATGTTTTGCGATCTCGGCATGGGCTGAGGAAGGCACCACCACCATGATCATATCCACCCCTTCGATCGCCTCCTCGATATTGGCAGTCACTTTTTCCAGTTTACCAAATTCGCGCTTTTCACCGTCAAACCCGGCCAGGTCGATGCCGCCTAACTCGTGAATGGCTGCCACGTGGTCAAAAGATCGATTAAATAGATTCGTCGGGAAGCCCATCAGCCCCAGGTGAGCTGCCATGGCTTTACCGCCATGACCGGCTCCTACCACCGCAAATTTGGTTTTCTTTTCCATATCACTTCCTTCCTTTCTGAAGAAATCTTTCCAGTCGGACTTCTTCCTTGAGAGCTTCCCCTTTTTCATCCACCGCCAGGCAGGCGCCGCCGATCACGCGGGTGCGCACTGCTCCGGCAGCAAATGGATTGTTCAGCAATTGAGGCGCGTCCAGGATGCCCTCCCGCACTGCCCGTTCCAGAGTGTCCGCATCCGTGAGGGCATCTTTCACCCCGTCTTTCGCAAGATTTCGGATGGCTTCCAGGGTAACCTGTGCCTGCTGCACCAGGTCGCGGGTGCGCGCCTCCACCTGCGGGTCAGCCAGCATATCCGGCATGCCGCGCAGGGCATTTTCCACCGCTCGGCGCGCCATGCGGGCCGCCTCGATCACGTCCGCGGCCGTAGCCGCATGATCAGCCTCGGTGTGACCCACGATATGGATGATGTGCGGGCGCACAGCCATCTGCAGGTAGATGCTGGCAGACAGGTGGGCGCGCGCAGCCGCCGGTTCCAGCGGGTAGCTCAATAAGCCTGTGCGCGTCTGCCGCCAGATGCGGAATTGCTCGCTTTCAAGCGGTGCGATGATGAGCAGCATGGCGTTCATCTTGGCCAGATCCATGGCATCGGAGAGCCCCGGCGGGCTGTTGAACATCAGTTGCGCTATGTAGTCTTCTACCCCGAATGCCCGGGCATTATACGCGGAAAGATAAGCCGACACCACACACACCACATCCGGGGCGTCGCGCATGCCCCAGTGGTGTGGTTCGTTCAATTCCACCGGGATGCCGCGCACCCCGTACCACGTCATCACATGCTGGTGCTCGCGGATCGAGCCTGCCAGGTCCCACGGGCCGCGTCCGTCCATGCGGTTGAACCAGAACAGCGGGATGGCACACCAGGCGTTATGGATGGTCTCGATGTACATCTCCGCCAGGCGGATGAAGTCGTCCGTGCCGGAATAGGTGCGCAACAACGGGAAGTTGCCGCGCCGGCTGGCGGCGTAAAGTTGTCGGTAATCCTCTTCCGTGCGCACCGGCACCCCGCCCGCGCCGTACCGGCGGGCATCCTGACGCTCCGGATGGTAGAAGTTCTCCTGGGCGTCCTGGTCGATCCCCAGCGAGATCACGTCCAGCACGCGGGCCTCGGCGATCTCGCCGATACCCCGCAGTGTATCCTGCATGGTGGGCAGCCCGAAGTGATGACGGAGCAGCGGATAAGGGGCTTTCCAGCGGATACGTTCCAGCGTGGTTGCAGGATAGGCGATCTCCGCGCCAGGCTCCTTGCTGCCCTCTTTGAGTGAAGCCAGCACATCCTCGGTCATTTCGCTGCCGTCGAATACCTGCGCAAAGAACCCCATGCGCCGCGCACGTTCCGCCACCGGGGGTGTGCCGCCAAAGTAGAAGCGCACTCCCCGCGCGCGCAGATCATCGGCTTCCTCGGCAAACTCCGCCAGCAGTCGTTCACCGGTCTCCGGCGTCAGGCGGTAAGACACCCCTACGATCTCCGCGTTCTCCGCCCTTGCCGCGCGTAACACTTCCTTCACCGGCACTGCCGGACCAAGGAAAACCGTGCGCCAGCCGGCGGATTCCGCCAGGCGCAGGAAATTCATCACCCCGGCCACATGGACACATTCCCCCAGTGCAGCAGCAATAACTGTCTTCGTCATGCTCTCTCCGTTTCTGGTGATAGTCCCCCCACCTATCGAGATAGTGCGGATGCGTGCAATCCGTTCATCCAACAGCCTGAGCCCCTGATTCAAGCGATTTGCGATCATCACCCTGGCGTCTGCAAAGAATCATCAAACCAGGCAGACAATCAGGTGAAGAGGATTTCCTCTTCGATTTCAGAATTATACGGTATTTTATGGACCAAAAACAGGAAAACTGCCAAACCAGCTGTAAAACAACTCAAAAACTCGAATCTTAATATTTCCTTAAACTAGTTGACTTTCATCATTAAAAGTTGTAAGATATTCGCTTAATACGCTATGAATACTTCATTCGCCACCATTTATTACTTCTTTATGCTCCTTGCGGTCATGATGTACTATGCAAGGAAATCTCGAGTTAGGTGTGCAGAAGTAAAGTAGAACCAGACCAAAGAGTACCAAAAGCCACCTGACACCCATCAGGTGGTTTTTTTTACCCGCAGGAGGTGCCCGCCGCTACCATGAAGGCAATGCAAGACGATGAACTCAAATTGAAATTATCTAATCAGGAGAAGAAGAAAATGAAAGCCATCAAGTTTGTTTCAATTTTGTTCGTAATCGCTTTATTGGTCACAGCCTGTGCCAAGGCCCCCGTAGCTACCGAAGTTCCTGTGGCAACTGAAGCCCCGGCAGCAACCGATGCTCCTGTCGCCACTGAAGCACCTGCCGGCGAAGCAGCCGTTCCGGAAGCCTGCAATTCCGATCCTTTTGGCTGCGCCACCTTCAAACCCGGTGATGTGGTCAAGATCGGTATGGGCGCACCGCTCACTGGCGGTTATGCCTCCTTCGGTATTGATATTTCCCAGGGCGGCGAGTTGGCTGTCAAAGATGCGGGAACCTGGAATGGGCTGACCTTCGAACTGGTTGCCGAAGATGACCAGGGTTCCGCCGATCTGGGCGCTGCGGTTGCCAACAAGTACGTGGCTGACCCCGCCGTGGTGGCTGTCGCCGGGCACATCTTCTCAGGCGCCAGCGCATCGGCTGCCCCCATCTACGAGAAAGCCGGCATCCCAATGCTGTCTCCCTCTGCTTCCAACCCGCCCCTCACCTCCAACGGCTGGAAGGTCTTCAACCGCATTGTTTTCACGGATGAACAAGCCAGCACTGCCGTTGCCAAGAGATTGTTCAATGAATTGAACGTGCGCAAGCTGGCCGTGATGCATGATGGTGAAGATTACGGTAAAGGTCTCGCTGAACTCGTGGCTGCCAAGTTTGCCGAGGTGGGTGGTGAGGTCGTAGCTTCTGAAGCGATCACCCCCAAGGAAACTGATTTCACTGCAGTTCTTTCCGTGGTTGCCGCCAAGGGTCCGGATGCCATCTTCTTCGGCGGGTACACGGCTGAAGGCGGCGTGATGGCCAACCAGATGAAGACCACCGGCCTTGAAAACGCCATCTTCTTCGGCTGCGATGGCACTTATGGCGAGGACTTCCTGCAAAAGACTGGTGTGAATGGTGAAGGCGCGTGGGCTTACTCATTGAATCCGCCCGATAGCCCCGAAAAACTGGCCTTCGACGCTGCTTATGAGTCTGCCTTTGGTCAAAAACCCGGTGTGCTCTCCCCCTACACCTGGAACGGATATGACACCGTAGCCGGCTTGATCGACCGCATCAAAGCGGTAGCCATCACCGATGCTGCCGGTAACGTCTATATCCCGCGCGGCGCCCTGGTGGATGCTGTGCGCGCTATCAAGGATTTCAAGGGTGTTTCAGGAACTTACACCTGCTCGGAAATCGGCGAATGTAACATTGCCGGTCCACTCTTTATGGTTATCAAAGACGGTGCCTGGGTACCTGCCCAATAGTTTCCTCTCTTCCTCCGATCGGGGAGGCGCAAGCCTCCCCAATCCATCCCTGAAAACCTGAAAGAGCAGTTATGAATGATACCGTCCCCCTTAAGCTCAATACGACCGCCGCGAAGATACTGAAGTACGTTCGTCCAGTTATTGGCATTGCCGTTCTCGTTTTTATCCTCTACCGGCTTTATTCTGTTCTCATTGTTCAACATGAATTTGGTTTAGACACCTGGACCCGGCTGCTCGTTTCCGGGTTGATCATCGGCGGTGTGTACGCCCTCATCGCCATCGGTTACACCCTGGTGTACGGCGTCCTGTTTATGATTAATTTTGCACACGGTGAAGTGATGATGCTGGGCTCCTTCGCCGGTTATTTTGTGTTTGAAGCCCTCAACGCCGCCCCTTCGGCGGCTTCCCCGGAGATGAGTTTTCTGAACGCCAACCCGATCCTGAGCGTGATCATTGCGTTCCTGGCAGGCATGACGGTTTCCGCCGGTGCGGGCTACTTTCTGGAGAAGCTGGCTTACCGCCCGTTGCGCAAAGCGCCGCGCCTGGTGCCGCTCATCAGCGCTATTGGTGCCTCCATCTTCCTGCAGAACGCCGCGCAATTGCTCTTCAGCCCGCAGCAGCGCTCCTTCACCAACCCCGATCTGCTTACCCGCGGACAGGGCTGGAAGCTGGCCATCGGCGGCAGCAACGTGATCCTTTCTTACACTGGCGTTTTTACATTTGCGCTATCCATTATCCTTCTGATTCTGCTTTACACGATCGTCCAAAAGACCAGGCTCGGACGCGCCATGCGCGCGGTGGCCCTGGATAAAAAAACCGCTGCGCTGATGGGCATCGACGTGGATCGAACCATCAGCATTACATTTTTAATCAGCGGCGCGCTGGCCGGCGCAGCTGGTGTGATGTGGGGAATCCACAATGGGTTGATCGATTACTACGTCGGCTTCATCCCCGGCATCAAAGCCTTTACTGCCGCGGTATTAGGCGGCATCGGCAACATCCCCGGCGCCATGGTCGGCGGTATGTTCCTCGGTTTGATCGAATCCATGGGACCCGCCGCCCTGGGCATTCCCTTCCAGCTCAAAGACGTACTCGCTTTCATGATCCTGATCCTCGTGCTCACCTTCAGACCGTCCGGTCTGTTGGGCGAACGGCTTTCGGAGGAAAAACTATGAAAATCAACCTTCGCCAGTCCTTTCAAACCGGGATCGCGTCCAGCGTTGTTCACACGTTCTTTGTGCTCATCGGGTTTAATGCCATGCTCGCCGGGATTATCTCCAAGCTCTTTGTGAAAAAACCTTCCGGTCCCATGCCCGAAGCAGCCTACTTCATCATCTACTGCCTCCTGCTGGCAATTCTAACGGGGTACATCGCCGCTCGAAAAAACAAGGGCGGAAAGATCGGCAGTAAGTTACTGTCAGGAAGCCTGGGCGGGTCTGCGC
>Ga0116170_10001589_pt1 | contig 22762 bp, 27 predicted proteins | sample AD_JPNHW1_MetaG_FD_89797 | JGI IMG/M metagenome (GOLD analysis project Ga0116170, IMG submission 89797) | Active sludge microbial communities of municipal wastewater-treating anaerobic digesters from Japan - AD_JPNHW1_MetaG | ecosystem: Engineered > Bioreactor > Anaerobic > Digestate | place... | reverse complement strand
GTGTAAGGGTGATCGTGTCAAAGTCTTCCATTGCCGGGTTCGGTCTAAACTGGCAACATTGCGACCACATGACATTCTTCCCATCTCACTCATATGAGCAGTATTACCAGTCTGTTCGCAGGTGCTGGAGGTTCGGCCAGAAGAACGCAGTCACAGTAGACATGGTGACTACGGACGGGCAGGAAAACGTCATACGTAACATGCAGCGCAAGGCCGAAGCGTCAGACAAAATGTTTAGCCAGCTTGTAGAATTGATGTGCAATGAAAACGTTGTGAAGCAAACAAAAGGATACACTAAAAAGGAAGAGGTTCCGTCATGGCTGTAAAAGATCAAGTGATTACCGAAAAATACGCGCTCTATAACGGAGATTGCATCGAGACGATGCGCAACTTGCCGGATGGGTGTGTTGACATGTCCGTCTATTCGCCTCCGTTTTGTGGTCTATACAACTACAGCAGCAACGAGCGCGATCTTTCAAACTGCCGAAACTATCAGGAGTTTTTCGAGCATTACGGATATGTTATCGCAGAGGTTGCTAGGCTTACAAAGGCCGGTCGTATTTCCGCAGTACACGTTATGGATGTTCCAGGTCGTGGAAACGGAGATACGGCAAAGATGGGTTGCGGGGCCAACGTAGGAACTGGACTAATTGACTTCCCGGGCGACGTGATCCGAGCACACGAAAAATATGGTTTTGTGTTCGCCGGGAGAAGGGCAATCTGGAAAGAGCCGTTGGGAGTAAGAAACCGCACAATGGCGAAAGGTCTGGCACATAAGCAGATTGTGGAAGACTCTACGCTATGCGATGTGGCGAGCGCGGATTACCTTTTGATGTTTCGCAAGGTTGGAGAAAATTCCGTTCCCGTCTCGCATCCTACCGGCCTACTTAACTATGCTGGAGAAAAGAAAATGCCCGAGGAATTGGCCGTATATCGCGGGCATACCGGAAAGCAGATCGAAAACAGGTATAGCCATTGGATTTGGCGCAACTACGCGAGCAGTGTTTGGGACGACATTCGCATTGAACGCGTTTTGCCCTACAAGTAGTCAAGAGATCCGGAGGACGAAAGACATGTGCATCCTCTACAGCTTGACGTGATCGAACGCGCATGCGTTCTATGGAGCAATCCCGGCGAGACTGTCTTGACTCCTTTCATGGGTGTAGGTTCAGAGGTCTACGGTGCCGTTCTGAATGGCCGTCGCGGGATTGGCATCGAATTGAAGCCGTCATACTACCGGCAGGCCGTAAAGAATCTTGCCGAGTGTGAAAACTCAATCACTGTTGACGACCTTGGCATTTAATGCTACGGTACTATCAAGCATGAAGACGAACCATACCGATTTAGCCCGCATACAGGAACACGCCAGCCGTAGCTGACCGTCTTCATGCTAACTGTATGCGGGCTTTTCTTTTTTCGGTAACGAGGCAAAAATGTACGGCAAAATCTTCGCATCAATGTATGAGGGGTCTATGGTTGGCGCTGGCCCCGTCGTGTTCGCCGTGTGGGGATACTGCATAGCGCGTGCGGAACAGGACGGAACTGTCCTTATTAACCCTGTTCTGTTGGCTCCTATCATCGGCACCAGCGTCGTTGAAATCGAAACTGCAATCAACTACCTTACCAGCCCAGACGAACACAGCAAAAATCCGCAACATGAAGGGCGCAGGCTCATCAATCAGACAGGATATCTGTATTTTGTCGTTAGCCATGAAATCTATCAGGGGATCAAAAACGGTCAGGACAGAAGGGATTACATGCGGGAATATATGCGACGTAAACGCGAAACAAACGACTCAAAAGAACCTGTTAACAAGTTAACAGAGTTAACAAAAGTTAACCCTATATCTATATCTATATCTAAGATGTTAAAGAGAGAGGTCAAGGAGAGAGAGAAGTTGCCGTTCGATTCTGAGGCTTTCGCGGCGGCATGGGGAGAGTGGAAAAAGTTCCGGTCAGAGATTCGCAAGGGGTTGAAGCCGACAACGGTAAAGAAGCAGTTGGCGTTTCTCGCAAGGCTTGGCGAGGAAAAGGCTATCAAGTCGATGGGAACTTCAATCCTCAACGGGTGGCAAGGGTTATTTGAGCCGGATGATAAAGCCGCGTCGGGACACGCGACGAAGACCATGCGCGAAATCTGGACGGACTGCGCCAACAGGTGCAAACACTGGGACGATAAAAAACTGTGGTGTAAGCGCCATGTGGTGTCAAAGCCTGAGCGGTGCGAGTTGTGCAACGAGTTTTAGGTTAACAAGATTACCGTTTTAAAAAAGAGAAAGGACTTATTATGGCGAACGAAATTGTTACAGCTTGGGTTACAAAGTATTCACTAAGCAAAGGTATCCAAGTCGTTAATGGTGAGGTAAACCACCAAATCAGCAGCACAATGCTGATTTATGGACGACACGGAATAGCACACGGTAAAGACTGGCATAGGACTCGTGAAGCAGCGTTTGCACGCGCAGAAGAGATCCGGAAGAATAAGATAGCCTCATTAAATAAGTCAATTGATAGGCTTGAGCGCATGAAGTTTAAGGAGGTTACCACGAAAGGCGAGGCACCGCTATGAGCGAGACACAACACACCGCACCTGCACAGATGCAAGCCGCGAATAGCTGTTGCCTCAGCCGCTTGGTTCGGCTTCCGGTTGCTTTCGTTTTGGCGCGTGTCTATGGCGTGCGCGGAGCGATTAAACCGCCGATAGGTGGATGCCGTTTATACCGCATCCGTTATCGCTTGTGGAGTCAGATAAACCGACTCTATCGCTGGTCTGGTCTTCCGGAGCGATGGGCAACGTGGTACACGAGGAATGCTGAGGATGACTGCACTTGTTATGTGGATGACACAGACCTCGGTGATGACGGAGAAGAGGACTTGACCTGTCCGCATTGCAGTGGGACGGGTGGCGAACCGTTGGATGACGGAATTACGCCATGCGAGTACTGCGACGGAGAAGGCTATCTTTATTGGATGTAGCCGAACAACAGATCGGCTCACGTTACGCGGAAGGCAAATAATGGACATGACACAAGACCAAATCGAATGCGGACTTGCTGCGGACAGGGTTAACAACGCCTATCAGCGTCTTTGCAGGTCGGAGCCTGGATCTGGAGTGGCGATGTACGCCGAACAGGCCGGATACGCAACGACAATCGTTAGGATAGTCGGTCACATGCTTACCGACAAGCCGGGGTGGACTGACAGCATGAATCGCTATCTGAAAGCGAACGGAGTCCAAAACCCAGACGTTGTCGGTTGGATGCATTGGGCGACGGGCATCCTGAAAAAGAGGCGCGAACACTACCAGCAGTTCAGGGGTGGGGGTTCGCAAGGATGAATGGAAAACAAAAGTGAGGAATGAGATGAAGGAGAGACCGATTCTGTTCAGCGGGCCGATGGTCCGCGCGATCCTTGAGGGCCGCAAGACCATGACGCGGCGGGCGATGAAGCCGCAGCCGCATGACGGAGTTGATTCAGTTGAATGGCAAGACTGCATCATCACAGGATGCAACACCCCAGATCAATCAGGGTTTGCCATGATGCGAGACGGGGTAATCGAGAGTGAGGCAATCCGCTGCCATTACGGCGCGCCTGGAGACCGGCTGTGGGTGCGCGAGACGTTCGGATATCCGGAACAGAATGAAGATAACGGCGTCGTGTACCGAGCGACAGACCCGACATGGGATGAGGCAACAACGAAGTATTGCAAGACCATGCTTTGGAATCCCTCAATTTTCATGCCGCGCTGGGCGAGCCGGATCACGCTGGAGATCACCGGAGTGCGGGTGGAGCGGTTGCGCGAGATCAGCGGTCGCGATGCGATTGCTGAGGGTGTTGAGCATTTTACTGTCAACGTCGGAGACGCGACGGTGACGACGTTCAGAGACTATCTGACAGGCGAGACAAACCGCGCGGCCAGGCAGAGTTTTGAAACCTTGTGGAAGTCAATCAACGGTGCCGACTCTTGGGACGCAAACCCGTGGGTCTGGGTGGTGGAGTTCAGGAGGGTTGAGAAGTGAGCGGATATGACGTGATTTTGTCGGGGCCGATCACGGGCGTTCCGGACTACGTTGTCAAATTCGCGCTGGCGTATGTAAAGACCAGGCAGAATGGGCTGAACGCGACGGGTCGGCTGCCGAAAGTGTGGAATCCGGCGGAGCTGCCGGCGGGGCGTGCGTATGGGTGGTACATGCGGCGATGCGTAGACGCGATCTTCGAGTCGCCCGGCGCGACGTTGGCGCTGCTGCCGGGCTGGGAGGAGAGCAAAGGTGCGATGGCCGAGAAGGCGCTGGCGGTGTCGCTCGGAATGAAGGTGGAGGTCATGCCGTGAGGATTATCATAGGGCTTAAGTACCGCAAGGGCCGCGTCATGCTTGACACGCGGATGGACCAGTCGTCAACCGACAAGGTGGCCGAGATCAACGCAGGAAAGGCGCTGTTCGACCAGATCAACGGTGCGTTTGCTGAGATGGTAAACGGTCATTCAGAAGGGGGCGAGAAGTGACAGCAACTACGCTAAACGGTTGCGCCGCAGTGATTCGAGCGTATAACGCGAAAGGAGTGGAGCCATGAAGCGGTCAATCAGAGAATCGTTCTTGCTATGGATCGGACGCAAGGCGGGAGTCGGAGAATACGAGGTGATGCCAACATGGCTTCGCGTTGTCGCCTACATCATCATGCCGGAAAGACTGAAATGGGCGTGGGAACAACGAGGCTACAACCCAGTGACTGACGTTTACACGTTCAGCGGAGGGAAGGTCAGCAGGCGGTTCCTCGTCATGCTGACAAGGCAGACGCCTGAAGGTGTTTGGTTCAGGTCGGCTGAGCTTGAGAGCGGCATCATCACTATTGAAATGAGGATATTCCACGATGAACAAGCGCCAAACGCTCTAGGATGCGCTACAACGCAAGGCAACACTCGCAACGCTAGATGATACGTTAAGCAGTGATGAACGCGAACACGGCGCAACGTAGACGTGCTAGACGCGATAAGGCTAGAACATGACACACTCAGAAGCAGGAAAACTGGCAAAAGGCAAGGCAAAGACGCTCACTGCGTATCAGCGCGAGCGGAAGCGCGAGGCCATGCGCAAGATTCTTTCGCTTCGCTGGAGCGTCGAGCCTACTCGCTGGGTATTGTCGTTCTCTGGCGGCAAGGACAGTACTGCGCTTCTACACGTAATTTTGCGAGAGAGGTTACCGCTTGATGAGGTTATAGCATTTCAGAGCGATTGGGAGTTTCCCGAGATGGAAGACCACTTCCGTCTTGTCGAGTCAAACACAGGCGTATCAATCAGGCGCGTTTACCAGCGGACTTCATGGTGGGAACTGCGAAAGCGTTGGGGTTGGCCGAAAGCGCAATGCCGTTGGTGTACAGGAGAGAAGGGTTCTGTTATCGACAAGGAAACGCGTGGATGCGGAAAATACATCGGACTTAACGCGGATGAATCGTACAGGACGGCAAAGTATTCGCAATCGAAAGGACAAAATAAGTGGGCAAGATGGCCACTTGTTGACTTCGGCATAACCGCATCCGTGGCAATAGGAATGTGCCGCGCACTCGGTTACACATGGGGCGGGCTGTATGATCTGTGGCCGCGACCTTCATGCTGGTGCTGTCCAATGCAGAAGGTTGACGGGTTGCGCACTTTGAGGAAGCACAGGCAGAAGCTTTGGGCGGAACTGTTAAGCATGGATGACGGTAGAGAGTTTAAGGCAGGGAAGACAATCTCAGAGCTAGAAACGAGGTTCGCGAATGAAAACACGTTGGGCATTTAATCACGCGCACGCGACGGAGATTAGACGATGATCGGAAACATGTCAAGTTTTTTGAAAGTTAGGCTACTTTGGAACGCTACGAGCGCGGTACACGTGGCGCTGAGCGCGGTATGGTGCGCCTTACACACTGTTTTCGAAATAGGGCAAAAGCATGAGGTGAAAAAATGCCCGACCGCAAAACCATGAGGTGGGTCCTTCCGTGGCTTTTCTAAGCCATCCCCAATGGGCGAAGTCTCTGCAAAAAACTGACTAACCAAAAACGAGCAAGTGGCGTATAATCAAACTGTTGTAACACGTGAGGCCAGCCAACAGGATACCGTGGCCTGGATGATTGGTTGGCCGGTGATGGGCCAGAAAAGAGGAAACATGACAGCTGTAGGTTCAAGGGTAACGGCGATTCTGGAAGCAAAGGACGGCGTTGTGCGGTCGTTCGGTGACGGTGTATATGCGGGTGACTTCGACCTTCCACCACAAGCAGTAGGTTGTAACTTAGGACAGAAGAACCCCCGCATTGACCTCGACAGCGGAAAGACGGTCTGGGGGTGCGAGTCGTGGTGGGGACCGTGCGAGGCAGTAAGGAAGAGACTTCCCGCTGACTGGAAATGGGAAATCGTGGACATCGACGCGCATCGCGAGTCCAACAAATGATTGGAAGAAACGGTTAAATGACGGGCGACGTGAAAAGACCCATGACAAACGCGGAAAAGCAGCACGCTTTTCACGCTCGCCATTCTTTGATCGAAAGGTTACATTGCGACGACATGAAACGGCGCGAACGGCTGGAGAAAGATCCCGCCAAGTGGTTGCGCTTCTACCTTCCGCAAACGTTTTTGAGGCCGTTCGATAAGCCGCACTTGGAAATCATAGACGGGGCGATGAAGGCTCACGAAACCGGCGGGCGATTCCTTGTTGCCGGTGAGCGCGGTATCGGCAAGAGTTCTGTCTTTTATGGAATCGTTCTGCTTTTGGCGTTAAGCGGACGCAGACATTTTCCGGTCTATCTTCCATGGTCGGCTCCGGTTATGAAGCGCGGTTTCCAGTTCTGGAAAAACGCGCTGGCGTTCAACGAGACGCTTCTTGCTGATTACCCTGAATTTTGCCAGCCGTTCGCACATGCTAGGGCAATTTCGCAAAAGATGGCCGCGCTTAGGTGGTCCGACACGGAACAGCCGTGCGGGGCCGCTTTGCAGATCAGTGACGGAATGATTATCCTTCCAGACTCGCTGGGGGTGATCGGCGGTTCAACCGTAAACGGTAACCCTCGCGGATTGAACTTCCCGCAGCCGGACGGTTCTGTGTTGCGTCCTGATATCGCTTTTGTAGATGACCCGCAGGATAGGAGTGTCGCCCGTTCGCTGATTTTGACCGATGAAACGTGCGCAAAGATCGACGGAGACATTGCCGGACTGGGTACGGCTGGCGGCGGCTTCCCCTTGCTAATGTCTGGAAACTGTATCTGTGACGGCGATGTGATGTCGCGCTACATGGATGATCCCAACTGGCGATCTTTACGCGTTGCCTGTGTTGAGTCGTGGCCGAAAGGATGGGATAACAAGGGCGACTCTTGGAAGCTTTGGCGCGATTGGTGGGCGACATACCAGGCCGATCAAAAGGCAGGAGCGGCGTTCTACCGCAAGAACCGAAAGCAGATGGTTGCGGGGTTTGTCCTAAGTGCGCCGAACGCATACAAGGCTAATACCAGCAAGTATCTTACAGACGCGTACGCGGTGGCCATGCGGCAATATTGGCAGATGGGGCATGAAGCCTTCATGGCCGAACGCCAGCAGACGCCGGTTAGCAAGGAAGCTCTAGCGCCGTTCAATCTGACCGTTCCGCTCATCATGTCGCGGGCCGATGAAAACAGAGAGCCGCACGTAAAACCTGCTTGGGCAAACACCGTAATTGCCAGTTCGGATATTAACGATTACGGTTTGTCTTCCGTGATTAACGGATTCGGTAACGATCAGACAAGCGGCGTAATGTGGTACGGCATCATTGACCGCAACGGCTTACCGCTGATAGACTCTGCGATACCTGAGGCAGAAAAGGCGCGCCAGTTGTTTGACGGTCTTTGCCGTGCCGGTGAAATGTTGGCAGACAGCGCAAGCAGGCCCGCCATATGGGGTATAGATGCCGGATACATGGGGCAGGTTGTACGGCGCTATGCAGACACGACGGGGCGCAAATGTGGAATGCAGATCATCCTTTGCCGTGGCATGGACGGCAGGCGCTACAGGCCCGGATTCAAGGCAATAGGGCACCCACGCGAACAATGCCATATGACGGAGTGGCCGCAGATCGGGCGCGGGTTGGCATGGAACGCTGATTACTGGAAAGAGGTGATGCAAAGGGCATGGCTTGGTGATATCGGAAAGCCTGGGTCGTGCTCGCTATTTCGCGGAGATCATCGTGGCTTTGCAGAACAGATTTGGCGAGAGCGTCTAATGGGTAAGGAGGTTGTTGCTGGCGTGCCGGTTCACGTATTCGCTAGGGTGTCGGGGCGTCATGACTACGGCGACGCAATGGCGCAGAGCTATGCGCTTGCAGCATACGGAGGGATCGGAACTACTGGAGAACAGGAACAGCCGCAAAAGGCTGTTTACTTCACATCGAAACGAAGGTGATTTTGCGGGCGTATGTTTGCCTGCGCTTAAAAAAGGAGCAGTATGGAAATCACGGCATGTGGTTTGTATTGGATGACAAAATGCGATGACATTAGAACGATGTTAGAAATTGATGAATTTTCAAACCGTTAAATAAATACTGCCAGCCAATGGTACAGAATTACGGTAATTCACTGGTTTTTGGAGGTTTTATGAATGACAAAGAGTTGCACGTTAAGCGTTGCGAGTGTGATGTAAGCATACAAATGTGTAGAGTAAGAGATGCTAAAATCGCAATGGATGATGGTTACAAGAGGCTAAAGGCTGAATTAGAAAGGGAGTACTCGAAGCTAAAGTCAGACTATGAGCGAGAGTGTATCATGCTAGAACGTGAAAGGGCGTATCTAGAAAACGCAAGAGAGGCGATTGATAAAGGTTTTGATTCATAACAAAGAAAGGATCAGTATGGGAAGGCCAAGAAAAATTCTAAGCGCAGGCGTTGAAGCTGTTGTCAACCGCGATCCGGCAACGTTCAACCGCGATCCGGTAATTCAATCGCAGGAAGTCGCATTTGACCACACTCCGATTGTTCGCGTGACGCGTCCGGTATGCCCTAAGTGCGGTTGCTCGACGTGGCGCGTCGGAGGAACTACGCGCCCCAATGTCATCACCGGCGAAATGTTGCGATGGCGTAAATGCGCGAAATGCGGACAACCGCAATATCACGCTTCGCCCATGACCGAGGAAGAAAAAAGGCGCTATTCGGCATATTGATTCTAAGGATAGAAGTGATGATGTTTCGAGCTATTGACCTTGACTAGCCAATGTGGCTATAAAAGGGCATGGCAACGGAACTAAACGCGCTTCCAACGTCTATAGTGGCCGGTGAGACACTTGCGGCAACGTTAACAGGAGTGTCAACCACTGGACGTTCTTGCTCATACCAGTTCGCGTCAAAGACGCCGTTGACAGTCGCTTGCACGATTGTTGACGGCGTTTTCGTTTTGACAGTTTCGGCGGCACAGACTTTGATTCTCAAAAGCGGTATCATCCGTTTCGCTGCCTTCGCAACCACAACCGCGACATCTGTAGTCGAGTGCGTCGACTCAGGTTATTTGACGGTTGAAGCGTCTCCGTTGGCCACATCCGATTACTCTGCCGCTCTCACGGCGGTTGATGCGGCTATCGCTAACTATGCCGCAAACCCGAACAAGCGCGTTGCACTCGGTGCAATGTCGGTTGAATACCGTAGCCTTGATGAGCTTTTGGCGTTGCGTGCTTTTTACATCGGCGAGATCCAGCGCGACATATCCGGAGCAGGAACTGGCCCGACGCGCATACTTGCGAGGTTCGCATGGTAGTAAACCCTTTAAAATGGTTTTCGCGCCGTGAAGAATCACGCGGCAAGATGGTAAACGCCGGTCAATACCGCGCGTTTGCAGCGGCGCAGGTGAACCGCTTGCTTGGCCCTTGGAAATGGGATTGCGGCTTTGCGAATGACGATATCCGCGCCCAGTTGGTCACGCTTCGAGCACGTTCGCGGGACATGTATAAAAACAGCCCGCACCACAGGCGGTTTATCAATCTTGTGGCGACCAATGTAGTCGGCGACGGGTTCGCGCTAAAATGCACTCCGCATGACGGCATGCCGGGATCTTCTCAATACCGCGTGGACAAGATGGCGTCTCGCTTCCTCGAATGGCATTTCTGGAAGTGGTCTACGTCGCCTGAACTGTGTGACTCCACAGCACGTAAAACGCTTGCCGAAATAGACCGATTGAACGCAAGAACTTGGGCGCGTGATGGCGAGTACTTCAACTTAATCGACACGACTGCACCGAACAAATATGGCATAGATATCCGCGTTATCAGGCCTGATGCGGTTGATGAACGCTATGATGCAACGCTGTCAAACGGCAACACCGTGCGCATGGGCGTAGAGCTTGACGCTGATTCGTTGCGTCCTGTCGCCTATTATTTACACACGATTAAGGAGTACGCAACATGTATTGGATCACGCGGGCCTCTTGTGCGCATTCCTGCTTCGATTAACGGCGGATACGGAATCATTCACGGTTACACGCAGGAAGACGAAGATCAAACACGCGGCGTACCTTTAGGCCATGCAGGACTGACAACCCTGAAAATGCTGGAAATGTGGAACGAGGCCGAACTTGCGGCGGCGATTGATGAGACGTGTACGGTCAGAACGTATCACGCACCGCAGGGACGAGAGAGCGAGATAGCGAATCTTTGCGACCCCAAGAACACCGACGTTGCCAACGCCATGACGGCCCCAAAGGAGCCGGGACAAAGCGAAGTGCTTCCGCAGGGGTGGGAAGTTTCGACAAACACGCCTTCGCATCCTAACCGCGAAACTACGGCGTTTAAAGCATCGTATCAGCGCGACTATGCGACCGCCGTAAACTGCGAATATGCAAACCTCTGCAACGACTGGAGCGGCGTAAATTACGGTTCGGTTCGCGCCGGTACTCTTTCTGAGCGCGATATGTGGCGCGTCATGCAACAGCAGATGATTTGCGACAGCAAAAGCCCCGTGTACCTTGCTTGGCTTGGGCGCTTCCTGTCTGTCGAGATAAGCGGCGGTTTCCCAGCTTCCAAGTATGATAAATTTTCAGAGCATGAATATAGAGGCCGTCGTTGGACGTGGGTTGACCCGCTCAAGGACATCAAGGGTGCCGAGATTGCGCGTGCGCACGGGTGGAAGACTGACCAACAGATTACGGCTGAATTTGACGGTGACTGGGAAGACAACATCGAGGAAATTAAACGTGCGGATGAGGTTGTCACTGGAACAAGCTTGGAGGTGAAGAATGAGCAGAAAGAAAAACAGCCAACAGCAACAGCATGAGCAGGACGAAGACAAAACACGCAACGAATGCGGTCTTAGTTTTCGCGAGGCTGAAATTGATGTCGGAGAGGATGAAGACAAGAAGCCCGTAGTCCGCATGTCTGTTTCCAGCGAGACTCCGGTATTGACCTATGTCCGCATGGGCGATCAATGGATGATGGCCTATGAGATACTAGACCATAACGAATCAAGCATTGACCGCTCACGCTGTTCTGATGGACTCGTTATTCAGGATACGCACTATGGAGATCAAATCGGGCTTATTCGCGCCCCGATTATCTCAAATAAAAAGCTTGGTGGAATTGTTGAATTTTGCGCAGGCGAACGGGCCAAGGAAATCGGCTTGGACGCGGCAAACGGGCTCAGGCGTAACACAAGCGTGGGATATCGCTGTGACCCTGATAAATACGTGATGGAAGGGCAGAAAGACGGCTATCCGGTGGTACGGTCGTTGTCTTGGTGTCCTCACGAAGCATCGTTTGTCAATGTCCCTGCTGATACCTCTGTCGGTGTTGGCCGTGCGTTGAACGTGAATGAAAAACAAACCCCTCATACAGAGGGAGAAGGAAGACAAGAAATGACTCCGAAAGAAATGGCTGATTTGTTTACTCGCGGAGCTAAATTCGGCGTGTCTGCCGAGGAAGTGCAGAAGCTTATCGACGCCGATCAGGGCCGCGCCGAGTTGGACGCGATGATCGTTGAACGGCAGGCTTCGAAGATTACGGAGCTCTCCGTGCCTAAGAAGGAAGACCCGACGCAGGGCCAGCGCAAAACACCGCCTATTATCGGCGGAGATAGGCATGAAGAGGAAAAGATTGCGCGAAACTATTCGATTCTGAATGTCCTGCGGCGTGCCGCCGGTATCAAAACGTTTGGTTTCGGCCAAAAGGTTGATTGCGGCTTCGAGGATGAGATTAACCAAGAGTGCCGCCGTCTCGGCCTTGGCAGTGTTCGCGGTGGCGAATTTATACTTCCTCATGCCGTGTTGGCAAACAGAAGTTTCACCGTTGCCGGGACTTCCAGCGCGACTGTTGCCACCAATCTTTTAACCGGTGAGTTTATCGACGCTTTGCGCCCTAAGACGATTCTTGAGGCGCTCGGAGTTGACTTCCGTACCGGATGGGTTGGCAACATTGATATCAGCAAGATGACGGCTGGCGCAACTGGCTATTGGGTGCCAGAGGGTGGCGACATTACCGATAGTGGGGCCACGCTCGGTACTGTGCAGGGAACGCCGCATACGTGCGGATTCAGCGTGGACATCACGCGCCGCATGCTTTTGCAGTCTACGCCTGCCGCCGAAATGCTTACCCGTGATGACATCCTAAAAGGGATGGCGATCATGGTTCAGACCGCCTACTTTACCGGAACTGGAGCGGATGGCCAACCAAGCGGCATTATCTCTGCCGATGGCGTCAACCTCCCGTCCGTCACACAGGGTACGCCGACGTATGCCGAATTGCTCGGCTTCCCCGGCGACATTATGGCAGACGAGGCCGAAAGCGATAATCAGAAGTGGGTTATCAGCGCTGCGGTTTGGAAGAAGCTCGCCGCAACATTCACGGACGGGACGGCAAAGGCCGAACGAGTGCTGGATTACACCGCAAAAACACTGCTCGGTTATCCGTACATTCGTAGCCAGAGCGTCGGTGCGAAAGCCGCTATGTTTGGCGACTTTACGCAGACGATGGTGGGCATCTGGGGTGCCGGTGTTGACCTGAATGTTGATACGGCATCCCTGTCGAAGTCCGGCGGTCTGCGCCTTGTGGCGTTGCAGGATGTGGATATCCTTGCCCGCCATGGCGAGGCGCTGGCCTATTGCGCGGCAGTGACGGCGTAATCGTTCATGGGTTAACCAAGCGCGGGGACGCCAACCCGCGCAATTTGAAGGGATGATGAAATGAAAAAGTTTCTCACGTTTACGGCGTTCGCGCTGTTGTCTATCGGCCTGTTTGGTCAGGATGCCAACCGTCTGCATTACTTGCAAATCTACGGCGCGAATGCCAAGACCGAAGACAACGCGGGCGTTGACATTTCGGCATACAAAGGCAACGCGACGTTTGTTTGCTCAATCGGCGAGGCTGTCGGCGGTAACATGCTTACCAACGTGATTACGCTGGCGCATTCTGCCGATAACATTTCGTTCGCGACGATCACGAATATCCTCGGCAACGCCGGGGTTATCACGTCGGTGGTCGGCACGAACGAGCATACCATTGCAACCTATCCGATTGATCTTGGTCGGCTGCATAAGTATGTGCGTGCGTCGTCTGTGAACTATCAGGATACAAACTCCGTCAGCGTGATTTTGGTTGCGCCGATGAAGGCCCAGTAAAGGAAGAGCAATGCCCGATCTTGTCACAAGCGTTTTCGCATCCATTCAACAGGCTTTGCCGGAATCTGCGGTCACCGTTACGACCAAAGACGGCACTGTGTTTGCATGCGCTTGTGAGGGGATCGGGCATTCACGAACAAACAGCGAGGAAGGCCAGAGCTTCGCGCCAATCGCTTCTCTCTATATTCCGCAAGCGCATGATCCGGAAGGCAAGCTTTTTTTTGGCGGGATAGTTAAAGTGCTGTACCAAGGCAGAGAAAGCGACTGGCGTATCGACACGGTTTATAACCAAGCAGGATTGCTCAGGATCGACTTGAAGGCGCTACATGGCTGATATTACCATACAGTTTCCAGAGCGCGACGTGGCAACGCTGTTTTCGCAGATTCAGCGCGCGCAGACCGATTTAAACAAGGACACGAGAAAAGCAATTTCGTGGGCTGGATCTTCTTTGTGTACAAGTCTTGGAGCGAGCACAAAAAATGCACCGGAGCGCCGGAAGGTTTTTAAGGCCACGCCTAGCCTTATGGGTGCACAGATGGAAAAGGCCAACAAAGGCGAGAAGCAGGTTATCCGCGAAGGAATTGCCGAGGCTCCTTACGGTGTCTACATCTACAAGAACGGCAAGCCAGTTTTCAGGCAGATCAAACAGATTTCGCCGCGTGTGATTCCTTTCAGATCATCGTCAACAGGAGAATGGTTGGGGCGTCATGCAGGAACAGGCGAAGTCCATAAATTGCATAGATGGCTTCGAGAGAAGACGCTTCTGAAAGACCATCCTCTTGTGAAAATAAAGTATGCCGGACTCGCAAAACTGGCATGGAAAATCGCGAAAGCTAAGGTTGTTTCAGGTGGATACGGTTTCGCGATGCGCATCAAGAAACCAATCGTCGAGGTTGAATGGGTTGGCAGTGCGTTCAATTCTTCTGTAAAGATTCGCGACATGCTTGGCTATGCGATGGACGCTTTCAGGACGGACGGTAAGCAGGCTGTAAATTCGGCATTTAAACGCGCTTCCGATAGTTTGGAAAAACGCATTTCGGATGCGGTTGAACGCAATCTTGAAAAGGCGGTGAGTTGATGGCAGAGAACATTCCAGCTTCTTTTGAGACTGCGCTTGCCGACGTTTTGCGCGGATACGATATCGGCGCTGAAACGATGGTGCGCTGTTGGCACGTAATCCGCAACGATTACAAATGGCAAGAGTCTGTTGATAGGGTTCTGCCGTGCATAGATATCCGGTGTTCCGCGCCTTCGATGAATGATAACCAGCGAACTCTTTCATGCTCAATCGCAATCGGAATTATGACGCACGCTGAGGTTGACGTAGACCATGCTGTTATCTCCGGTGTCGAAACGTCTGTGCAGGCCGCTTTGTTCTCTCTATTTTCAGGATGGGCCGATGGTAGCACGGATGGAGACTGGGCAAGCTTCAACTCGGCAATCTCAAACGAATGCCCATCGGTAAGCATCGGCGGCTTGACGCTTGGGGAGCCTTCCGCGCCTTCGCAAGACGGAGAATCAAACTCTGTCGGGCTTGCGCTGACGGTTCATTTCTGTTCAACGTCTATTCACTAAGTAACAAGGAAGGTGTATCATGGGAACAAACTTCGGAGCATTGACAGATCATTTCAGCGCGATCAGCACGAACCTCGTTTTAATCAGCTCTAGCAAAAGCCCCACGGCTAAAAGCGTTGCGGAGGCCCGCGACGCAAACGGCGATATCGGTTGCCAAGAGGTTTATGGGGCTGCCGATATTTTCGACGTGTCTTGCGAATATGAGATTCACGCAGCGAGTTACGATACTTCCGCGCTGAAACTCGGCGAGATCGCAACCGGCATAGGCGTAGCGTCTATCGCTGTCGCTACAAGCAACGGATCTTGGCCTAAGGTCACGATCAGCGGGCGGACTGGGCTTGAAACGATGGTTGCGCCTACCGGCAAGTTGAACACGTTCACGTTCCCGACGCTTACCGTTATCGGTGCGAAAGCGGCACAACCGCTTGGCTTCACGGTCGGAGGTGGATCGCTTACAGATTCAAGCGTAGAGGCGTCGGCTGAAATCGCGGAAACGACGGACGGGCTTGGCGTTCCAAAGGCTCACGGCATCAGCGGAGCGAGCGGCACTATCAGCGCGACGTTTGTCCGTTGCCCCGATACCGCACCCGCTTGGACGTTGACGCTTGAAGGTGCCGCTTCCACGCAGGAGCCCGGCGCAGAGGAGGGGCAGGCGGCTTTTCATACGGCAACCGCTTCCGCCGTCTTCAAGATTGCGCGTGATTCGGCGTCCTAACAACTAACGGAGGCCTACTCATGCAGAGACTTCCGCGAGAGGTTTCCAGCCAAGCGCGTTATGAGCTTGCATCGTTGCGCAGTCAAGGGATCTCCTTAACTGACGATGATGTGTGCCTCATCAATGCGCTGTGCTGGGAAATCGAGTCTCCGCAGGCACGGCGCGAGTTGGCCAGAGGTTTTCCTGTCAAAGTCGGCGGTGTTGTCCTGTGGCCGCGTACCGTGCAGGCCGTCCATTGGTTCGAGCGTGTAGGTTGCGAAATGCCGGATGCTACCTATGCGCTCGCCTATTCAATGGCGCTAGGGCGAGAGCCTGACATGCTTCTGTCCGATTGGCAAGATGTCAAACGTTGGGCCGACAGGCTCACATGCACGCGTGACGAGCTTGTATTGGCTATGGCTGAGGTACACGCGCAAGACGAGCGCGACGCGTTGCCTGTATCAGAGCAAGACCGCGAAAGGTCGGTTGCTGAATTATCCACGCGGATGCACGCTATCCATGGCGGCGATATCGAGCAATGGGAGCGGCATTGCTCTTTCGGCTATCTGTGTGATTTGGCCGACGTTGTTGCCGGACAGACCATTGAAGGCGGCATAGAAAAGCTTCTGAAAGATCGCGCCAACCTTGTCCTATATACGGCGATCAAAGCCATAAAGGAACGCAAAGCCAATGACAAGTAAAGCATTAGAAATCATCATCGGCGCGAAGAACATGACGGCGCGTGGAATCGCGGCGGCAAAGGCCTCTTTCGCGTCTTTCGGGAAGTCAATTAAAAGCGCGTTATCTGGCGCGTTTGGTTTCGCGAAACAGCTTGCAACCGGTATCGGTATTGCAGGTGCCGCCGCTATGGCCGTTGGGCGTAAGGTTATCGCGGAATATCAAGGACAGGTTCAGGCAGAGGCCAAGCTTAAAGGCGCTCTCGAAGCTACCAGTTACGCGGCTGGGTTTACGAGCCGAGAGCTTGTTGCCTATGCCGCAAACCTGCAAAAGACGGTCGGCGTGAGCGATGACGCGGCAATCTCCGCAATGGGATTGCTGTCCACTTTCAGTAACATTCGCGGAGACAATTTCAAGGCCGCAACGATGGCTATTATTGACATGTCCGCAAGCATGTCGAAAGCCGGTGAGTCTAGCGCAGATATCGAGAGCGCGGTCAAGCAAGTCGGCAAGGCGCTTAATGACCCTATACAAGGCATGACGATGCTTTCTAAGGCCGGGATCACGTTCACCGATTCGCAGAAAGAACAGATCAAGACGCTACAGGAATCTGGAGAACTGCAACAGGCGCAAGGCTTGATTCTTGCGGAACTTGAAGCGCGTTTTGGCGGCGTTGCGAAGGCAATGTTTGATTCAGATGTCGGCACTAAAAAGCTTAGTATCGCATGGGGCGAACTTCAAGAAGAGATCGGACGCGTAATTGTTGAAGGAAGCAGTCTTAGCGGCGTGTTTGATTCGGTTTCTGAGGCGGTTAATAATCTGGCCGAGAGTGGATTGATCGAGCTTTGGGCGCAGAATGTCCAGAAGGCAATATCGTTCCTATTGCCGGGTTTGGCAAAAGTAGGTTCTGCGTTCGGATGGATGAAAGAAAAGATCGCGGGCGCAAGCGCATTTTGGGGCGCTATCGCAGGCGGTGCCGGTATGAACGAAGCGATTGCGGCGATGGATAAGATACCTAAGGCAGTCAAAGAGGAACGCGCCGAACGTCTTGAGCTTATCAAAATCAGGCGCAAGGAAAAGGAAGAGAAGAAGCAGGCCGCAGAGGAAGAGAAGAAAGCATCACTAGCTCCTAAGCTTGCCGCAGAAGACGCAAAGAAAGCCGAAGATTCCAAGCTTGCTAAGAAAAAGGAAATAACGGACAAGATAAATGAGCTGTCTAAAAAACAATCAGACTACGAAAAAAGCTTAGCGAAAGAATCTCTCGATTCAAAGAAATCGGCTCTCGAAAAGGAACTTGAGAAGAAACAGGAAATCGCAAACAAGACCATTGCCGAGATCATCAAAGAGGCTCGTGAAGGAAAGAAGGTCGAAAGCGAGAAGTCGGAAGAATCTGACCGCATCCGTAAATTGACGGGAAAGCAACAGCGCGGCGTCAGGCTATCCAGAAGAGATAGAGAGTTTATGGATGCATTCCGCGAGAGGGAGCGAGCCGGTCAGGCTGTAGGCAGGATTAAAGGACAGATCAGCGAGGCCGAAAAGCAACTTGCGGCGATGGACAAGCAGACGACAGAGCTTGTCGGAATTAAAGATCAGCTAGCAAACTACAACGGTCAACTGCAACAGCTTTTAACGCAGGCGTGAGGTGATTTATGGCTTTGGCAGACTCAGTAACGGGCGACGGAAAGGTGATAAGCGGTAGCACGGAAACCGGCTCTTACACCAAAAGCGTCACGCGCAAAAAAACAGACACTGAAACCGGAAAAGAGGTCGACACGGAGTTTACGCTTACGACCTACTATTCGGAAACGCGGACGACCGTCAAATGGTTCGCGCTGACTCTTGGGGCTTGCACTGACTATATTGCCGCCAACCCTACTTTACAGATCACCTATGACTTGGATAACGCAGTCACCGGAGGTTACACGCTGACGGCAACAACTGTTGCGCGCACGGTTACGGGATTCACTTTGATCGAGGTTCCGGAGCAGGCAACATGATAAGCATCTTCGAAAACAAACCGCAGGCAGGTAAACCCTTAGCAATGAAAGGGCTAGCGGCTGGTTTGGCAAAGATGGCCCATTTTTGGGAACGGCTGGAGATTATCGGCGGACATATCGAATGGACATACGGATACCCTCGCGTTATTATCGACGGCCAAGGAACGGATGCGGGGCTTACGGCGGCAAGTTATTATCCGTGGGGTATAAAGGGAATTGTTGCAAACGCTGTTACGCTACAGAAATGCGCATACAGGCGCGGACCCGTTACAGTGTTCTTGTCTGATTTGTCGGTTGAATTGAGCGGTACTGAGACAATCATTGCGGCGGTAATCGACACTGAAGCGGGAACGGCAACGCTGACGCACGGAGGATCTGGCACTGCCTATGACGCGGAAGTCGTAGAAGACAGCAAATACTATCGTTTGCCGCTTTACACTATGACGCGACTTAACGAGACTAGCTCGTGGTCAGTTTCTGTTGACTGGCGAATTGTTCCGCAACTCGGAATTTACGTATGATCGAAGTGCGCAAATATGGCTTGGTGTATGTATCGATTGGCCTGGCAATCACCGGGTCACTCTGGTACATGCGCGAAAATCCTACCATACGCGGTGAGGATGTTGCAGAGCTTGCGAGCGCGGTAGTCGAGCGTCAAACGATAGCGTATCTGACCGGAACAAACTCGCCTTCATTCGCCAGCAACAATATACCGGTATGGATCACGCTTTCCGGTTTGATGGACAAGATTCTCACTCCTTCACGCGACATGGCGACCAGAGAAGATTATGCTCCTCCGTCAATCTATTGGCTTAACGATGACATTTCAGACGGCGACGCGATTACCGGATACAAAGCGCAATGGTATGTTGCAAGCACGAACGCGGAAACAGGGAGCGGGGCATATTCGAGCACGGTTCACACGGTCACTTCATACCGTCTTACTGGGCCGTCTAACAACGTGACGGATTACGCGTGGACAACCGCTTCAAGGACGCCTGGTAACTGGACGTTCCTTTCAAACACAACAAGGACAAATGCACCGTTGGGCCGCTCGATTTACGGCGTGACAAACGGTTGGGTTGAAGGAACGGCTAAAAGCTGGTGGGGCGAAATAGGTAATGGAACGAACGTCTACGCCTATTGGTCGGAGCGCTTTGTTGACAGTGGTCTTGTAACGGTGAATCTCTTGCACGGCGGCGGGCAAGTTGTAACGTCCGAAGAGATCCATTTTACGACCAACAACTACGCCACTCCTCAGACGGTTTCGATCAAGAACACGACCACAAACACGGCGGCATACTTTGAGTTTGATGTTGAAAACTACGGAAGCACTTTCGTTTGCGTCGGCTCATATCCGAACACTAACCCTCGCGTAAAAAAGGATGGAGAAGGGCTTGGCGCTTATGTCGCCATGGGAGGTAGTATTGACTTCGTGATGACCTCTGAGTCTGCAATAACTGTGCCGTGGACAGTATCAATCACGTATGGCGGAAATTTGACGGGGCCTTCAAGTATTGCGTCAACAAACGAGCCTTACTACTCTGCTGACTTCACGGTGGGGTGTCCCGCTAACGGAGGCGGAACATTTTCTACGTACTGCCCGCAGACGGGAGCGGCGCAAACCGTTGCTGTTATCGGAGACACCCACAATACCAACATCACGGTTAATACCTATGCAGTTAACGTTGACAACGGCGGCACGGCTGATTTCAGCGTTTCGCTTGCCACTAATCCGCCTGCGCCGTATTTTGCCCAAAGCAGGTCGATCAGCACGAATTACCTGAACAACGCTAAGAACGTGCTGGCCAACCTAAACCGCACAATCTACATTTGCGCACCGGATGAATTGAGCTTTACGTCTGGCGTACAAGTCACAATATCGAGTGACGGCGGTTGGTCTTCGAGCAACGCAAACGTAAGTGTTGAAACGTTATGGGCGCTTGCATCAAGCGAGGCGGTTGCTGGAGATCCCGAGACGGTTGTATCATGGAACGGAAGACTGATAGAGTACTCACGTTCGGCATGGCGTGACGCGCAAAAGACCGGTGACGCGGCATGGTCATACGGTGCCGATTACGGTATGGTGCTTGCCGCAACCCGTTTAAACGGTTGCACGTTGCCATATCCATCCGATTACGCACTGGCCAGTCAGTATGTGGCAAGCGTGTCTGTCTACGTCGCCACCATGAACCATGTTGCAAATGCTTTGTACGGTTATGGATCAATGGGGACTTATACCACAGGCTATGAAATAACTGGGTCATACAGCGACCTGAATAACATGCTTGCGGCAGGTTTCGGCATAGGTGTTGACCCGTCAACCGCAAATCTACCAAGCATCCCGGTAACAGAGCCGACGACGACAGAAAGCGCGTTTTATTCAACGATTGACGACACTGTACCGCCGCTAATGTCGTTTAGACTTCTTGCCACTTCGGCAAACCCTACGGAGCGGGTAAAGTTCACGCTTGGAACAACCATACCGACGATTCCGAATTATGCTTTCCGCTATGACACATACCGAACCGACACGTACACAGATCCGGACTATACCGTGATTTATGACGACGACAAAATGGAAGCAGGAATAAACGTAGATGCCGTGTTTTTCTTGGTTGTGGTTGACTGGAAATGGCAACACATGAATCTATCTGTTCCGTACGAGCCAACAGCATTTACCCCTGATTGGTTGACTGGAAACACCAACTCGCCTTAGAATAGGAGCACCATGAGAAACAAAATCACGACAGCATTTCTCGCAATCGCATTAATGGCCGCCACGATGGCCTATGGCACGCCGGAACAAGACAGGCTGTGGGCGACGCGGGTAACGTGTGAACTTCAAACGGCTGGGGCGCAGAGCCTGCCGACGCTAACGTTTTCGCAGGGATCAACACCTCTTGTCAGCCTTGACCAATTCCGCGCGGGAAAATCAGTCAACGCGGATAGCAACATCGTTGCAAGGCTTGTTTTCGGCCCTACGCAAACCAATCAATATTATGTCGCGGTGACAAATTACGCGGTAAGCGGAAACGGCTATCTCATCCAATGCCCTTCGGTCGGTACTAACACGACTTCAAGCGGGGCATGGTGGTACACGGCCTATTTTGAGAGCGACACTGGCAAGCGGTACTGGACTGGAAACGGGCGGTTGAATATCGTCTCGACAACCAGCACGGCAGACGGATTGACATGGCAGGAGTTTGTCAGCGGTGACAGTATCAGTCCAGATGAATTGGCGGCGGCATTGCTTGGTTATGAGCCTGTCTTGCCTTCAACCCCCACGAATCCGGCAAGCAAATATCTTAACGGCAATCGCGAATGGTCTTCTATCAGCCTTGGTCATCCGCAATTGAGCGACATCAACGGCGATGTGAACTACCAGCACATCACGACTGGACAGGTATCAAAACTAGACTACATTTCAGATAGCGGAGTATTGCGCGTTCACGACTCCGCCCAGCCTTCGCGCTACTTCATGGAGGTAGTTAACAGCACGGGGACGGTGTTCGAGGTTACTGGGCCGTTTACGAATCTGATGGTCACGCTGTCGGCAGACTTCGAGGAAACGGTTACGCACACGCGGCCTGCGTGGACGAACAATGTGTTCCCGTTCACGGACGGCGAATGGATCGGATATGTGTACGCCGATTACCGATTCGAGGTTGTAAATACATCACAAAACATTTATTGGAAGAGCGAAAGTATATCTATCCCTTCTTACCTTCCTCCGTTCGACGCCGGGGCTGTAGGAACCGCCACTGTATCCGTAGCCAGCATCTACTACTCGACCAACGTATTTGCGCATTTCACTACAGAGGCCGAACTTGAGGCGGCAAAGGCGGCTTGCGGCGTCGTGTTGACGAATACGGTCAACGGAGCGGTATCGAATCTGACCGCCGATATCGCTTCCGCAACGAACGCGCTCATGCCCTACGCCCGCACGTTATACGGTGACTTGGCCGCGACCAACGAGTCCGGGTATGCGGCGTTCAATGCGACCAACGCGGCGGCGTCTTCGGTTTATGCGATCTTTCCGGCTTCATCTGTCGGAACGTTCACCAACTACTTCCGCTACCGGTTCAACTCCTTGCGCAAGTTCGGAGCCGTTACAAATACCGCATGGTTCGTTAAGTCCGGTTTCGGAGCCGGTATTAAATCCGTTTCGACGCTCGTTTCGGTCAAGGATGCGTCCGGCAACGTCCTGTCACAATCGTCTTCGCAACC